>Ga0182738_1001682_pt1 | contig 27156 bp, 32 predicted proteins | sample eDN5th30CBELigMG_FD_128876 | JGI IMG/M metagenome (GOLD analysis project Ga0182738, IMG submission 128876) | Enriched Miracle-Growth compost microbial communities from Emeryville, California, USA - eDNA 5th pass 30_C BE-Lig MG (version 2)... ...
ACGACAGTACAAGCACCGAAAGATGGCATTGTGAAAGACATTTATGTTGTAGCAGGTGATGCAATTTCTACAGGTGACTTATTAATTGAACTTGATTCCTAATATGAAAGGCAGCTTTGTAAGGTATCTGCTTACGTAGCTGCCCTTTTTTATCTAGTTACTCTATTAAAGCTATACTAAATATGAAATCGTAGAGTTTGAATAAACTATCTATTACTTTTTCTAATGTAATTTAGTAGCTGTTTTCATTCGTCTTTTCGAAAAGGTTGCTAACTTCAATTCGCTAATAAATGTAGCACCTAATAACAATGCCCCACCAATCATTTGACCTATTGTCATTGGTTCATGCAGGATGATGGCAGAAATTAAAATCGCTACAAATGGATCTACATAGCTAAGCATCGCTATACTCTGTCCTTTTAAGTTTTCCATACCTGAAAAGAATAAGAAAAAGCCTACCCCTGTATTAACAATCCCTAAAATTAATATAAAGGGAATCGAAGAACTGGATAAATCAAAAATGCCAAAGCCAGAGGTCAAGAAAACATATGGCGCCAATACTAAAGCAGTTGTGCCTAGTTGAATGATGGTCTGCTCTAATTTTTCCATCCCTTTAATAAACTTATTTAATAGTAATAACGCAGCGTAAAATGCAGCTGCAATTAATCCGAAAGATAGACCAAGTACATCTTCTGAATTGGATGCAGTTACACCCTCCCCTACAATCATTACCATCCCTATAATTGCTACGACAATACACACAATTTTTTTCATAAATAATTGTTCACGAAGTACAATGGGCGAAAGTATCATTACAAATACGGGTGCAAAGTAATACCCCAACGTTGCATTGGCAAGTGTCGTATGGTCATAGGATTGATAAAGGAAAATCCAATTTAGTCCTAGCGCTATACCACTAAAAATTAAAAATATCGCATTGGATTTAACTAAATTCCATGCTATTTTTTTCTTCATCATGATGAAGATTAGTAGTAAAAATAAACAACCGAGAAAACTGCTTAGTAGAGCTCTTTCACTTGCCGATAAATCAATATATTGAACTACTAAACCAATGGTACCGAAAATTATCATGGATAAGATAAATTGGATTTTAGATTTCATGTTCTACTCCCCCTAAATCTGCAAAAAACCGTTATTAAAGTAATTATGGAAAGTAAATTCCATAATGCCCCATGTATCTTGCGTTTCTAATGGCAATAGAATAGCATATTTATATGTATTACAAAATCGAATGTTTCTCATGTGCTACATAACAAAATTGCATACTAAGGAGCTAACTTTATGAATATCCAAAAATATATGGCTTTTGTTAAAGCAGTAGAATATGGGAGTTTTACACGGGCTGCTGAAAGCTTAAACTATACGCAGTCGGGCGTTAGCCGTATGATTAATGATTTAGAATCTGAATGGGGAATTTTGCTCTTTGAAAGAGGTCGTAGCGGTATCACTTTGACATCTGATGGCTTAAAGTTATATCCACAGTTAAAGCGAGTCTGTAATGAACATGAAATGCTCATGATACAAATTGAGGACTTACATGATATCCAGTCTGGAATCATAAGAATTGGAACATTTTCTAGCGTAGCAACCCATTGGCTACCGAATATTATTAAATACTTTAAGAAGGACTATCCGGGGATTGATTTTGAATTACTCTTAGGGGATTATACGGAGATCGAAAGCTGGATTATCGAAGGTCGGGTTGACTTTGGATTTTTACGACTACCGACAAACGCTGAAATGGATACAATCTTTATTGAGCAAGACCGTTTGCTAGTAGTCCTTCCTGAAGATCATCCATTCGCTAATTACAAGAAGTTTCCAATCAATGAGTTATTGAACAGCCCATTTATGTTATTGGAAAAAGGAGCAAAAGCAGAAATCTCTGAAATTTTTGAGAAACATCAAATTTCACCGAAAATTTCTTTTACAACATGGGACGACTATTCCATTATGTCGATGGTAGAAAACGGGTTAGGAATCAGTATATTACCAGAACTAATTTTACAAAGAATTCCTTACCAAATTATCACGAAAGAGCTTGAAGTACCTGCTTATCGGAATATTGGAGTTGCTATGAGAGAGCAAAAGTCTCTTTCACTTGCGGCTAAAAAATTTTTAGAATACTTATCCTATAGAAAGAGAAAGTAAAAGGCATGGGGGCTTTATCATAGAAGTATTATCTCTGGACTTTTCTATACTAACTTAGAAAGTCAACGCTAAAATTTGGATGTATAGTAGGGGCTTGTCCCCTTTTATACATCCAAATCAAACATCAGAACAAGTTTAATTGGTGACAATAGCCATTACCAGTATTTATTTAGTAATTGGGGGTTCTTCATCCCAACTTTACTCTTTTTATTTTCTAACAACAGGGATCCACATTTCACCATATACTAAGCCGTCACGCTGACCCATCACAACCGCTGCATTAGGACCACCTACATAAGATACATCCGTTACTTCCCTTAAAACTTCTCCAAAGGCAATACTAGTAAGTTTGTTACTCAACTCTTCATCTGTATGGGCTTCCCCTTTAACAACAATATATTCCCCTTTAGGAAATTGAATCAGTCTAGATGCTTCTGGCGAGGACTCCTCCGACATTACCCCAGCGTAATGCATCATTTTATTATTCACGGCTTCGTTTACGACAAAAATATAGTCATTTGTTGCGATTGCTTTTAGTTTATTTAGCGTTCCATCTTGATTGATTGCTTGCCAAAAATCTACTTTTTCCTTATTAATACCAACATAGTCTGTATAATGACTCTTAAGCTCTGTTCCAATTCCTAAAACCGTAAAGCTGTTCTTTTCTTCTAACGAATAATTTGCCACTTCAAAATTCCTCCTTTAAATGAAACAAAAGATTTGTTTTTTAACTTGCTGGATTTATAATAGCATTTAATTATGTCAAAAAATGATACTGTTTAGGAGGTCCCAATGAAAAAAGTTGAACGAATTAATACCATCATGCGGTATATCAACAATCGCTCCTACTTTACAATTTCTGAAATTATGCAGGAATTTAACATCTCACGTTCGACTGCAATTCGAGATATTAGAGAAATTGAAGCTATGGGGATGCCTCTTGAAGCTGAAGTTGGAAGAGATGGGGGGTATTCTGTTATGAACAACTCTGTCCTGCCCTCTATTAACTTTACTGATAACGAAATAAAAGCACTCTTTATTGCTTTTATGGCGTCAAGAAACCAGCAACTTCCCTATTTAAAAAGTCGACAGTCTTTAGCTGAAAAATTACTAGGTCTAATTCCAGAAAACCAACAAGAAACTCTCGTTTTATTAAATCAAATCTTACTTTTCGAAGGTACGAATCCTCAGAATCCTGATTTACTTGATTTAACAGATCTCCCTCATCCTATGTTAGAAAAGCTCATCCAACTCATACTATTGGATCGACATTTATTGATTACCATTAAAGAAGGAGATGTTATTAAGTCTTATCCAATTTATCTCTTGCACCTTTATCGTGAAAAAAGCCTATGGCAAATTGAAGGTTTTGACTTAAAGGAAGAAAGGAAGAAGACTTTTCCTGTAGATCATCTCACCAATGTAGAACCATATTCTACGAAAAAAAGAATAACTAAAAAAAAGGTTTTAGAAAACCTTAGTAAACAGGAAGAAGTAATTAATCTTGTTATTGAATTAGGTCCAAAGGCAATTGCTCAATTTAAAAAGTACCATCCTTTTAAATTTTCTATTTCCTATACGAATCCTTACCAGGCTACAGCCATTCTAAAGACTTTTATCAATGTTAATATGCCCGAAGAATTGATGGATATTACCAATTGGCTCCTTTTCCTAGGTGACGATATCAAGTTTAAGGAAGTACCAGAAGAAATATTAGCTAATTTACGAGAGAGATTATACTCGTTACCAATAATCAATTGACTAAATGCGTACGAAAATAATTGCTCATGAACCTCATGTGTTGACCATATATTTATTTTATAAAATGTGCAGAAATAAAGGAGGATATGTGTATCGTACAGCCAAAAGAAGTACGTTTACGACGCATTCAACATCTCGCTCATGAAGTCATGGATAAAGTTAATTTAAGTGAAGACCAGTTAAAATCTGAGGAGTTTAAGGATGTAATTGATAACCTGTCCCGGGCAATTGGCGAATTAGCAGACCCATATGGTTATTATTCGCTAGACTATATTGAAGAAAAAGTGGAGAATGCATATAATCTGTTAATTAAAAATCCAAAGAAAATCAAATTTCATATCTAATAAAATACTCGCGTTATTTATAAGGATTAAAAATAATTTAAATAATCACGAATGAAAATGAGAGTTATTATCAATACTATAGATAATAAAAGGTAACCAAATAGGTTACCTAAAAACAATTAATTTTCTGGTTTAAATGTTTTACAATCTGTTTCTTCACTATTGGATGCTTCTTTACCTTTATTACTTACTACGTAAATTTGTTCAGCATTACACTTGTTTCCAGAAGCCCAGTAAGAACAGTTATTAACCTCACAAAGAACATCTTGAGCCATAGTATCACACCTCCTCTATTTGTATCATTAACAAATTTGAGGAGGTTGATACTTTTTTTATTGTTTTATTTAAAAATTTTTTCCTTTTTCATGGAAAATGACCGATTATTGTAAAGAGTTAAGTGGCCCCTTAAATCCATTTCTATGTACTAGAATTAGTTTCTTTGTTGAGACAACGTTCTACAAATCTCAATAATAGACATCCAAATAAAGATTACAATGGAAACAATCACTTTAACATAATTTTGTAAGTCATTTAATGAGCATTCTTCTCAACCTTACTTTTTTCCGAGAAAATAAAAAGCACAATTCCTGCTACGGAATTGTGCTCAATACTAGAGTCAATTTTGATAATTATTATATAATTTTATCGAAAAAAACATTATTCAGCTTCGCCAACGACTGTAAATCTTTGATTCAAATGTTTAGCATTCTCAATTTCATCTAAAACCGCAACAGCATAATCTGCATAACTGATATAACTTTCACCCTTAGAATTAACAAGAAGGTGATCTTTTCCTAATTGATATGCCCCAGTTTTTTTTCCTTCCGCATCAAAATTAGCTGATGGGCTAATAAATGTCCATGTTAAGTCAGTTGTTTGAAGTAACTCTTCTAAGTTACGGCCTTGACCTTTTGCTGTTGGTTTGACGAAATCTGGAAACTCAGGTGTATCAATTAATCTAACAGTTTTATTTTCATCAACATAAAGGCTTCCGGCACCACCTACAACAATTAGCCTTGTTTTCGTTCCTCTTAGTGCCTCTATTAACGTATGTCCAGCGTCAACATGTGCTTGTTCTTCACCAAGCGGAGCGCCAAAAGCATTGACAACTACTTCAAATTGGTTGAGATCTTCAGCTTTTAAATCAAAGATATTTTTTTCAATAACCGATTCACTTTTATCTTTTAGTTTTGAAGCGTCCCTAACAATAGCCGTCACTTCATGACCACGACTACTAGCTTCTTTTAAAATAAGACTTCCTACTTTTCCACTTGCTCCAACTATACCAATTCTCATTACGATTACCCCTCTTCTTTACAGTTTAGATATCCATTCTCTTTATTAGTTTCTTCTGCACATTAACTTACTTTATGTAACTTAGTTTATTTATGGAACTTAATTTTGTCAAGTAACTACATTTCATTATGTAATTATATTGTTTGCCTTTTGTGATATACTAATAGTAAGTGAGGTGTAACTAAAAGATGCCGCAACCAACAATTTGCCCCAAATTTGAAAAAGCCATCTCATTATTAAGTCAAAGATGGACCGCATTAGTGATCTATCAATTATTGTCAGGTTCTCAACGATTCAGTGAAATTCAATCTGCTATAGGTATTAGTGGAAAAGTATTATCTGACCGTTTAAAAGATTTAGAACAGCAAGGGATAGTTAAACGTGAAGTTATACCCGATACACCTGTGGTTATTGAGTACTCACTAACTGAAAAAGGACAATCAATAGAACCTATTTTAAGAACAATCGAAAACTGGTCTCAGAAGTGGGTTAAGCCAGAATCTGAGTGATGATAAATAATAAGATGGAATATATAAATTCTTAATCTAGCATTACCCTAAAACAGACATGAACAGAGTGTATTCACTCAGTTCATGTCTGTTTTTATCCTCTTATTAAATTTATTTAAAGCAGATCACTAATTAATTATTTATAGTCTATTTTCACTCGTTTAACAAAGAAAGCAAGAACCAATCCAATTAAAGCGACAATAATAGCAAACGTAAATGATCTGTGTAACCCTTCTGTAAATGCTAGTAATGGATTTAGCGGATTTGCTTCATCTACAGGATTACTCAAATAATTTTTTGATCCTGATGCTAGTAAGGATATTGCTACAGCAGTACCAATTGCACCAGCTACTTGCTGCAAAGTATTCATAATAGCTGTTCCATGTGGATAGAGCTCCGGTGGCAATTCATTTAATCCATTTGTTTGTGCTGGCATCATAATCATAGAAACACCAATCATTAACACAATCAGTAGTCCTATAATGAAACCTTTTGAAGTCTCTAGGTCAATTGTAGCAAAACCAAACAATGATGCTAAAACTAATACGAATCCAGGAATGACAAGCCATTTAGGGCCAAATTTATCAAACAGACCACCCATTAGTGGAGAAAGGATACCATTCATTATTCCGCCCGGAAGTAATAGTAATCCTGCTGTGAAAGTACTTAGTGCGAGTACAGTCTGTAAGTACAGTGGAAGTAGGATCATGGAAGAAAGTATAACCATCATCACTATGACGATCAGAATTAAACCAATTACAAACATGGGGTATTTAAATGCTCTTAACTCCATGATTGGTTCCTTCATTGTTAACTGACGAATAGTAAATAGTAATAAACCTAGAACACCAGCTACTAAGGCAATGATTACTTCAAGGCTTCCCCAGCCTCCACCTTCTCCGGTATTGCTAAATCCATAAACTATTCCTCCAAAACCGATTGTAGATAACAATATAGATAGAATATCAATTTTTGGTTTAGTTGGAGTTGTAACATTCTGCATATAGAAACTACCAAATACAATTGCTACTACTAAGAGCGGTAAAGAAACCCAGAAAATCCAGTGCCAAGTTAACGTTTTAAGAATCAACCCTGAGATCGTTGGCCCTACAGCTGGAGCAAAGCTAATTACTAGCCCCATTATACCCATAACTTTACCACGATTTTGCGGTGGTATTAGAACAAGAATGGTATTAAACATAAGTGGTAATAAAAGTGCTGTCCCTACTGCTTGCACCACACGAGCAATCATTAGTACTGTAAACGTTGGTGCGAGGGCAGCAATAAAAGTACCGATAATTGAAAAAATAAGCGAAGTTATAAATAACTGTCTAGTTGTAAACCATTGTAAAATCAGACCGGATACTGGAACTAAAATACCCAATGTTAACAAATAACCAGTTGTTAACCACTGTACAGTTGTTTCCGTAATGCCAAAATCTGTAATGAGGCCATTTAGTGCCATATTCAATGCTGTTTCACTGAAAAGACCAATAAAACCGGCTATTAAGAAGGACACGATAATAGGAACCGTTCTTACATTATTTTCTGCAATGGTCGAACCATTGCTGGCGGACATATCTACGTTCATATTTGTTATTTCTCCTTTTAATTGATATAGAAGTGATTTTTTTAAAAGCTCCACAATTTCATATAGATATTCTTAAACAAACCAATTGTAATTACACATACTTCTTTACTATTCACATTTGATTTACTTATTCCCTCTAAAAATACCAATTCCAGACACAACACACAGCAATACTAGTAATAATAATCTTAACCAATCCATTGCCAGCCAAAAGTCTCCACCATTAACAGTATCAGGGCTTAATCCAAACTCATCTACAAAAACTCCTAAATTATAAAATAATTTAAGTGAGATAAGTAAGGATAAAAGACTTAATACGAACACTGTAATTGCTACAATCCTTTTCCTCATCCTAACCCCTTTTAAAAAATCTCAATTTCTCTCTAACTTTACCATAAAAACCCACATCTCTATTAAAGTATTTAAACTTAAACTAATTTTTACTCCTTAATGTTTGAACGGAGTTATTTAGGGTTATATATAACTATCCAGAAATATAAACTACATAAATAGGAGATGGATAGTATGAGTTTCATTTGGTTTTTAATAATTGGTGGAGTTATCGGTTGGCTTGCAGGTATCATTTTGGGAAAAGATATCCCAGGTGGAATCATTGGTAATATTATTGCTGGTGTGATCGGCGCTTGGATTGGTGGTATGCTTCTTGGAGATTGGGGACCAAAAATTTCTGATTTCTATATCTTACCTGCCTTAGTTGGAGCTATTATCCTTGTGTTCATTGTAGGCTTAATTATGAAATCAATGCGTAAAGTTTCGTAATGTATAAAGCTTTACAATACCGTTAAGTGAACCTACATTTAAACAATAAACGGTGATAGTACTCATAAAAAGCGGCCTTCCACAATCTAACTTGTGGAGGACCGCTTTTTTCTTTGATGTTAACTTATCAAATTGCATCCTTCAATAAGTATTTAATCTAAAGTATATATATGTAATAAATCACTTATGTATATCATTTAATAGTGTTTTGAAGCTACTTTACTTAATGGATAAATAAAATCTCGCATTTGCGAAAAATACAGTTCCTAAAAGAAATAATATGACGATCACCCAACTTGCAATTGCTGAATAATCACCTTTTAAAATAAATTCACTGGTTAAAATAACAAATACCATAATTGCCATTACCATATACAAACCTATCAAATGTTTCATGAATTATTTTCCCTTCCTACTCATTTTCAAGAATTCTATCAGATTGGTTAGAGATTGTTATTTAATTAGTGACCTCCAATAAAAGGTATTTCTCACTTATAAGAAATACCTTTCTACTATATAAATAGATTAGTTTTTAGGTGTTCTTACCAATCGAATAAACACTCCTAAACCTGCTAAAAAGAAGCCTAAGCAAAATAAACTACCTGGACTTCCCCAAACGATTTCATTAATCAAGTGATCACTCCTTATTCTTTATTTGTTACCACTTTATGCAAACTCTTTTAAACTAGTATTCGATGTTGGCTTATAGATAGCCGGAAGACATTAGTAAATGGGAAGACTTTTACCTTAAAAACTAAGTTGTCTTTTGAAACAGACCCTTGTAGATAAGATATAGTTTCTGCCTTAGCTTTCTTGAACAAACAGCCCCGTTAGTTAGCTGCCTCACAAAAGAAAATTCTTCCTTTACGCTTTTTTACCCCCATAGTATCTATACATTATTAATTAGATTTCCATTCATAAAGAATATCCGGTAAATTTTCTTCATTTTCGTGTCCTCTAGAAATGATCTTAAATCCGTTTTTTTCATAAAATCGTCGTGCGTTTTCATTAACTTCAAATGTATATAATGTCAATCTCCCGCTTGATTGTTCTTTTGCCTTATCAAGTAATCTTTGACCTATACCGAATCCTTGATAATCAATATGAATATAAAGTTGGCTTATCTCACTTTCATTATAGGCAATCATTCCAACAACTTGATCATCATCATTTAACACTACCTCTATTTCATACTGTTCAGGTAATATATTATTTAAAAAATATATATGATTTTCCAAGCTATGTTTTTCTTTCTGACCAATAGCTCTTTCCTTAGTTTGTCGCCACATACTCACTGTTTGTTCAGCAAATGTCGGATTATACTTAGTTATAATAAACTTGTGTGGATTCACTACATTACCTCCTCAAGAGATATACTAGACTTTAGTGAAAATTTCATTTTACTCCCATATAAAAGGGCAAAGAGGTAAACAATTGTACTTACGGTTCTATAAAATTTCACCTTTTTACTTAATACGGTTAGGAATATTAACGGTTTCATTTATTTACCCTTTCCTTTCACTTTCTTTAGTTTATTACCAAAGAAAAAGACACATTCCTTATAGAATCTATAATGAAAAAACACCTCCTATCCAATACCAAGTATCGATAGGAGGTGTTTAGCATTTTTATGCTTTTTTCGTTTTAGACTTTAATAATCCGATAACAGCTGGGATAAGCGATACCACAACGATTGCTATGATGACTGTTGAGAAGTTATCCCTGATAAACGGAATATTACCGAAGAAGAATCCACAAAAGACTCCAATTACAACCCATAAAAAACCACCAATAATATTATAAGTAATGAATTGGGCGTAACGCATTTTACTTGCCCCTGCAATAAATGGAATAAATGTACGAATGAAGGGCATAAAACGTGCAAAGATAATTGTTTTGCCACCATGGCGATCAAAGAATTCTTGTGCTTTTTGCATACGGTCTTTATTAATCATTCTTCCTAAGAAACTATTTTCAGGAATGGACTTACCAATTTTATGTCCAATTTGATAATTTAATGTATCACCTAAAACTGCTGCTATAAAGAAGACAATAAGGCATACCCATACATTTAATCCTCCCATTGCAGCTAATGCACCACTAGCAAATAATAGGGAATCCCCTGGCAAGAATGGCATGATGACCAAACCTGTTTCAACAAATACGATTAAAAATACGATTCCATAAACCCATCCATGATATTGGCTCACAATATCCTTTAAATGCACATCAATATGCATGATAAAATCAATTAACCATTTTATTAAATCCACAATACTCACTCACATTCCTATATTTCTCTATTCATCATACTGACTTATCTACTAGCTGTCTCGTATAAGAATCTTTACATCTAATATTAACCTAATGAAGCATAGGATTGTTACTTTTTTAATGTTAATTTTACATTAAATTTACATTGATATTTTCATAGTTATTTTAATCCATTTAACAAATGTTTAGGAATTGCAAATCCGTTAATTAACATATCAATCTAGTTTGTCTAGAAATGAACAAAACGTTTAGTTTTGATTATTGTATATCAGTTTTGGAAGAATTAAACTACAGACAGAATAAATATAAGAAGGAGGCGAAAATTAGATGGGTGAGAAAAAGGCGATTCAAATTCAGCAGGTTTCAAAAAGTTTCGGAAAAAAAATCGTGTTAAACCAGTTGAATTATGACATACTGGAGGGGCAAATTTACGGTTTTATCGGTCCATCTGGCTCGGGCAAGACGACGCTAATTAAAATGCTGGTTGGGATGGATGTCCCCGATCATGGAGCCGTTGTATTATTAGGTGAAAAAATGCCGAACTTACCTATTTTACAGAAGATTGGCTATATGGCTCAGTCTGATGCCTTATATACGGCCCTGACAGGAAAAGAAAATTTGGAGTTTTTTGCATCAATTTTTCGTTTAACAAAAGCAGAAAGGCTAGAACGTATTTCTTACGCAGCGGCGCTAGTAAACTTAAGTGATGATTTAAATAAAAAAGTTAGTACTTACTCAGGAGGGATGAAAAGACGCTTGTCTTTAGCGATTGCTATTCTTCAAAATCCACAAATCATTATTTTAGATGAACCAACTGTCGGTATCGATCCTGCTTTACGGGTAAGTATTTGGAACGAGCTATTACGACTGAAAAAGGAAGAAGGCAAAACGATTATCGTCACAACACATGTGATGGATGAGGCAGAGCACTGTGATGAAATTGCAATGCTACGAAATGGGCAGTTTATCGCAACAGGTTCACCTGACCAATTGAAAGTAAAATACGGTGTCAGCAATTTAAATGACGTATTTATACAGGCAGGAGGAAAACTTTCATGAGAATTGCAGCCCTTGTTAAAAGAATTTTGCTTCAAATACGAAGAGATAAACGGACACTTGCCTTGCTTTTTGTCGCGCCAATCATTGTACTAACTTTAATGAATCTCGTCTTTAACGGGGACCCCGTTGAGCCTGAACTAGGCATTTATTCAGGGAATGAACAACTCGTGGAGAAATTAGTTGAATCAGATATTATTGTACATCCGTATGAAGACGTTATAGATCTGAAAACGTACATAGTAGAAGATGATCTAGATGGTTTTTTACAAGTTGATGGCATAAATACCATGTTAACTTTACAAAATGATGACCCAACGATTGCAAAAAACTTAGAAATGAAGGTAAAACAAGTACTCCAGCAACAATTCGCTTCCGCGCCAATGCAACAAGCAATTTCCCAACCTATCATTGAAACGGATTATGTGTATGGAGATAGTGAAACCGTTCTTTTTGATACGTTTAGTCCGATTTTAGTCGGCTTCTTTGTATTCTTTTTTGTATTTTTAATCGCAGGTATCGGTTTACTAAACGAACGAACAACGGGGACACTTGAACGATTACTTGCAACACCAATTAAAAGAGGCGAGATTGTATCGGGTTATATGATTGCATACGGTCTATTAGCAGTTATTCAAACAGTCATTATTGTATTATTTGCCGTTAATGTACTTGATATCGTACTTGTCGGATCAATGTGGCATGTAATTCTCATTAACATCGTTCTAGCACTTGTTGCATTGTCGCTTGGGATCTTATTATCGACTTTTGCAAGTTCAGAATTTCAAATGGTGCAATTTATACCGCTTATTATTGTACCGCAAGTATTCTTTTCAGGTATTTTCTCGATTGAAGGGATGGCAGGTTGGCTCCAAGTTTTAGCAAAGTTCATGCCGTTATATTATGCTGCGGATGCGTTAAAGGGTGTTATGTACAAAGGGGGTGGCTTAGGAGATATAAGCTCGGATCTATATATCCTATTAGGTTTTACAATTGTTTTTATCATATTAAATATGTTTACTTTAAAAAAGTATCGAAAATTGTGATGTAAGTTCTAGGTCTACTAAATTAGTATATACATGCCATAAACCTTTCTCACGTTTTGAGAAGGGTTTATTTTTTTAAGAGCGCTGTATTTCTTTTAAATGGTAGTCTATTAACTGAACAAGGCACAATTCCATTTTTGGAATTGTACCCGTTACTAAAAAAACTAATGTTCATTTGAAATGTAAGTAAACTTAAAAAGTTTTTTACATAAATCTAAGTCTCGCTTCTTTTGCCGCTTCAAAACTTCTTCTAGCAAACCCAGCCGGATCCATCCCAACATTTTCCCAATGCATATACATTAACCTTGGTTCTTCAAATAGCCAGTGGTTATGAAACGCTGTTACGATTAGCCCTCTTTTTCGTAGAGCATCAAGCATTGGATTCACTTCTTTTTGAAGAAGAACTGTTTCACCTAGGTTAAGACCATTTTTTTCGAAGGATAACATGAATGGAATTGCAAGAGGAGAAAGTGTTCTACGCCCTAAAATAGATGCTCCAACATCTCGGAGACGCATCACTACACAAACAGGAGTTGCTTGAACTACTTCACCACCGATAATATCAGCAAGTTTTTGACAAGATGACAAATCTACCACCTCCTTCCCTATATTCTGCTATAGCATATGAAGAAAATAGAATCCGCGGATAGTCAGATAGCACAAAGCAATTAAATTAAAATTATTCCTGAATCTGGCCATATAACGAAAAAAAGCGATCTTCATATAGAAGAATCGCTCACTTTATTTGAATAATGATTAGCATTTAATAGATAAATTATCTATTAAAATAATTTTGCTTTAGAAAGAAAACTCACAAGGAGTTATTTATTAGAATCAAAACCTATTTAACTATATACAATCTCATGTTCTTCCTTTTTTTGATGTAAATCCCAATATTTCTCTGCAATTAGTTCAGGAGCAAAGTGGGTACCCGGCTTTACACCTCCACAAATTGTAACCGTACCTACAAAAACACCCTGTGGCTTTAGTTCTTCAGCTAGCGTAAGGGCTAGAGTACGTATCCCTGCTTTGCCCAAAGTTAAAGCAGCATAATCTGCAGCAGGATGTAAAGCCAATCCTCCTCCAGTGAAGAGAATCGTGCCTGATTTATTAGCAAGTTGATTAGGAATTACTTGTAATGCACAACGCAAAGCACCTACAACGTCAACTTGATAGTGAGTTAAAAGTGATTCTGGTGTTAGTGAAGTTGGTCGCCCTCCTTCTACAATCGCAGCGTTGTATACCAGTACATCGATGGAACCAAATTCTTTCTTAATTTGTTCAAAAGCTACCTCTACTGATTCTGTACTTGCAGCATCAGCTACTACAGAGTATGCCTCGATGTCCTGTGATTTTAGCTCCTCGACATATTGAGTTAATGATTCCTGATTACGAGAAACTAGAACAACACGGAAGTTATTGTCCCCGAATTTTTTTGCGACATGATTTCCGATTCCAGGACCTGCTCCCACAACAACGATAAGTTTCTTACTCAATTTATCATTCTCCTCTATTTGTTTTGATTAAAGTTGGAAACTATATTTAGTTTTTTACTTGTAATTCAAGTTCAGAAGATTTTGGGTATTTTAAACCTAAATTTTCACGTAATGTTGTGCCTTCATACTCTGTACGGAATAATCCACGACGTTGTAACTCAGGAATAACTAAATCCACAATGTCATTGAAACCACCTGGGAAAGTTGGTGGCATAATGTTAAAACCGTCCGCAGCTTCGTTTTCAAACCATTCTTGTAATTGATCGGCGATTTGTTCTGGTGTACCAACAATCTCGCGATGTCCACGAGCACCTGCAACATGTTCATATAACTGATGTACTTTTGTATATCCGTTTTGCTCTACAATCCCTTTCAAAATATTAGCGCGGATATTTGGGTTGGTTGCATCTTTTTCATTTTTACCGAATTCAGGAATCGGTCCTTGAGGATCTAACTGACTAAAATCTACACCTGTAAAATTCGTTAAATAATTCAATCCAACAGTCGGAGAAATATAGCTATTTAGTTGTTGTTGTTTAGCACGTGCTTCCTCTTCTGTTTTTGCAACAGTAATAAACACACCTGGCATTACTTTTAAATCTTCCTCATTACGACCATATTTTGATAAACGAGATTTTACATCTCTATAAAATGCTTGTGCATCCTCTAGTTTTTGCCAAGCTGTAAATATTACTTCAGCTGTTTTAGCTGCTAGTTCTTTACCTGCTTCGGAAGAGCCAGCTTGTACGATAACAGGATGCCCTTGCGGTGTTGACGTTGTATCTAAAAATCCACTCACTTTAAAATGTTTACCTTCATGCTCCACACGATGGATGTGATCCATATTATAGAATTTTCCAGATTCTTTATTAATGACTAATGATTCTGCTTCACGCGAATGCCACAATTTTTTTACTACGTCAACAAATTCTTCAGCGCGTTCATAACGTGTTGCATGCTGTAAATGTTGTTCTTTACCAAACAATAGAGCTTCACTTTCATTAGCGGAAGTTACAACATTCCATGCTGCACGACCACCTGATAGATGGTCAATTGCAGCATATTTTCGTGCTACATGGAATGGTTCATTATATGTCGTTGTTAAAGTAGCAGTTAAACCAATGTTGTTAGTAACTGCTGCAAGTGCCGAAATAACTACAACTGGATCCAACTTCAGACCTGATAACGCTTCTTCTTGCACATCTTCACCAAAAACATCTGCAAAGAAAATATTATCAAATTTACCACGTTCTGCTGTTTGCGCTAATTGTGTTAAAAAAGGTAATGTCCATGTTTTTTGCACTTCTGCTTGTGGTGCTCGCCAACTTGCTACATGATGTCCAGGTAAAAAAAAGAATGCTCCTAACTTCATTTGTCTTTTTGACATATTACAATACTCCCTTTCTATTTATGAATAAAGATTTATTTTGCATACGGATTATATTGGTTTGTATATAACTCCGAAGCTGTTACTGCATCTTTTTCCAATTCTCCATTTTCTACTAACCAATCAATCCACATTTGCATTTCTTCTTCTTGAATTACTCCACCTTCAGTACCTACCCCATAACTTTTCCAATATTTCACTGATTCTGTTGATTCATTCGGATCACGTTCTTTAATAATTTTTTCCATTCGTTCTACTACTTCTTCACGTGGTGTTTCACGAGACCATTCAATCGCTTTAGCAACACCTTCTACAAATTGTTTAATAACTTCAGGGTTTTCTTTTACATAATCACTTCTAAAGAAATAGTTTCCAGCTGTAAAATTTTTACCTACAACATCAATATCACTAAATAGCTCTCTAATTCCACCGCGTTCAACAGCTAAATCCTTTGATTGACCCATTAATAACACAGCATCTACTTGATTTGAACGTAAAGTTTGTTCTGCACTTGATAGCGGTACTGTGACTAGTTGTACAGACTCTATTTCTTTATCCGACAAACCACCTTGCTTCAAATAGCCTTTTATAGCAAGTTCCATATGAGCCCCTAAAATATTAACGCCTACTTTTTTATTAATTAAATCTTTTGGGTTTTTAATCGAACTATCTTCTAAAACAAATGCTGAAATATTTGTTAAATCGTCACTACCGTAATAACCAATTACCGATTTTAAATCAACATTCTTTGAATAAGCTTTTACTACTGCAGCTGAAAAAGCCATACCTAAATCGACTTCACCAGTTCCTACATATTGAACACTTTCAGTACCACCTTTAAAATCACTAACTGATTCTAACTCAATTCCTTCTAGATAACCTAAATCAACTGCCAATTCTGCCGGATAAACCATACCTTTCATTAATTGATACTTAATTACATTTTTTCCATCTGTAGTTTTTGCCGTTGACACCTTATCGTCGCCACAAGCTACAAGTAAAACCCCTACTACAATAACTAACATTACAGTTAACCATTTCTTCATTTATTCTCTCTCCTATTCTGCCTGCTTCCATTTTGAAAAATGTTTTTCTAGCTTTACAAGTACAAAGTTAATAATTAACCCAAGTACTGAAATCGTAATGATACCTGCATACATTTCTGGGATTAAGAAGTTGTATTGTGCGTATGTAATGTAATAACCTAGTCCTTCTTTTGCCCCTACCATTTCTGCAGCGATTAATACTAAAATTGCTCCTGTACCCGCCATACGAACCCCTGTAAAAATCGTTGGTACCGATGCCGGTAATATTACTTTGTAAAATAATTTAAACGATGAAATATTCATCGAACGAGCTGATTTAATTAATAATGGATCCACATTTTTTACCGCAGTAATCGTGTTCAATAAAATCGGCCATGTACATGCGAATAAAATAATCGAGATTTTTGATACTTCACCAATGCCCAAAATTAATATAAACACTGGTAGTAATGCAAGTGCTGCGGTATTACGAAATAATTCTAAAATCGGTGTAAATAAATCTCGGGCTAAAGGATACCAGCCAATTAGTAAACCTAGTGGAATGCCGATAACTAATGCTAAACCAAAACCTGCAATAGAACGTAAAATACTTGCTTGGAAATGCGCCCATAGCTCGCCACTGATGAGTAAGTGCCACCATGCCACTGCTACTTCTGAAAACGGAGGTAAAAAGGCTGGATCTGCTAAGCCGATTGCTGGAGCGATTTGCCATAGAACAAGAAATAAAATTAAAATAATTGATTGCTTGAATATTTTCCCTGTTATCCCAAAGTCACGCTTTGCCTTCACTTTTGGTGGGGGTGACGATGACTTAACTTTTTCATTTAATTTATGTGCGATAACCATAAGTTCGCCTCCTCGTTAAATAAATGCTGCTTGAAAATGTTGTTCGTGTAATAAGCTCCACACTTCTTTCCGTACTTTAATGTAGGTTGGATTTGATTTAATATCAAAATCCTCTGTACGGTTCTCTAAAGGTACATCGACAATCTTTTTTACACTACCTGGATTTGCAGATAAAACGACCACTCGTTGTCCCAAATACACCGCTTCATCAATCCCATGTGTAATGAAAATAATTGTTTTGCCTGTCTCTTTCCAAATTCTTAATAGTTCTGTTTGTAACGTTTCACGCGTTTGTGCATCAAGTGCGGCAAACGGTTCATCCATTAACAGTACATCTGGATTAAATGCTAAACTACGTGCAATTGCTACTCGCTGTTTCATACCGCCCGATAGCTCATGTGGATACCGATCAGCAAAGTTTTTTAATCCGACTAAATTTAAGTAATATTCTGCCTTCTCTTTCCGTTCACTTTTTGGAATGCCTTTTGCTTCTAACCCAAACTCAATATTGCCGCGAGCTGTTTTCCATGGAAATAATGCATACTGTTGAAAGACAATCCCTCGATCTAGCCCTGGTCCTGTAATTTCACGACCATCGATTAAAATTCGTCCTTTTGTGGGATGTGTTAAACCCGTTAACAAATCAAGTAATGTTGACTTCCCACATCCACTCGGTCCTACTAATGTAATGAATTCACCCTCTTTTACGGAAAACTCAATGTCTTGAATAGCGGTAAATTCACGTTGTGCACCTTTTTTTTGTTCATCTCGAACTAAAAACTTTTTAGTTACTCGTTCAAACTTGATTTTATCCATCATGTTCCTCCTATTTCCAACTATTCAAACTAATTTAGTAAGATTTAATGTAAAATTTTTTTGAGTTGTTCTTTTAATACATCCTCCTTGGAACAGAACAAGAGGCTCCCTTACCAACTAAAATAATTGGATAAGAGAGCCTCTAGTTTGTCTAGTAAGCTTAAGCTTAATTTGTTATATATTGGAATTAATAATAAATAAAACTCTTTTTAATGTCAACCATTTTTATAGGATTACTAGTTTTTAATTTTTTTATGACAAAAGGCTCCCTTATCAATTAGATAGGGGAGCCTCTAGTTTGTCTAGTAAGCTATACATCTTATATTTGTATTAATAATAAGCAAATACAATTATAATGTCAACTATTTTTATCAGAATTATCTGTTTACTCTCTTTATAGACGAATTGTTCCCATTTCAATTAGATAGGGGAGCCTCTAGTGATCTAGTAAGCTATAAGTTTTATATTTGAATTAATAATAATCAAATATAAATTTAATGTCAACTATATTTATCGGAATTATCAGTTATTATTTTACTTTCTCACCAGATGTTTTTTATTAAACGAAGAATCATTTTGGGAATAAATAATAAAATGTTCCAAGCCACTTCAAGTAAGATAGAACTAGTAAGCTCCCCTAGCATCTCTTTAAAAAAGCCGTTCTGTGTTTTCTTCTTTTTATTTTTCATTTTCTAGCTCCAAATAATTTCAAATAATGAACCCGTTACTTACAATGCGATTTCTTAAAAGACACTAGCTTAGGATGTTTTTAAGAATATAACCATTCTCCCACTTCCTATACTATTCTGCCCTATTGTCGGATAAGAAAAAGAGCATTACCATTGTTTCGGTAATGCAACCACTAGTGACGCAACCATCTCTTTTAACCAAAGAATAAGTCAAGTATATTTGATGATGTAGAAGATTTTTTATTATAGAACTCTGAATAACCACAGTTATTACAATAAACAACTATAAACTGATTGTGCTGGATATCAAACATCTTCGATAAACCTGTACCAGTCATCGCCACTTCCTTCTGGCTTGCATCTTTACTTCCACATTTTACACAACCTTTTTCAGACATACCTGTTCCCCTCCCCAACAAAACGATTTATTTAACCATTTATACGGAGGCAACTTGAAAAAGATTCGGGAATTAAAAACATTACCCATCTAAAAAATTGCTTTTCTTCTTCTGCCACGCTTCATTTTTAATGAATACTTTTAACAAGATCAGATTGTTTTTTTACAGTACTCGCTTTTTTCCCATGTACTAAATAGTATGTTGGAATTAAAAAGAAAATGGCAATCGCTAAAACGAAATACATTGTATGAAATCCAGCCTGTTCAGCAATTAACCCTAGAATGTAAGGTCCAATCCCCATCCCGGCATCCAAGCATATGAAGAATGTTGAAATGGCTACGCCTAATCGATGAGGTTCTGACACTTTTACAACGAGTGTTTGCATGCTAGATATAATTGTTCCATATCCTAAAGCTAATAATGCTCCTGCAAGGATAAGCATAAAGCCAGCATTGGCAAAAGTAATTAATAATAAGCCGATAGCAAACATTAGAAAAGATGGATAAACAACTATATTTTCACCTTTTTTATCAAATAATTTTCCTGCAATAGGTCTACCTAGAAATAAAAAGATCGCGTATACGACAAAGAAAAAAGAAGCTGCTTTTGTTAGATTCGTCTCAATCGCATAAGAATTTATAAATGAAATAATACCTGAGTAAGCCATACCGCTTACGAACATAAGCAATGCAATCGGAAGAGCTTTCTTTTCATAGAAATCTTTGAGTCTAAAACTCTTTTTTATATTCTCTTTTTGTTCATAGGTTAAATCTATTTCAATGATTGTTCCAAATGCAGATGATACCAATGCTAGAACACTAAAAATAATACAAAAAACAAACATTGTGTTATAAGTAAAATGATTAGATAAATACAGCGCAAGAAAAGGACCAATAGCTGTTGCGCCTGCAGTACTTAAAGAAAAATAACCTGTACCCTCGCCACGTTTATCTGCAGGTAGTGCTGTCATTGTTACAGTTACCAAAACAGTTGTTGCGATACCGAACCCCATGCCATGAACCAGTCGAATAGCCATTAAAAACCCAATACTTGTCACAAATAAATAGCTAATTGAACCAACTAAAAATAAACCTAATCCGATATATAGCATTTTTTTACGACCGATTACATCTATAAATTTACCTGCAAATATCCGTGCAATTAATGCCCCAATAATAAAGGCACTTGCTGCTAATCCAGCACTACTTTCTGATGCACTAAACTGCCGGATAGCATATACAGCCATAGACGTCATTAATAAGTAAAAGCTTAAAGACACCAAGAAATTGGAAGTTAATAAAAAAATAAAATCCTTCGTCCAAATTTTATCGCTTTCCATTGGTTAATTTTCCCCATTTCTAGCATAAGCTTTGTGTATTTTTTCCTGAATCTCATTGATCATCCTGATCATGGTATAGCAATCTTGCTCATCAAATTCTTCAAATTCCTTTTGCAACTTTCTACGATAAACAAGTACAAATTCTTTAAAATATTGGATTCCATCTTCCGATATTTGAATAAAAACTGCCCGTTTATCTTGCTTAGAGCGTACTTTTTGTACTAACCCCGCATCGTTCATTTCATTAATTAATTTTGTCATATTGGGTAGTTGCATATCTAAAGCTACACTTAACTCCGAAACACGAATTTCCTTTCCTTCTTCCTTGTACTGATACAACATATTAAGTACGCGGTGATAAATAGGCTTTATCCCTGGCGGTAAAGGAGGCAACGCTTCATAAGCTTTTTTTGCTAAAAACAGTGAATCCATTACAGCATCCATTAACTTTGTATTAATTCCCATGATATTCCCCTTATTACTTATAAAATATAGTTATATTTTATAAGTAAATACCTATAGGGTCAAGACATATTAAATTTTCACTAAAAGGAAGTTTCCCACCAACGTTTTAGCTTTTATAGAGTTTGAAAAGCTTAAATAAGATTAAACAAAAATGCATACTAAGAACACTCCGTGACAAACTAAAATCATGGAGGTGTATATAATGAGTAACAACCAGAAGAACAACGGTAGCATTAGTGATGAACAAGCTGTAAGAAAGAGTTTATCAAGGGAGTTTGATCATGAACTTGCAAACGAACCTTTAACAGCGACAGAGAAACATAATAATAAGAAAACTAAGAAACGACAATAATCCTTCTAACAAATTAGGTTTGTGGTCAAGATTATTCTAAAAAGAAAGCCTCCGTCTATAGTAGATGGAGGCTATTTGACACTTACCTTATTATTTACACTTGTTGGGTGAACATACTTGTCAAATAAACGTTCGGAAAAATTGGATAATACACGCAATCATTATGGCCCTATTTCTAAAAAAAAAGCACAATTCTTTTTAAGAATTGTGCCAAATGTATAAGCCTCTAAGTTTAGTGTCTTCCAAACTTTGAGTTTTTGAAATTATCGTACCTGCCAAATAATATTTGCCCTTGAAAAACAACTAAGAACGAATCATCAGAACTGGTATTACTTAAAAATCGTATTAATGACTTCGTCCAACGACATAGTACTATCAACCATGAAGGTACCAGGCTTTAAATCATTTGCCAGTCCTCTCTTTTCCACTTCATGGAAAAAAGTCATAGCATTATCAATGATTTGCCCTTGCACTAATGCCTCCCCAACTTCGATACTCGTCATACCTGATGCCACATTAATAACCGTACGATTGATTACTTTTTCATTACCTTGCTGCTCCGATTGGTCCTTTTCTTCTTGTTGAGTTTGTTGACCTTTTGCTTGTGCTTCTTTATCCGCAACGGCTACTTGTTCGTCCCATTCTGCTTTCGTTAAAATAACATACCCAGCATTAGTAAGGCTCGTTTTCATTTCCTCTTTTGTTAGGGAATCTGCTGTCACCTGATTCGTTTGTTCTTTGTGAGTAGACTGTGAAAAATAGACAACCCCACAAACACTTGCACTGATGAGAAGACCTGCAGCAAAGCTATTTATTAGATTAGCTCTCATTTGCTACCTTTCTCCCTTCCTTATTTAATGCCTTATATGGGGCTAGAAGCTTTTCTACCTCTGATGTTTCAAGCTTTAATCTAGCGGCCATAACCTCCACATTAAAGTTTTTCTTGTATAACTCTAGTAATTTTCGTCGTAATTCTATTTCGTCGTTACTAAGCCCAGCTTTTTGTGAAAGTATTTCATTTTCTAAAGTCAACATTCGAACATCGTTTTGAAGTTTAGTAACTTCCTCCATTATCGTCATATATACCGTGTCAATTTCACGTTGTTCTATATTTGAAGATTTCTTATTTTTGTACATAGAAATTATGAATAGTAGTACTGCCACGATAAATAGTCCAGTTAAAGCCCATTCCATGGTCCAATCCTCCTTCGTCTATACTAATTTGACCAAGTAATTATACTTTGAAAACTAATCAATTTCGATTAAATTCTACAAAACACTACAAAGGTCATTAATAAGAACGTACTGAACGATTAAAAGGATTCATTTTCCCTCTATTATTTATTATGCTATTTTGCTTATATTACTTAATAGTAATTTGCTTATTTGATCGTATTGATGGAACATAGACTCATTTCATACGTGTTCTATCCTAAAAATTTAGTTTTCTTCCAATAAATGATCCGATGGTTGGAACACACGTTAAATAACAGTGATCGCCATTTCTTCACTTCTACAAAAAAAGTAGCACAAATCATGGACTTGGTTTGCACTACTAGATGTTAACCTGTTTAGTTTCTTGATATTGTAAGATTTAGCCATCCAAAAATAATAGTAAGGATTGGACTTAATAAGCAAAAGAACGCAAAAGGCAAATAGTCGATCACGGAAACATTAAGCATTGAGGCAATAAATAAACCACAAACACTCCAAGGAACAAGCGGATTAACGACAGTTCCCGCATCTTCCATTACACGGCTTAAATTTTTCGGGTGTAAACCAAGTTCTCGATATTGGTTCTTAAAAGCTTCCCCTGTTAATAAAATCGATAAATACTGTTCTCCAACAATTAAATTAATACCAATTGCAGTAAAAGCCGTCCCAGTAACCAATGCACCAACGGATTTTAGTAGATTTTCTATTTTAACTAGTAATGTTTGAATAATACCTAAAGCAAACAGTAATCCACCCAAACTTAGGCTAAGTACCACAAGCATAATTGTAAAGAACATACTAGTGATACCGCCACGAGTTAACAGTGAATCAATCACCTCAACACCTATTTCAGAAACATATCCGTTATATAAAATTTCACAGTAATCACTAATTGATAAAGACGTATGGAATATTGATAAGAAAAGCGCTACAAGGGAACTAAAAATTAGTGTTAAAAATGCAGGCACTTTTTTGAATGTGCAAACAATCAAGACAAGCAGTGGCAAAATCGCATACCAATGCACAAAATTTGTAGCTTGTAAACTAGCCTGATAGGACTCAATCGTCTGATTATTTACTCCCTCAACAGAAGGGGATAAAACAGCATATAAGACACCACTAATCAAAAATGCAGGTATCGTTGTCCAACACATATTTTTGATATGGTCAAATAAATCAATATTGACGATGCTCGCAGCTAGATTTGTTGTATCTGATAATGGCGACATTTTATCGCCAAAAAACGCTCCGGATACAATAGCGCCAGCCGTCAATGCCAATGATGCATCAATGGCTCCTGCAATACTTACAAAAGCAACCCCAACTGTCGCTACAGTCGTCAATGAACTACCAATTGCGGTACCGATAATTGCTGTAATGATAAATACAATGGCATAAAAGAAACTAGTGGATACGATAGAAAAGCCTAAATATAATAGCGTTGGTATTGTACCGCTTACAATCCAGCTACTAATCAGAATACCTATTAAAAAGAAGATATAGATAGCTCCTATTCCTGAGACGACTCCAGATCTCATACTTTCTTCTAACACTTTAAATGGCACACGTCTTAGCAAACCGTAAAAAATGAGAAGAGTAATAGATAAAAGTATAGGGATATGTGGTACGGCGCCAAGCTTACCTATTGCAATAGAAATTATTGAAATAACGATTATTACAAGGAATAGTGCTTCGAATACAGACGGTTTTGATTTTGCTTCAATAGAAAACATATGCAGACTCCTAGATGTATAATTTCACACTTCAAACTTTAGCGCTTCAACGCAACGAAGTAGACTATCATTCTAGCACGTATTTGCTAAAAGTCAATATTGGGAGAAAAATCATAAACTCAAAGAAAAAGATTTTAAACATGCAGAGCTTTCCGAACAGCTTTTAATGAGAATGGCAAATAATTCTTATGAAGAAATTGCACTCGATTAATGCAATAACTGAACTATAATCAATCTCTTAAACCAATTAACTTTTTTGTGTAACCTTATTAAAGTAAACTAACCTGATAGATTAGGACCTTCTTTTATATCAGAAAATACTACCAATATTAATCAAGTCCCTTACTTTCGTCATTAGTTTCCCATCGAATTTAATCTTTTGAAGCAAATCTTCCATACTTACCTATGATTACACTTTCTGAAACTTAGAACTTCCAAAACATACCCCCATTTTTTCGACCACTAGATAATAACTTTCCTTCTTTATCCATCTTTCAAAACTTGCATGTTAGGAAGGTTATTTATTTTCTAAAATATAACAAATTTAATAAATGTTTTTAATCATTACAAAACATCTTGTATGACAAACGAACTGATAATGAAGTCCACTAACGCCAGATAAGACAGGTCTCTAGCCTTTACGAAGTGTATCTAAATACGCGATTTTTCACCTTGATTAAACTAATCTCCACCGGTACTAAATGTTTTTTTACGATAGGTATAATCTAATATCGAGATTGGATATCTCATAGAAATATACTATATTAGTATCATAGAAAATTCTAAATATTCAGGTGATAAAAATGAAAAAAATTGAAGCAATCATAAGACCCGAAAAGCTCACTGATACTATCAAGGGATTAAAGAATATAGGGATTACAGGCTTCACAGTATCCCAGGCAGTTGGAAGAGGAAAACAAAAAGAAACTCAAGGAGTTTATAGGGGCAAAAATTATAAAGTAACTCTTCGCCCAAAAATTAAATTGGAGATTGTCCTTTCGGATTATATGGTCAAGGAAACCATTCAAACAATTGTTTCTTCTGCACAGACAGGTGAAGATGGGGATGGTAAAATCTACGTTTATCCCATTCTTGAAGGCTATAACATTAAGACAGGTGAAGCAGACTTAAGTATAGACGATTTAGCAAATCCGGAAGGGTGAATAGTATGGAACTAATATATTTAAATACAGTATGGATTGTGCTAGCTGCAGCAATGGTTCTATTCATGGAAGGTGGATTTTGTTTACTAGAATCCGGTTTGGTTCGAACTAAAAATACGGTCAATGTGACGATGAAGATTTTTGTAGATTTAACAGTTGGTATCTTAGCTTTTTGGCTCATTGGTTTTGGCATTATGTATGGACAAGATGCCTTTGGATTGTTGGGGACAAGTTATTTTGGCAATCCAGAAAAGATACCATTATCAATTGAATTGCCTAGTGCAGCTTTCGTACTATTTCAAATGGGATTTGCAGTAGCTAGTATTTCGATTGTTTCAGGTGCAGTTGCAGAACGTATGAACTTTAAAGCCTATATAGTAACAGTAGCGCTAATTTGTATTATTATCTATCCTCTTTCAGGCCATTGGATATGGAATCCCGAGGGTTGGTTAGCAAAACTGGGCATGAAGGATTTTGCAGGATCTGCTGCTATTCACGCACTCGGCGGTTTCGTTGCCTTTGCAATTGCCAAAATTTTGGGACCAAGAAAAGGAAGATTTAATTCAGATGGTAGTATGAATGTATTTGCACCTAGTAACATTCCTTTAGCTTCATCTGGTGCTTTTATTTTATGGTTCGGTTGGTTTGCTTTTAATGCTGGGAGCACATTAGATGCATCCAATACATCTCTTGCAACGATTGCCCTTAATACACTTCTTGCTGGTGCAAGTGCTGGTACTGCTGCCCTATTCACTACAATGAAAAAGTTTGGAAAAGCAGACCCAAGTATGATGATTAACGGTGTTTTAGCAGGCTTAGTAGCTATAACAGCTGGATGTGCTTTTGTTTCTCAATGGAGTGCAATCCTCATTGGTCTTATCAGTGGTGTAATTGTTGTTTATGCTACTTTATTAGTAGATAATCTAAAAGTAGATGACCCTGTTGGAGCTGTGGCTGTACATGGTTTTAATGGCGTATTCGGAACGATTGCAGTTGGATTATTCGACACATCCCAAGGTCTTTTTACAACTGGTGATTTTTCTCTCATAAAAATACAATTATTGGGTTCAATTGTCGTAGTTGTCTGGGGTCTTATCGGTGGAACCATTATAGCAAAGGTATGTGAGCATACAGTTGGTTTAAGAGCAAGCGAAAGTGAAGAAGAAGAAGGGTTAGATATGTCTTACCACGGTATTCCTGCCTATAATGAAATGGATCTTTTCACTGATTTACCTACAAGATTATATGATTTTGAAGAAACAACAGGCATCATCGTTGCCCCTGCTAACAATAAAAAGTCGTTAAAGAAGAATCCTGTTCATACAAAATAAAAATCACAATTTAGAATAAAAAAGTAATTATTGACCATGTTAATTAACCTA
>Ga0182738_1001683_pt1 | contig 27141 bp, 19 predicted proteins | sample eDN5th30CBELigMG_FD_128876 | JGI IMG/M metagenome (GOLD analysis project Ga0182738, IMG submission 128876) | Enriched Miracle-Growth compost microbial communities from Emeryville, California, USA - eDNA 5th pass 30_C BE-Lig MG (version 2)... ...
CCGGTCGAAATGACACTCAACCTGACTTGTGGGTACACGGTAGCTTTAAAAAAAGGAACTTTTATACGTCATCATCACCGCAAAAACTGCCGGAACCGTTTTTCTCCTGATTGCAATCGTTGCGCTTCTTTGAGAGCGGCGTTGGCCTCATCGGCGCGCCCCTGCGCATGCAGAATCTGCGCCTGATGCCACCACAATTCCGCCACAGTCGCATCGTCCTGCAGCCCGCTGCTTTTGGCTTCTTCCAGCGCTTGCTGCTGTGCCGCTTCGGCTTCTTTGAGACGATTTAATTTATATAACCCCCAGGCCAGTGAATCGCGGGTGAGGGCTTGCTGCTGTTCAATTTGCGCCAGCCAGTCGCGTTTGGTGACTCCGGCATTACGATTTTGCTGGATGATCTTATCCAGCAACGCCACCGCGCGCGTGGTCAATTCCACCGACAATGTGAAATCATCCTCATTTCTGCCCTGATCCGCCAGATGATATCCGAGCGCATTCAGCAACAGCGGATCCCGCGAGGGAAATTGCGGCGACGAGCGCAGGGCGCCGCGATATCGCTGCATGGCCTGTGCCCACAATTGCCGTTTCAATGCTTCCTGCTGATGCCCCAGCCGTCTCGATCTGTTTTCCAGCAAAATAGCCTGCCGCACCTGATCTTCGGCGCGATTCAATTGCAGGCTGGAAGAAACATCGGTAGCATTGAGCTGTTCCAGCATATGCAATGAACGGCGTAAATTCCGCCCGTTTTCCTGCCGTGATGCAATTAATGCCTGATCATAAGTCACGCCCACCAGATAGGAACGTGCCATTTGCCGCCATATGGCGTTTTGCCGCGCGCCCCGTTGCCCCGCACAACCGCCGAGCGGCAATAATACCAGCGCCGCGATAAAAGTACTTTTAAGACGCCGCATCACTCACCACAGATAACGCGTATCAAGCCCTTGACGCCACAACGGATATGCGCTGCGCAGGTTTCATAGGCTTCGCGCGAGCCGCCGTGCGGATCGGCAATATCATCTTCAAACTGAGGATCATCGCAAAACGTGCCCAGCAACATCACGTGCGCATCTTTGACTTTATACACTTCTTTGATGGCTTCGGCCTGCTCGTCAGTCATGACAATCAGCCATTCCACGTCGCGCGCCACATCGGGATCGAGCTGTTTGGCGCGATGCCCACTCAGATCGACACCCCACTCACGCGCGATATCCACGGTTTGCGCCGCCGCAGGAGCGCCTATCTGCGGCGCCAGCCCCGCGGAAGTCACCTGCAATCCCTTGATCAACTTCTTCTTATCCTGCGTCAATTCATGCCAGGCCGCCTCGGCCAGCGGCGAACGGCAGGTATTCCCGGTACAGACAAAAATCATTTGCATTGACAGGTATTTTATCGCATTACAATGAGGACGTCCCCCGTAAAAGTACTTTTCGCCGCGCCAAACCTGCTAAAATGAATGATGCTGAAATGTAACTTAATCTCTACAGGTGATGATGCCCACCTTAACTGCTGGTTTATTCCGGATGATGGCTTCTACTGGTGATGAATCGCCGGTGGAAGCTTTTTTTGTGGCATTTTATCGGCAGTAAAAGTACTTTTGGGAGAACGCACGATGAAACTATTCTGTTTAATGATCGCCGGCGGCCTGGGCGCAGGAGCGCGCTATGGCTTGACGCTGCTGATTCAACATTCCGTGGAACACAGCTTTCTGCGCAACCTGACTCCGCTGGGCGCACACTTCCCTCTGGGCACACTCATCATCAATGTCAGCGGTTCCTTTCTGCTTGCCCTCATTACCATTTTAGCCCTGGAAGGCGCGGTACCACCCGAATTGCGCCTCATCATCGGCACTGGTTTCGTGGGCGCATTTACCACCTTTTCCACCTTCGAACTGGAATCACACGGCTTGCTTTCCAGCGGCGAATGGACACAGGCCGCAATCTACATTTTCGGCAACTTACTCTGCGGTTTTATAGCCGTCATCCTGGGCGGCATGCTGGCACTGAAACTGACGGGCGGGAAGTTGTAAAAGTACTTTTATCAGCGCTTTTACTTGTTCACGTACACCTCACTATCGGTATAAATCGATTCATACGCCGCATTCATCACTTTGACAGCGGCGATGCTGTCATCAAGCGTGGATTCCGGTCTGTCACGTTCGCCGCGAACACAAGCAACAAAAACCCCTACCATGCTATCTTCGGCATGTAATTTCGTGCGCCCGGTTCCATCAACGACGAGGCGATTCGGTGATACGTGATTATTGCCTACTACGTAAAAATGTTTATCAAAATAATCCGCGGCGTAATACCCTTTTGTTCCTGTAATTTTGAGATTGCATTCCAGCGACTTGGGCCAGAGTAAGCGCCGCGCTGGAACCTTTTCTTCTAAATTAGCATAGGACGGGTTAATGAAAAACTTTACCCCATTATCAAGCTCGCCTGTCATCGCGGCATGGTCTTCCACCTGCAGATGGGAGCGCTGGTTCCTGGCGCTGACCGCGTAGACTTTTTTGAATTCTCTCCCGGTGATCCAACGGATCATGTCGTATGGATGCGGATGATCGGTTAGCGCGCCACCGCGATAAATTGTTGCGCCCGGGCGAATAGGGATAATCTTGCCATAGGACAACTCGGGATTGCCCCAATCGGGAAAATAATTGATGGGGCTTTGCGAGATATTAGTGAAGTAAATCGATTGGATCTCACCCAGCTCACCGCGTTCGATGAGCTTCCTGGCATAGCGGAACTGTGGAGAAAAATGCAGCTCAAATTCCACCTGTATGACGCGGTCATAATTGGCGGCTAATTTCTGCATCTCTCGACATTCGTCTTCGTCCATGGAAGCCACTTTCATGCTATAAATATGCAGATTGCGTTTAATGGCTTCCTGGAACATTTCGAAATGATGCTTGTTATCGCTGCCAATCATCATTGCGTCAGCTTCGGGATGAGCGTCGAGCATTTCCCGCCAGTCCGTATAATACTGCGTTTTATGCCCCTTTAATACTTCTTTCGCCTGACTTAATCGTTGCTGATTGAAATCGGCGACTGCATCAAAGACCAACGATATTTCTTGATCGGCCCGTCTCAAATAACCCATTACATGTGGATTCGCTGTTCCTGCTACTATCATTCGCACCGGTTTCATGCGCACACCTTCCTTATTGCTTCGATGATGGGTTGAGTATTAAGTGGTCCGCCTGGATACTCTCCCAATTCAATGGAGCGCAACATCTTGCGGTGGCAAATGGCCAGTTCATCGCCGCAATCATCCCAATCAGTATTTTCGATTACTACTCTTTGCATCGCGGCATCATTTGCAAGAATAGCTCCTTCCTCATTAAAATGCCCCACAATCGGCTGATTAGTGCCGTGGCCATTTTCGAAATTAGCCTTCAAAAAATACGTGGGAGGCATTGAATCCGGCAGGCATTCGTTCATTTCAATTTCCGCCACAATTCCATTCGCAAAACTCGCCAGGGCAAACAGATTATTGCAGCCAGCCATCCGGTTTATGTGCAAACCGGCCAGTGGCGAATTTGCCAATTCCCAGGATACATCGATTAAGCCGGCAAGTGTTTCGTATAAAAACTCCGTTTCACCTGTGGCTTCTTTCTTTGGTCTCTGCCAGGTAAATCGCACAGAACAAAGATCGCCGCTTATATTGTCGCGGATCATTTGCTGTATCTTTTTCACCGGCCCCCATTCGCGAAGGGGATATTGTGTATAAAATATCTCGCCCGTGGATTCACATTGGGCGGCTTCTATTGGTTTGATAATCTTCGTATTATTCATGAGCTTCTTATTCACTGTAAAAGTACTTTTTGGGAGATACCCATATATCGATAGAGTTTTTAGAAATGCCTCACTCACTCCAATTTCTCATTTATCCGGCTAACCACTTCACCAACATGATTGCGATATTGAAGCAGATGATCCGGATCCGCTGACCAGTTATTTACGGAAACTGCGACATTCGTAGGAACGGTTAATAACGCTTCCGCTTCCTTCAGCAATGTGTCTTTATCTTTCACATTTGCCGCTTTGAGCTTTTGCACCGCTTTTCCCAATTCCTTGAGATATTCGTAATCCTCCAACCCATCGCGTAAATTCTCCAACCTCAATGAAGGCAATAATTTTCCATCCTTACCTGGATAGACAAAGTTACCCATGCCATTTCTGGACTTTCTTTCACCCGTATTGACAGAAAAAATATAAGGTTTCCATCCCTCATCAGGCCAATTGTCGCGGATATCCATATTGGTGAGCCACTCGCGGTTGATGCTCCAATACAACACTCCGTCGACATGATACATATAGCTCAACGTCGAAATAATCCGCTCATTCAACAACGGGTAATCAAGGAAGAAATTGGGGTATGGATGAATCGGGCCATCCGCCGAATACCACCATATCTCATCTCCTCTCTTGCGTAAACGATCAAATGTTTCCAGGTTTTTCTCCGAGGCGAATTCATGGAAAAGCGGCGCCCAGACATTAAACGCATCTTCAAACCGTGGGTCTGGAACAGAAGTCTGCATTAAACGTAATTGGGGATAGGCTTTCATTAGCGCGGAGTTAATCTGCTTCACAGCAGCAAGCCTTGTCGGCGTGAAGTTAAATCCAAACTCATCGTAGGAATAATAATACATGTCATCCTGCAATCCCGCTTGCTTCACTTGCGCAATAGCGGCGCCTACTGCATCCACTTGCTTTTTCAATGTCTCCGGAGAAACGGGCTTACTGTTTCCATAATGTTGGATGGTAAAGAAATTAGTGCGATCTTTCATCTCTTCCAAGGACTTAAGATCGGGATGTATCGACGCGGATGAATAGATATTGTTAGGTGACAAACGGTAGCTGAGGAGAAAATCGTAAATCGTCCTTTTCTTTTCCTCGGGAATTTCTTTCAAGCCATACCATTTCTTGTAATATTGCTCAAAGAAAGAGAAGGCCGTCCGGAGCGATCCTTTTTGGGGCAAGGTAAAATCATACACCCGCAGATGAACGGGCACCTTTTCCGTATAATTTTCACCCACTAATGTGACGGTTCCCGTATATTCTCCCGGACGAGCATCACCCGTATATACGTTGATAAAGACAGGAGTGAAACTACCTTTTTTCACCTGGAATGCCGTTTGTCCATTCATAATTACATCCGGGAAAGCGCCCACAAATCTTACCGGAATAGACGGTTTCTCGCTGGTAATATCCTTGACATATCCACAGGTGATATTTTTCGCTGCAATCCGCAATGCGCCATCAGCGCTAACCAAATCGGAAACGGTAACGTTATTTATGTTCGTGTCCCGTGACGGATTTCCCAATACGATGATATTAAATCCCTCATATTCGTTGCGGGCCGCACTAATCGTAGCAACCTTTGACAACTGGCCTAATTTCTCAAAAAAGCCGGTTTCCTTTACCAATCGTTTTACGGTTGATAATACCGTCACGGCAAATGGCGCGTCTTTCCTGGATGATTGACGTTTATAGAGAGCAAGATAATCATTCGCTAACTTTTCTTTTTTCGCCTCCGCACGTTGCTGCTGAAGTATCTGGAAATCTTTCAGCCGTTTGTCATATTGACTCAGTAGTTGTTGCCGTTCGGCAGTATAATTCTGGGGAATATTGACCACGCGGCCCTGATATATCTTAATGTCATCGATCAATCCGTCATAAAAATAATTCAACGGGTTAGGCGCCGATGCACCAACTCCGATAAAGACATGTCCCTTATTCGGCAGCAGCTTTTGTCCCTGGCCATTTTCCGATCTATTCGTGCGGATCTTTTCGCCGTTCACATAAAGTTCCACATTTCCACTTTGATAAGTGAAGATGACGTGATACCAATTATCCGGCGTCATCAACGCCTCAAGGCTGCTATACACTATCCATCGCCCTTCCGCATCCTTGAACTTCATCTCCGGCTTGCCGGAACGGATATCGAAATAATAGTTGATCTGCTCCGGTGTAACACTCCTGTCACCCTTCCAGAATATCGTCCGATACCCGTCAACCGCCTCCGGTTTGATGACATATTCAACCGTAAAATTATCTGTCAAAGAAAGTGCTGCGGTGGAATCCAACTTAATGTAACGCTTGCCATTATCAAAATAGATGGCGTCACCATGCAATCCAGGGCAGATAGTATCATCATCGACATCGCCAATCATGGCGCCATTATTCTTCCCGGCTGCATCATCAAGATGCATATTATTGAGCCGGTTAAAATCCCAATGCACGAGAGGCTTCGGCGCGGCTACGCCTGGCAGAATTAAATGAACCATGGACATTACCATTACCAAAAGTGTCATAGCTACAGTTCGTTTCAACATTACTACTCCTTTATAAATTCTTGACTAACGGAAAGTACTTTTTCAAATACGCGGCGTTCTTCTCATCTCCGCCGGGAGCATTCGCGCTGCTCCAAACCGGCGGAACCACATTTCGCTCTTCCACACAAATGCGAACACATTCAATTTCCAATAGATGAGCAATCGTAAAATCCACGATGTTTGACACGGGAGCTATCGGGGTATCAAATCCGGGAATAGAAACAATGGTGTCGCCAACGGGGTTGTAGTCATCGATGCAAACATCCGCCAGATCAAACAAATTCTTTTTGCTGGAATGCCGGATAAAATGTTCTTCCGGCATTTCCTCCTGCCAGTGCGAACTCGATACGGTGATGATTTTTACTCCGCGTTCTTTGGCTTCCAGCGCGGCATCGATTGTCGCGGCATTGATGCCGATGTTATGAAAAATAATCAGCAGATCGTCTTTTTGCAAATCATAATATTTCATGATCGCCCGCCCGTAATTTTCACAACGCTCCAATTCCAGGTATTTGAGCGACTGGTTGAAAACCGATAATCCCGTTTCCATGATGGGATTGATATTGCACAATCCGCCGGCACGAAAGAACATTTCGCCCATTACCAATGTCGTGTGTCCGCCGCCGCCGTAAACGCTAATCAGCTTATCTTTCTCGATGGCATCAGCCATTAAAGAGGCGGCTTTTTTGATATTACTTTCTTGCTCTTTGGCAACGCGTTCGATATTAGCGAACGCTTTTTCCACATAACCAAAATCATTCAACATAATAAATGCTCCTTTTAATTTTCAACCCGGATCACTCACGAGGAATTGGAAAAATCCTCCAAACTGAGTGGGGGCAGGCCTCCGTGCCTGCTTAAATAAAAAATAATTCCTTATTGCCGTTTTTCAAAAATAAGAAGCCGGCAAGCCGGCACTTTATTAGCAGGCACGGAGGCCTGCCCCCACTCAACTCTAGGGATAAATAAAAATTACCCGGAGGAATTAATCAAGACTTTGCCGTTCCGCTCAAAACCCTCCGAAGTATGGTGCTTCAATACACGTTGATAGTTCTCGCCAATTCTATCCCAGAGCTTGAGTGCATCCGGCGCCGCCAGAACGGTGCCGTATCCTCCGCGATATGTCCATGCAGCCAAACGATCCACACCCAATCTTTCGTATAAATCAACGACTTTATCAATCTGCGAAAAATCAGCGGGCTGCTTGTAATATCCCATTAACCAGCGTTCGGATATCTTGTTATATTTCCTGGCTATTTCAACAGTGCGCCGGGTAATTTCCTCGAAGAAATCAAGGGGAAGATGCCAGGCAATGATTGTCGTCGAAAAGACATCGAAGTAAGGGCATGAAGCCACCATATCCCAGTTATCATAACCGCGATATTCCGTGACATAATAGCTATTTAACGTGGCGTGCACGCAACAGGTAATTTCAGAATCAGGGTTAATTTCCTTGATCTTCCGCGAGGTATCCTCCAAAATAAACATGGCCTCGCGCCACCGGAATTGCTTAACATCATCAGTCATGATTTTGGGCATTTCATAGCCGTAATAATCCTGGAACATTTTCATGCAGTTCGGGCAGCGGCAAGACCATTCGTCGGCAATCCCTCCGGTTATGGAAGCGAAGGATTTCGGAAAAGCATAATGTGGCTCATCCCAAAAAAAGCCGTCGGCGCTGGTTTCACTTGCCAGCTTCAGGCAGATTCTCTGAAAATAATCACGGAACGAGCGCGTATTGAAACAGGCATACGGCAACTTTTCGCCACTGATCGCGCCAACCTGGCGGTTTTCGGTGTTATTTTGCAAGAACAAGCTAACCTGTTCCCCGCCAAAATATTTGCCAATGCCCCACGGATCGACCAACACACGCATGCCTAAATCATGCGCTTTATCAATGATTTTGGGGATATTGGGAAACCAAAAATCCATATCAAATTCCGTGATTGCCAGAATTACTGTCGTGCATCCATGTTCGAGCATTTCCAGAAAATCTTTTTCCGCATGCTCCACATAGTTCAATCCATAGTAACTAATTGCTGTTTGCGTTATTGCCATTCATCTTTCCTTTATCGATAATTACAGGTAAAAAGTACTTTTACCCACAGGCCTCAACAAATTTGCGGAATAATATTTGCGTGCTTGCACTTTGGCGGGTCTTTTCTGGATGCCATTGCACTCCCACACAAAAATACTGCTGAGGAAACTCTATTGCCTCAATCACGCCATCCTGTGTTTTTGCGGCCACACGCGCGGAAGGCGCTAACCTCTGAACGCATTGATGGTGATAAGATGCGACTTCAAAAGAGTCACTGATCCACTCACGGAGAAAACTCTCTGGTTCCGTCCGCACTTCATGCATCGCTTCCCGGTGAGGTATTGCGTTAGGCACAAGAGCGGGAATGTCTTGAAGTAACGTGCCGCCATTAATGACATTCAACACTTGTGATCCCAAACAGATGCCGAACACCGGCTTGTTCTGGGACAGCATGACTTCCACCATAGCTTTCTCAAATGCCGGGCGGAGAGGCGGCACCGTGGCTTCTAAAAAAGGGCCAGGTGTGGCGTCATATATTTGCGGCGGCAAATTGGCGCCGCCACTCAAAATGAGACCTTGCAACTTACAGCTTTCCTGCTTAGCTATTTCTCTAATCTTTTCCGACGAAGGATTATCCTGGGGTAAATAAATAATGTTCCCACCTGCACCTGCATCTTGCAATGCCAGCCGGTAATCCTCTAAATTTTGCAGTTGTTTTTCTGTCAGATTTTTCCTATCCCTCTCGCAATAAGAACAAGTAATTCCAATTGTCATAATATGTTGATTCCTTTCGCTTAATAATTCATGTTGCGCAGTTCCCCTTATAAAGATATAAAGGAGAACCTTCGAATCCTGCATCTGATATCCAGCCACTAAAAGTACTTTTAGTGGCGAAACGCGAATTAGCAAGACTCGTCCAAGAAAAGTACTTTTAAGCTGATTCTATTGCATCTCTATCAGGGCGCATAATCAGGATCCCAATTGGGCATATTTTCTCCATAGGTTCCAGAGTCTGCGAAGTTGGCGCACATTCCCGCCCCCACTTTATACCACTTCGCATGCCCATCCGCGAACGTATAATTTGCGCCGTCAAAATGACGCTGGTACACCGAATACCATGAACTGGTTTGGGTTACATCAGCGCCTCTATCGGGACGGCATACAAATTTCCCATAGGCATACATCCACGTAGCCTTGTTATTAGCATCAAGATTCACTATGAGTTCTGCGGGTCTGTCAATTGCACTTAAGGAGACGCCTTTCGGGACTCCTGCCGTAAACGCGCCACTCACGAGGGCATTGTATCCATAGCTGGGAACTCCGTCATCACTGGCGCTCGGGCAAATAAATACCTGCGTACTCTTAACGTAAGGATAAATAACATCCATCCAGGTGACGTAATTATCCGTAGGAACCCCCGTCACCGCTATATTGCCAACCTTAAACTTGGCGCCGGGCATACTCGAATTCACTTGCTTCACATATCCCGTTCCATGATAAGAGTCAGTTGCCCAAATTGCCGGCGGCATTTTTTCGTCGTAATCCTGTGTGTACTGCATTATTCCCAAACCAATCTGCTTGAGATTACTCAAACAACTCGTTCTACGGGCGTTTTCGCGTGCCCGCGCAAATACTGGAAACAAGATTGCAGCGAGAACTGATATTATCGCTATAACAACAAGAAGTTCTATCAGGGTAAACCCTGCTTGCAATTGATTGTTTAATAGACTCGATCCACATACTTCTCGTTTACACCTAATCATAATTCCTCCTGAATACAACAGATAAAATATCTCCTGACATCTATAAGCTCAACACAGGACAGCTGCTATCACCTATGCCAGATGAATAAAAGTACTTTCTGTATTATATGTTCATATAACCTCTCAGTTTTCCCCTATATCTCGACATCAGCTCCAATCCAATAAACGTTACGGCATGTATTGGGGATCCCAATGTGGCATATTTTTACCATGCGTTGACGGCACACGATTTTCAAAATTTTCACACAGATGAGTTCCCGCTTTGTACCACTTAACATGTCCATCGGCGAAAGAATAACTGGCGCCATCAAAATGGGGAAAATAGGACAAGTATTGACTGTAGCTATACCAGGTACTTGTAGGGTCAATATAGATGCCACAAAGGGAATCTCCATTGAGATATTGCCAGGAGGAACTCACATTGCCATCAGCGTTCACGACCAGGCTTGCAGCGCTATCAATCTCCGCAAGAGACACAGGATCCCCTTGACCGGTGGTAAATGCATCATCCACCAGGTTATTGTATCCGTAACTGGGCACAGTCGTAGATTTGGCACTGGGACAAACGAACACCTGAACACTTTTCACGTATGGGAAAATAATATCCATCCAACTCACATAATGCCCAGTAGGACTTCCACCAGCGCTATTATGGATGGTAAATTTAGCCCCCGGCATCGCGGAATTGGTCTGCAAAACATATCCTGTTCCATGATAAACATCTGTAGCCCAAACACCCATCGGGAACCTCTCGTCATAATCCTGCACATACATCATCATCCCCAAGCCTATTTGTTTGAGATTACTCATACAACTGGCACGCCGCGCGTTTTCCCTGGCACGTGCAAATACAGGGAACAAAATGGCAGCAAGAATTGATATAATAGCTATGACGACAAGTAATTCTATCAATGTGAAACCAGATACCAATCCGTTGTCATAAAGTTCATTTTGTTGCAATCCTTTCAAAGATTTCATCGCTCGTTCTCCTGAATAAATTTTACTGAGGCCACTGATTACGTTGTCCTGATTATATCTATCATTATACCCCTTTTGTTCCTGTTGTAAACAACTTGTAATGATATTATAATTTAGCGGATATGATATCCGATAAAAAACTGATATCTATTTTCAAAACACCTTATCACCGTTTTTTCGAGAACGGCTCACCTAATCCGGCAGGTGATTTACTGGGAGTGGGTATCGGTTTGCCTATGGAGCAAAACCACTATCATGACACGCGCGGAATGTGGCGTTACCCTTATTATACATTCACCATTATGATACGAGACAGCACAGGTTCATACCATAACGAAAACGGGTTCCAGTGCGAACTTACCGCCGGCCATTTCTTTTTTACCTTCCCTGATGTAAAACAGCAGTACTCTCCCGTCATCGGCAAACGTTGGGGAGAACTCTACACCTGCTTCGCAGGCACCATTTTCGATGTTATTTATCAGCAGGGCATCATTACTCCGCAACAACCAGTGTGGCATCTGAATAAGCCTGAACCATGGATTAAACGATTGATCTACCTGGCAGAAAAACCTATCACTCCCTCGCCTCAAGATAACCTGCGACGTGCCATTCATTTCGCAGATTATTTACTAAAGATGATGGACATAGCAAGCCCCGTCTCGGGCAATGAATCCACAATAGACTGGTTTGGTCAGGCTTGCCAATTATTAACAAACGATTTGCATCACAGGGTAGATTTACGTTCCATTGCGGAACAAGTGGCGATGAGTTACAACACCTTTCGCATCTACTTCACTCGCCGTGCAGGAGTTCCCCCTATGCAATACCGCGATCAAGCACGGATAAAGCGGGCCTGCAAATATCTTTCAGAAACCCCCATCAAAAGCTGTAGTGAAATCGCTTTTGTCGTGGGCTACTCTGGGCCACAGCGCTTTTCTGAACAATTCAAATTGCATATGGGGATTACGCCTCAAGAGTACCGAAAACAGCATGTAACAAGTAAGCCCCATCAAAAAAGATAACGCGGCATCACATGAAAGCATCATCAGCTGGAATTATTTCGGCCTTAAAAGTACTTTTATTTCACCTCATTCTGGAAACAGATATCCACGCGCTACTTGATTAAATTCTTCCACCTGCCGCTTTTCCCAGGCTGCATCCTGTTTTAATTCGCCCGCCATTAATGAGGCTACTACCGGCGCGGCTTCGAGGGCGGCTTTGGCGTTTAATAATAGCATCCGCGTGCGCCGCGCCAGCACATCTTCCACGCTGCGCGCCATTTCGTGCCGCGTTTGCCAGATCACTTCGCCTTTTTGATAGGGTAATGAAGGATGTAATTGCTGATCCCAATCGCTATTTTCGTCTACAACTTTTTGCACGTTCGCCACATCCGCGCCATAGACGCGCCAGTGTTCATCGGCGATGAAATCGGATATCCAGCCGTGAATGCGGCGGTGTTCGGTGCTGCAAGGCGCGCCTTCGAGACCGGCGATAATTTCGGCCTGGTCGATGACATCCTGCGCCATCTTGCGATAAGTCGTCCACTTGCCGCCGGTCACGGTCAGCAATCCCGATTCGGAAACCACGATGGTGTGATCGCGCGACAGCGCCGCCGTGTTGCTGGCATCGCCCTGTTTCACCAGCGGGCGCAATCCGGCGAAAACGCTGCGCACATCGGCCGGCGTAGGTTTCTTGGTCAGGTAATGCGCCGCGTGCGTCATCACAAAATCGATTTCCTCATCCAGCGCGCGCGGCTCCAGCGACGGCGCGTCAACCGGTGTATCAGTCGTTCCCACCACCACATGTCCATGCCACGGCACGGCGAACAAGACGCGGCCGTCGGCGGTTTTGGGAATCATGATGGCGGCATCGCCGGGCAGAAATTCGCGCGGCAACACCAGATGAATGCCCTGGCTGGCCGCCACCATTGCCGCGGCATTTTCATCATCCTGCCGCCGGATGCTGTCTGCGAAAACGCCGGTGGCGTTCACCACGCATTTGGCGCGAAGGGTGAACTGGCGGCCCGTTTCCACGTCTTCCGCCTCCACGCCGGCGATCACCTGATTCTCTTTAATCAGCCCGACGGCCTTCACATAATTGGCGATCACCGCGCCGGACTCGGCCGCCGTCTGCGCCAGATTCAATGCCAGCCGCGCGTCGTCAAACTGGCCGTCGTGATAAATGACGCCGCCCGAAAGATGTTCCTGCTCGATGGTGGGAATCAGTTCGACGGTTTCCTCTTTGCTCAAATGCCGTGACACGCCCATGCCGAGTTTGCCCGCCATGCGGTCATACACTTTCATGCCGATGCCGTAAAACGGCCCTTCCCACCAGCTGTAATTGGGAATCACAAAAGCCAGATTGCGCACCAGATGCGGCGCGTTGTGGAACAATAATCCGCGTTCTTTCAACGCCTCCAAAACCAGCGAGATATTGCCCTGGCGCAAATAGCGCACGCCTCCATGCACCAGTTTGGTGCTGCGGCTGGAAGTGCCTTTAGCGAAATCATTCTGCTCGATCAGCGCCACGCGATAACCGCGCGCCGCCGCGTCCACCGCCGCGCCCAGCCCGGACGCGCCGCCGCCGATGATCACGATATCAAATGTTTCCGCCTCGCTCGCCAGATGCGCTATTGCCGTGTTCCGTTGAAAATGCATAGGGACGCAAGTATACATTCATCAACGCAATTATTTCTTTATGGCGATGGGGATAAAAGTACTTTTAGATACTCAACGCTTCGCTATTATCAATGCTGAACGTATGCGTTCCGGCCCATGATGTTTCCGGGAAAAACATCAATTGCGAAGTGCCGTCTTCGTTAATTTCAAATCCCGGATCGTTATCGCCGATGGCAAGAGACGTCATGTTTCCATCACGCGAAATGGCCGTGATCTGATATCCGTGCGTCTTACCATCGGGATGGGTGATGATGATGTACTTGCCTTTCAAAGAAGACGCGACGGGCGTTTCGGTCTGGAATCCGTTAATGGAATCTCCATTCGCTATGCGCAAGGTGCGGGAAATGGATCCCATCACCACGCCGCTTCCTTTCAATTCCTGCGTTCCAAATTGAAGCGAGGTTCCGCCCACCAGATACATCTGTTGCAGCTTTCCATCCACCAACCGGATAAAGCCCATTTTGCCGTGAAGCTGTATTTCATTGATCGAAATGGGCGTGCCGGAATAATGCGGCGCGCTGAGAATATAATCGGTTGTATTGCCAAAAAGTACTTTGATGATGGCCGCGCCCTCGGGCAAATTATCAGGCCGAAGCGATTCAATAGAAGTAATTTTCGTTGCGTTTCCGAGATATGGTTCCATCACCGCGGCAAAGATATTGTGGAGATTTTTGCCGGCACTTTTGATGACGAACTTTGGCGTGTCCGGGTATTTTCCAAGTTGGGTGTTTTTGTCTTTCGGCTTTCCTCCAAGACGCGTGATGCGGATGGAAGGAATGCCGCCGGTGAATAATGCGTTGGTTCCATTGCCATGCACAAATCCTGTCACCTTGAGATTGGCCAGCGGTTTCCCATCATCCGTGCTGGATTTAAAACTCAGATCAAAAGTACTTTTGGGCAGCGGCGCCGTTTTCACATCGCGCATCATCATATACCCAAAGTACTTTCCGTCCGATTTGCCGCTGTCATATTCATTGACCGGCATCGTGACTTTTGTCCCGGGCGGATAATAGTAGTTGTTGTAATCCGTCAGAGGTATTTTTGTATCAATGCCGCCGTTGTGATTGGCGTCGCCATTTAATGTGTATTCATGCAAATCGCCGCCGTTTACGCGGAACAAATCCACGGCATATCCCTCGCTTTTATCGGCTCCATCAAAACCGATAAACCAGACTTCGCGGCGATATTCGCTGGTCCCAGCTACAGCTTTACTTTCTTCGGCTTGCATCACCTGAACGTTTTCCGAAAGCGGCGCAAAGGCGGTGATATTTCCTCCGTCCTTGCCGCCGGTCATGTTGCTGCTATCGACCACGACGGTATTATGCGCAAACGAGCTGGTATACAATCTCCTGTATTTGACATAGGTATAACCAATGTCCGGCAGCAATTCCTGGCCTTTTGCAAACAAATTGATATTCAGCGGATCGGAATGAGTGTGGCCATATTTGGGCGTGAACGACATGTATAATTGCGCCTGCGCTTTTCCTTCTCCGCGCGCGAATTTGCCGATTCCCACCGCTGGAACCAGTAAGTACTTTTCGGTTAAAACCGGATGCCTTGATTTGGACGCCGCCCAGGTATCGCCGGTGGGCAGATAATGCCCGTTGGAATAGACCAGGTGTTGCGTCACGGTCAGCGATTTGCCGACCGCCGGAAATTTCTGCTGCGGATTTAAGGAATCATATCTGTCGCCCGTGCGCGGCGAAATATATTCCGGCGGATCGGACCAATTCTTCAAACTGGCCATAGCCATCTCCACGCCGCCGGTGGATTGATCGTGATAACTGATGGAGGCCTCTTTCCAAAACCCATCCGACAAATAATATTCCCCATGAAAAGTCTGCAACAGATCCACCGCGTGATGCACATATTTGGGCTGATTTAAGGCGCGCCCCAACGCGACGTAACCAATCCAGTTGCGATAGTCCACATTGGAATTGGTGATGTTATACGAATTGGCAAAATCGATTTCCGGCAGAAACATATTATCGATAATTTTTTGTTCCACGTTTTCGCCGGTTTCCTTGCTCAAAATCTCCAATGCATTGGTGCGCCGCGCTGCGTCAAACACATCCACCAGGCCTTTCATCGACAGCAAATCGCCATAATGCCATCGCGAAAAAATGCCGCCATTGCGGGGATGCGGCGGTGCTTTGCGGGCATCCACCGGAAAATTATTGCGCGGCCAATCATAAACCGAAACATAGCCGGGATACAACTGCGCCCATCTATACAACAATCGCGCGGCGCCCAGAATATCCTGTTCGCGCAGATTGCTGGTGAATCGCAACGCCTGTTCTTTCTGCTGCCACCAACGATGCGCGCTCACGAAATAGCGCTCGCCTTTCGCATCCTGGTAATAGGGATAAACTACATCTTCGCCCAATTTATTTTTGACGGTGATAGCATGATTTTCCGGGTATTGGGGATTGGGAAAAACCTGTCCGCCATCCACCGTTTTCAGTTGATCCGGCTGATCGATATCCCATGTATACATCCTGTCCACAGTGGGATTTGACGAACCGGGAACGCCCGTAAAACGGAAACCTATTTTATCGGGAATGACCGCCAGCCATTGTTGCACTTCTTTGGACGCGGGAGCGGCGGCAATTTGCGTGACCGGATAAGACGGCAACGCAAAATGATATAACGATTCGCCAGCTTCGATGAGCGATTGATCGTCAAAAGAAAGAATGGTGAAATAGGAATTTTGCGCGTCTTGAATGATGACAAATAATTGATACGTTCCTTTTTGCGCCGGCCTGGGATGATGGATAGTACCTGAAAGTACTTTTCCCTCAACATGAACATCAGCGGAATCAATCGAAGACATTTCACCAGCGGGCGCGCGCCATTTGAAATGAATTAACGCATTTTTTGTCAGATCGTTTGGCAGGGAAAGTTCGATTTGTTTTTCTGTATAGGTTTTATATCTTAATGCGAATGATTTAGGATTCCACCGCGACGGCCATGATGGCGTCGCCCAAGGCGTTAACTTAGTGCCAAATTTTTCAATAGGAATACGGCCAAAAAATAAACTGCCCATTCTGCCTTCATGCGATGCGGCGAATTTGGCGCTGTAACTCTTTCCGGGCGAACCATCGAACATCGAATAACGCACCGGCGCCCACATGCTGAAGGGAGATTCATCGTCGCGATAGCGGATAACATTAAACCGCCATTCATCACCAGGTGATATTTTTTGCACATTCAAACTTTTAAAAGGGATGGAAACTTCCACCGTATACTGGATGGGATCACCAATCACCTTGACGGAATAAGCATCTGCATTCAAGGAAACGCGCTGCGGATCGGGATAGTTTTTATCCCATTCCAGGGAATAGCGCAGCGAGCGCGTGGATGTATCCGAAAGCGGAATGGGAATCTGATAAAAAGAGCCGCCACGGGGATCAGTGCTTAAAATGAGATCCAGTTGCTCAAAAACGGGAGTAGAGTTCTTAGCTCCTGTTGCGATTATTTTAAGATGCAGTTGTGCTTCATCATACGCTAATAAAACAAGCGTTTGCCGCGTTGCGGGTTCATTGGTATATAACTGCACGAAATCCGTTAATTGCCCGCCATGCCCCCGATCACGATAATTGAGTTTCGGCTGATTTAGACTTTCAAAAGGAACAACGGCCCAGCGATCACTTTGCGCCGCAATGACGCCGGGTTCCAGTTGACGCGCACCCGGCGCAAGTGGAGATTGCAACTGCTGCGCCAGCACAGAACTTCCCTCCAGCAAAAGTGACGGCGCAACCAAGCTAACGGAGGCAAGCCCAAAAGTACTTTTAATAAACGCGCGGCGTGTAGTATTCATGTTATTCCTAATCTGCAGATAAGAAGAAAAGTACTTTTGCTGCTGACAAAAGTACTTTTCTCCGTAGCTTTATTTGTTTAATAGTTTTCTTTGTTTAGTCGTTGCTGATGCCCCACGCGCCGTATCCGGGTTTTTTATATTCGGCGTGGACAACATTTGTCCGCAACCATTTGGCGTGACCATCTGCGAAAGTGATATTGACGCCGCCAAAATGCCGGCCATGCTCGCAATCGTTTACGTAGGCCGTGGTTACGGTGGAACAAGTCGTGGAAACATTTTTGGCGTCTCCAACACCCGGCAGGTAAGAAGTAGTTGTGGGAGCGTCCACATAAGTCATTAGCGCCCGATACGTTCCATAATCCAGCATCATGTAAGTTTTGGATGCGGCATTGATGGCGGCCATTCTGATGGTGGGGTTGGTTTGATAACTCACCATAACATTGGGATTCATGCCATAGTTCCCAGAACGCAAATTGGTACTGGAAATGCCTGACGGACAAAAAAACAACTGTGTGCTTTTGGTGTAGGGCTCGATGAGTTGATCCCAATAATTATAGGCACCTGTAGAACATATACTTCCGGTTAGGGGGCCAGTGCATTGAACGCACCGCGGATACGTCTCATCATAATCCTGCACATACATCATCACCGCCAATCCCATCTGCTTGAGATTGGAAAGGCACGAAGTGCGCCGGGCGTTTTCACGCGCTCTGGCGAAAACGGGAAACAGGATTGCTGCAAGAATTGCAATAATGGCAATAACGACCAAAAGTTCAATGAGCGTGAAAGCTCTTCTCGTCGCATCGCGGTTGGCGGTGCGGGCATTACGGCAGTGCTGTTTTTGCATGACATTCTCCTGAAAGTACTTTTTGTGACTACGCGATAACTGCTTTCAAATCAATGTGCTGATGATAAGAATCTAAGATACGAGGAATACCTCCTTTGCAACACTGTTTTTTCTTTGCCACATCAATCCCCTTCTAAAAGTACTTTTATTCCAATAGCAGATCATTGAGAAACCGTCCGGGCACCCGCTCGATAGACCCTTGCGAATTCTGGCCGGAATTCAATAACTTACGTTCCGCCATTTGATAAGCACGCTTTCCCACTTCGTTTTCATCGGCCAGAATAACTGTCACCTCACCGAGAATGGAAGACACCTGGGATTTAACGCTACTAATGGTGAGAAGATGCAATTCCTGCCCCAGCTTAATGCCACGGCGGTGCGCCTCCATGGCCACATCAATCGCATGCGGTGCATGGGCGATAACCAGCACTTCGGGAAGCGATGTTACATCCAGAAAAGCACCGGCGTTTTGCTCTTTGGCATAAGATAAACAATAGCGCGGATTCCATTTCAATTGATGCTCCAGCAGAAATTCTTTAAACACATCCTGGCGTTCCCGCATGGTGAAGCGCTGCGGCGTCAGCCCGATGAAACCGAACTGGCGAAATCCCTTTTGATAGCACACTTCTAAATATTCCCGCAGCTGCGGACACGGATCGGCATACACGCAATCGAGTTCGATGATCTGATGAGGACATCCCATAATGACCGCGGGAATTTGATCGGCGATGTGCTGGATAAAATTGGCTTCCGCCAGTGAATGAGGATATTCCAGATATTGCACGCCCAGAAAAAGCACCGCGCCCACGCGCCTGCTCTGCAACGAACGCAGAAACTCTGCGGCATCTGGCAACGGCGGAACGCTCAGCGTGCAGCCATGCACAATGCCGGTGCCGCCAGCTTCTTCCATGCCGTTTAAGATCTGAGATGAAATATCGACGATGCTCTGCTGCGTGCTGTAAAAAGTCACTAATTCGATGGTGTTGCTGGCTGGCAATGTTCCATTCTCCCGCACATAAATGCCCTTGCGCGGCACAATTTCCACCAGGCCTTCCATCTCCAAATCACGCAAGGCGCGTGAAATGGTCAGATAGTTCACATCCAGCTCGCTGCTCAATTGCCGCAACGACGGCAACACACTGCCAGGCGGCAGGTAACAGCGTTCGCGTAGTTCCTCGCGGACGCGTTCATAAAGCCGAGAACGATCGATAGATGCGGTTGCCGACATGATGTATTAACTTATAACATTTATGATAAATGATGTCAAACAGTTGATTCTTTCATCACTCAGTTGATTCGCTTACCTAACAATATCATGAAAGGCTACGAACACCATGGCCTCACTTTTCCCTGTTAGAATACATTCATGCGTCCATCACTCATTCACCAAAAGTACTTTTAACAACATCCCATGACAAACACTGACCAACTCATTTACCAAACGCCGCCCGAACCCATTCGCCAACTGGCCGATGCGCCGCCGACGCCGCAGGTGCACATTAGCACCGATGGAAAAATGATGCTGATTCTGGAAATGCCGTCTTTCCCATCCATCGAAGAAGTGGCTGCGCCGATGCTGCGGCTGGGCGGATTGCGGATTAATCCCGCCAATAACGCCACCGCGAACCGGCTCTCTTACACGAATATCTCTGTGCGATGGATGGACGAAGAACGCGAAATGCCTTTGCAGAATTTGCCGCAAAACGCGCGTATCAATAACGTGACATTCAGCCCGGACGAACGCAAAATCGCCTTCACGCATTCGCGCAATGATGGCGTGGAATTGTGGATTGCCGATTTGCAAACATTAGAAGCGCGGCAGGTAAGTGAGCGATTACTCAATGATGCCGGATCGCATCCTTTCATCTGGCATCCAAACAGCAATGTTATTCTGGCGCAGTTTGTGCCTGAAAATCGCGGGCCGGTTCCCATCCAAGACGCAGCGCCAGCAGGGCCCATCATTCAGGAAAACACCGGCCGCACCGTGCAGGCGCGCACCTATCAGGATTTGTTACAAAACCCGCACGACGAAGCGCTATTTGATTATTATCTCACCGCGCAACTCGCGGCCATCGATATCAGCAAAAGTACTTTTATCGAAACCGACTGGAACCAGCCAGCACTGTATCGTCGTTTTTCGTATTCGCCCGACGGTACATATGTGCTGGTTGAGATGATCGAAAAACCCTATTCGTATTTATTACCGGTTTATTATTTTCCCTATCGCGTGCAGGTTTGGGATGGTGCCGGGACATTAATCAAAGACCTCTATCACGCGCCGCTGGCCGATGATGTGCCGATTGATTTCGATGCCGTCCCTCGCGGCCCGCGATTGCATTACTGGCGACACGATCAGCCGTCCACTCTTTATTGGGTGGAAGCGCAGGATGACGGCGATCCCTCCCATGATGTGCCCCATCGCGATTGCGTCTATACGCTGCAAGCGCCTTTCGTGAATGAACCCACACTATTCACCCAAAGTACTTTTCGGTTCTCCGCCATCAAATGGGGCAATGATGAAATCGCCATCCTGCAGGAACGCTGGTGGAAAACACGCACGGAGAAGCGCAGCTGGATCAATCCTCAAACCGGCGCCATCGAAAAAGTACTATTGGAGCGTTCCTATGAGGACACCTATACCGATCCCGGTTATTTCCTCCTGACCAGGAATCAATATCACCGCAGCGTGCTTTTGCTGGAAGATAAAAGTACTTTTACGATCGCAAACGGCGCATCCGCGGAAGGCGATCAGCCGTTTCTGGCGCGCTGGAATCTGCAAACCAATCAACGCGACATCCTCTTTCAATCGCGGGCGCCCTATTATGAACATCCGGTTTATTTCCAAAATCAGGGGCTATTGATCTTTAGCCGCGAAGCACCCGAAAGCGCGCCCAATTATTATGCCACGCAATTGCCAAATCACGATGGCTCAGATTATGATGACAAAGCGATCACGCAATTTCCTGATCCCTATCCAGCATTACGCGGCGTTTCGCGCCAGCAGGTTTCCTATGCGCGGAAAGACGGCGTGACGCTTACCGCCACTTTATATTTGCCGCGTGATTATCAAAAAGAAGATGGCCCCTTGCCGTTGGTTATCTGGGCCTACCCGAGGGAATTCAAAAGCGCCACTGCGGCGGGCCGCGTCAAGGGTTCACCCTATCAATTTGCACGGCTTAACTGGCGCACGCCAGTTTATTGGGCAACTTGCGGTTACGCGGTGTTGGATCAAACCGACATGCCAGTGGTGGGCGAAGGAAACGCGCAGCCCAATGATACCTTCGTGGAGCAAATTCGCCAAAACGCGCAGGCGGCGATTGATTATGTCGCAAATCTCGGCGTGGCCGATCCGCAGCGCGTGGCGGTGGGCGGACATTCCTACGGCGCGTTTATGACCGCGAATTTGCTGGCGCATACCGATTTATTCGCCGCCGGTATCGCGCGCAGCGGCGCCTATAATCGCACCCTGACGCCTTTCGGTTTTCAGGCCGAAGAGCGCACTTACTGGCAAGCGCCCGAAGTCTATTATCAAATGTCACCCTTCAGCTTTGCCGATAAAATCAAAACGCCACTGCTATTAATTCACGGCGACGCCGACAACAATTCCGGCACCTTTCCAATGCAAAGCGAGCGATTTTATAATGCGCTCAAAGGCTTCGGCGCAACAGCCCGGCTGGTAATTCTGCCGCACGAATCACACGCTTACCTGGCCCGCGAATCCATCATGCATATGTTGTGGGAGCAGGATGAATGGTTGGAGAAATTCGTGAAGAATAAATAATCTCCGCGCTATTGGTGAGTTCCGCTCAGGGCAATTGGAACCCATCAATAGCGTTATCTCGCACAACTGTCAGCTCATGATCAGAAACTTCAATCAGATCATTGATGGCGCCAGGCAAAAGTGTTTTGGATAGAAAAGCGCCTTTTCCACTTAACGACAATAGCTCCCCATTATCCTGTCCAATTACAATTGTTCTTCCTACAATTTTCAACGCCATAGGAATGCCACCCACGCGGCGTGCCCATTTGACATTGCACCGACCATCCAAAACAATAATCAATCCATTCGATAAAACCGTCACGATTTCCGGCTTGCCGTCGCCATCAATATCACCAACATCGGTATCGCGAATCAGTGCCGGAACGATCGCGCTCATTCCCTTATAAGGTGAAGGCCCCGGGCCGAAATAAACACTGGATTGAGGTTTGCCCTTTTCATCCCAGGTGGAAATGCGATTCCAGACTCCGGTGATGTCGCTGATGATTTCCTTTTTGCCGTCGCCATCCACATCCAGATAGAAGAAATGCAAACGTCGCTGGGTAATCCAGCCGCCAATATAATCATAGCCGGGAGGAACATCGTTGTATCCGTGAGGAGTAGGATTTAACGTTTTGCTATTAATTATATGGGGAGAAGGATTATCGGTAATATCGCGTGCAGCCAGTAAATTCGTGCTACCATCAGCAGCCGGAATTACCTGGAATAGTGACGGCGGGCCCCAAAATTGCGGCAGCCGCTTGATAAGTTTTCCGTTCGCGTCCACAATTTCCAACGTGCAAGCGCTGCCCACGAAAAGCTGGCTCTGGTCATTTAAGAATACACCGCTGTCCAAACCGTGAATGCCGCCATGTCCCGGCGCGGTGTTGAACCAATAGGTTTTTCCTGTTGCATAAACCGCCGGATCCATCTCTGATTGAAACGTCCATTGCAACTTACCCTCCGGCGAAAACGCCAACACCTTTTGATCCGCCGTTCCCACCACCAATAATTCTGCTTCCGGCCACCAGTGGATTTTGGTGATATTCACAGGCGTTGAAAATTGATGTCTTATTTTTCCATTTTGATCGATGATATATACACTCTTTCCATATGCAGCGTAATAAACAATCGTGTTATTCTCGTTTACTAAAAGTACTTTTGTGATTTTTTCTGGCAGGCTGATTTGCATCGTCCGTGATAATGCCGGCAAATGAGGAGGCACATCCGAATCCTGTTTTGGTGCAGCAGACTTTGGATTTTTCGGTAATAACGCTTCTGTTCCCTCAAAAGTACTTTTCAATTCGTTGCCGGGAAAAACGCCGGTTAAAAGATGCTTTCCCGCCGCAAGAGAAAAGGAAATTTGGTCATCGGTTATTTGTATCTTTTTTCCATCAACCACAACATCTTTTGCCTGCGAAAGATGCAATGTCAAGGTGCAATCGTGCTGACAGCTGAGATTTAAAATGCCAGTTTCATAATTCCAATCAACATCCACCGGCGCGGAAACTGTGATGCAAGGAGCGCTCTGCAAATTACTGGCGAAAAAGTACTTTTCCTCGCGCAGTGATAAGGTGGCATTGACATTTTTATAATCACCGGTTGCCACAAGCAACGTTTCCGGCGCAGCGAAAACGGCGGCGTTGGGCGCAACGCGCACGCCGTTTATTTTCTGTTGCGAATCATCCGGCGAGACCAGCGAGAAAAAGTACTTTTCATCATTCTTTCTCACGGCGCCGTCCCACAATTGCTTGGCTTCGCTGGCGTTTAATTCCGTATACAGCGAATCCGCGGTAACCAGACGCGCATCGCCTGCGATTAAATCGCTATCCTGTTGCTTCCAGGAAGCGTTCGTATTCTGCCACCAAAATTCCGCTTCGAAATGTTCGCTGTCTTTCTGAAACTTCAAGCAGTCAATGGCGAGCGCATATTTTCCGGCGCGCAAATACCAGCTGCGCCGCCAATTGCAATAAGGCAAATTCGGCACTTCCGCTTCGGCAAATGCACTTTCGCCCATCGAAAAGTACTTTTGTAACGCCGCATCTTTAGCGACTTTCGGCGCAACCGTTCCATCCGCGGAGGTGCGCACCTGATTCAAATATCCCTTCAGCAACGTTTTGCCGCCGATGCGTAAATTCAATAACGCAAAGGTGTGGTAAGGATTGCGCGATTCGCCGTTCATGCCGTCCAGCAAGATGAAATCTCCGCTGTCATCCGGGGCGGTGCGATAGCTCATGTTTGCGAAAGATTGCTCTGGCGCAAAACCCGTCCCGCGCGAAGCAATCTGCGCCGGGGTTAAAAACCAGATCATCCAACGATTCAATAAATCATCCGGCTGCACCGGTTTCAATGTATCCGGCCAGAACGATTGATCGAGACGAAACTCCTTTGTATCCAGCGGAATACGTTCGCGATAAGTAATCCATCGCCCATCACGGGTAAGATAAGCGGCTTTATTCAAATAATCCAGCGCGGCATAACTTAACTGACGGTCATTGGAAGTGCCGTCCCACAGCAATTCCTGGTTTTTCAAGAGATGATTCAACGCCCCGCTTTGCAGACCGCGGAGATCGCCGCTCAAGATCATATAATCTAAAACTGGTGCGAGAGCTGTGTCATACCAATATAAATTATCGCTCTCACCAATCACCCACGGATCCGCCTGAGCCAGCGGCGCAAAATACAATTTACCACTTGCCTGCAAAAGGTGCTTCCATAGAGGAGCGGGGTAATCGCGTTCAAAATATCGCGCCAGCGTGTATAGCGAAAGCGCCGAATAGGAATCATGTCTTGAGCCGATATTCGTTGCCGCTTTGGTCAGCGCGTATATATGTTTTCCCGTCCACTCATCCAGCCGGTGCGCTATCTGGCGTGAAAAGGCATTGGTAATTTTAAGCCGTTCGGCATCTGAGAAGACCGGACTTTCTTCGATCAAATCCCAATACAAAATCATCCGCGTGGCATTATAATGATACGGTCCGGCCAGAGGATCATCTTTGTTTTCAACGCGTTCACCATCGACACGATCTATATCTTTTTTTGCATTTGCATCGGGAAACGCTAATCTCAAAAATTCTCTGGCGTAATGCGGGTCACCGGTCATGTAATAGAGCGCTTCATTTTTGCTGATGCTATTCCAACCGAAATACCCGGAAGTACCATAGCTTTTCGAATCTTGCCAGGTAGGCATGGCGCCCGCGCCTTGCTCTGGCAATTGCACCTTCTGTCCCAACTTGACATCCAGCAACCATCCCACCGAGAGTGACTTGTCTGTATTGTTTTGCTCTAAAAGTACTTTTATAAAGCGCTGCGTGGCAGCTTGCACACCAGCGTCATCGCTGCCACCGAGAATAATCGCGTTATATCCGTTGCCAAATGAATTGTGCACGCTGCGCACTTCATAACCGCCAACGCCGGGATATTTGAGATCAGTCAACGCGAAGAACCTATCATACAATTTCCCCAGCACCGCGTTGGTGGAACGGTTGCCTAACAGGATCAGGTTTTGCATCAGCGGAACAGCAGCATTTCTGCCATCCATAATGGGAATGGAAACGCCGGTTTTGGTTAAAAGTACTTTTTGTAACGCGACTGCCTGTTCCGTATATCTGCCGCTTGTGACAATGGCTGCTGTCGCTTTGCCGTTTTGCACCAGTGCGGTTTTTAAATGCAAGTTTTTTAATTGTGTGTATTGAGGCGGCATGGGGTCTGGGATTATTTCTTTTTTCAACGGCGTAACTTCGCTGTGCAAGGATACATTTTTGATCCAAAAATCGGGCTGTGGTTCCGTGTGAGTATAGATAAAAACCTGAACTTGCTTAGTGCCAGCGGGGGCTGTGGATGTAACTTTGACATTTGTCCATTGACCCGTTTTGGCGTTGCTCAAGGACACTTGTGAAAATTTCTGTGATGGCAAAAAGCGTAATTGTAAATAGGCGCCCGATGCGGAATTCGGCTTTATCGCGCGAACCTGCACATTGGCATGATACGTCTGGCCGCCCTGTGCGGCCACGATCTGCTTTATTCCAACTTCTCCGGCAGTATCCTGATCCACAATGTGCACGACATTTGTCGCGTTCTGTAAAAGTACTTTTACTTTGCTTTGCGCATTATGTTTGCCATAGGGCATCCAGCCCGGCACGCTGAAAAGCGGCTTTGCGAAATCATTATTCCGCAATAACTCCATGGAAATATCCGCGTAAGCGTTAAGCGTCCCCATCAACATCAGGAGCACAACGGCAAAGGATAATTTTATATACATGTTCGATAACACAAAAGTACTTTTATCATATTGTGACGCCGCTTATTGCTGATAGGCCGGATTCCATTTACTCCAGACAGGATCGCTCGCTGAAGCGCTGTTTGATGTCACCCACTGGCTTATTCGTCCCGTCTTGGCATGACCATCCACAAAGCACATGCTGAATGTATCGAGATGCCTGGCAAGCGGCGGATCGGTGTTATCTGTCGCACCAAACGAAGTGCAGGTTGTATTTTTCAGACTGGACGCAGAAGTGCATTTGCGATCAGGGCCGATCAGATAATACGTTGAATCCGCCACAAATGGAGTTACTGCCACTTGCGGGATGGAAGCTAATGATAAACCACCCGGCGATGTACGCAAGTAATAATTATATCCGTAGGGTGCGTACCAATTACCATAGGAGTCTTTATAGGGATAATATCCACCCAGCCAGGTTGCACCCGAGCTGGGGCACACAAAAACCTGCGTACTCTTCACATACGGATATATAATCGTCCACCAAAGCCAGGTCTTACCGGAACTGGTTGGCAGCGAAGGATACGGCTGAGCAACGGGAAAAGACGCCACCGCGCCAGGCAAATGTTCATCATAATCCTGGGTGTATTGCAACATGGCCATCCCAATTTGCCGAAGATTGCTCATACAGCTAACGCGCCGCG
>Ga0182738_1001684_pt1 | contig 27137 bp, 25 predicted proteins | sample eDN5th30CBELigMG_FD_128876 | JGI IMG/M metagenome (GOLD analysis project Ga0182738, IMG submission 128876) | Enriched Miracle-Growth compost microbial communities from Emeryville, California, USA - eDNA 5th pass 30_C BE-Lig MG (version 2)... ...
AAGCTTGCGCACCAGCGACAGCACCTCGATCTGGTGGGCCACATCCAGCGCCGAGATCGGCTCGTCCAGCAGCAGGTACTCGGCATCCTGCGCCACCAGCATGGCCAGCCAGACGCGCTGGCGTTCGCCGCCCGAGAGAGTATCCACCAGGCGATCGGCAAACACATCGGTATTGGTTAGCGCCATGGCCTCATCCACCTTGCGCTGGTCCGTGGCGCCAAACCGCCCCAAAGGCCCATGCCAGGGATAGCGTCCCATTGCCACCAACTCCCTGACCAGCATGGCCGAGGCCGGCGCGGTCGATTGCGGCAGGTAGGCGAGCTTGCGCGCAAACGGCCGATTGCCCCAGTCCGGTAGCGCAACGCCCTCGAACAGAATCCGTCCACTACTGGGCGGCTGCTGGCGCGCCAGCATCTTAACGAGCGTCGATTTGCCGGAGCCGTTGTGGCCGATCAGGCCGATAACCCGGTTGGAGGACAGCGTGAGCGACAGCGGTTGCAGTAGGGTGCGCTCGCCCACGGCAAAACACACCTGCTCCAACTCGAATGCGGGCTGCGCATCGGGGTCATTCGGCGCCATGGGCGGTGCCGAGGGGAAGGTCATAAGTTCGACAGCCTGTCTCATCACGTCACCTGCGCGGATGCTGTAGCCGAAATCACATGCCCATCGGAGACGCACTCCATGGGTTCATTGACCACGATCCGGGATATCTTGCCTGCCTTCATATACACCACTCGATCCGCCACATTGAAGTAGCGGTCATCATGCGAAATCACAATCAAGGTCTTGCCCTGGCGCTTGAGGTCCGGCAGCACCTCGGTGTAGAAGATGCGCCGAAACGTCGGGTCTTGCTCGGCGGCCCATTCATCGAAGACGATAACCGGCCGCCCTTCCAGATAGACCTGCACCAGCGCCAGGCGCTTTCTCTGGCCTGCCGACAGGTCTACGGTGGAGAATCGGCCCTCCTTGTCGATCGAGACCTTGTGCGCGATCTCCAGTGCCCGCATGTAGCGATCCGCCGCATCGTGACGAGCCCCATCGGGCAAGGCCAGTTCATCGAACAGGAAATAGTCGAAGAACACCGCCGAGAACTGCTGCCGGTAGGCATCGCGATCCTGGGCTGTGACCGGCTCGCCATTGCACCTTAGCGTCCCCGAATCGGCCTCATACAGACCCAGGATAAGCTTGATCAGCGTGGTCTTGCCGCAGCCATTCTCGCCGACGATGAAAAGCATCTCTCCACTGTGGATAGTCAGATCAATGGGGCCGAGCGTGAAAGGCAACACACCCTGCTCTGCGGGAAAGGTGTAGGTCAATGATTCGAGCTGTATAGCCTCGATGGGCGACGGTTGCGGCCCTTCCGCACCGGTGAGGTCCGGCCTACAATCGAATGCTAGATACGGTTCCGAACTGGAAAAGTCCCGCGAAAGCCTGGCTATGCGACCAAAAGATATCTGGGCATTGACAAAGCTGCCGTAGGCGCCCAGCACATGATTGAGCGGGCCGCGCATATACAACAGCACCAGGATGAAACCGGAGACTACGGTGCGCTCGACACCGAATGCACCTTGCCAAGCAAGAATTACGCCGATCAGTGCGAAGTACAGTGCCGAATCCAGCGCATTGGCCGACATGAAAATCCTGAAGGCCGAAAAGCGTAGATCTCGCACACGCTGAATGGTCCCGACGAGATGGCGAGTATGCACCTGCTCGCGCCGCTGTCTATTGATGCGCAGCTCCTTGGCGCCTTCGATGATGGCACGATAGAACTTGTAGAGCGTGTCCTGCTCGGCGCGCGCCTGCTTTTGATAGGCGCGGCCGCGATTGCGCGCGAGCCTTGTGACCCAGACGCCCAGTCCAACCGCCACCGCAGTCAAGGTAAACAGGAGCGGCGAGAGAAACACCAGATAGGCCATGCAACCCATGCACACCGCGAATGCGATGGCGTAGGAAGAAAAGCTGTAGGTGAAGGACGATATGGTATCGACGTCCTGGCCCAGCGCTGACAACAGGCGGTGCTCCTTGTATCGCTCGATCTGCGCCAGGGGCGCGGCCACGATCTTGCCCACCAAGTCGGTGCGCAGTCCAGCGATGATCTGCTGACCAATAAAACTGTTGCCCAGGTCGGAAATAATTTCGCCCGATAGCGTCAACACCACCAGCCCGAAGAACGCCCACATCGCCACGCTGGTGATGCCGCCATCGGCATAAAGCGACTGATTGATGTTGGCAAGCAACCAGGCCGTCGCCAGCCCGCTGACCGTTCCCATCGCCGTCGCGAAAGCAGCGATAGGCCAGAAGGGTCGGATCAGTCGCAGGCTTTCGGCAATCAGACCCGATGCTTGTGTTGGCTCAGTCATGCGTGAACCTTCTCCTGCTTGATACCGATGGGGCAGTTGCCGCATAGCTTGTTGCCCGGTTTGAGCTTGTAGTAAAGGCAACAGGCTTTTCGCCGACGCAGGCCATGCTCTGTGATAGACGCCGGATGCCAGGGTTCGAATAAGGGATTTTGCTGGCCGTCTGGCCAAATAGGTGAATGGAACAAGGCGTGGGCGTCGCAATGCACAGGTATGCCCAGATCCTCCGCCTCCTGAAGCGTGCGCCTTATCACCGAGTACAGTTCAAACGCCGCGTTGCTCCATAGCAACTTGGGGGGAGTCCTGCCATGGAGCGCCAATGCCTCGATGAATAGTGACAGATGCTGCCAAACCAAAGGTGCAAAGCGCACGAATGGATCGTCGGTCGTAAATAAGCTATCCGTATCCGTAACTTGAATCGCCTGCGGATATCCCTTTTCCGCACTGAAGATTACGCGGCACTGATCAAGCTCAACGGGGATACGCCGATCAAGAATCAATGCTGGCACCACCACCGCCGCCAAGCAGCGAGCGACATGCAATCGCACCCATAGCACCACCAACGACTGACGGTTCGCATCAGGCAGCGTTACAGAAAACCACCGCAGCCTGTGCGCAATAGCATTCGGCTGAATGAGGTGATCGCAGCGAACAGCATTCGCATCCGGATTACCGACCACTAAGCCGCCAGCCAAGCGGCTCAGTCTTCCGACGAAGGCGGACTTAAGCGACACGGCGGTATCCATCATGATGTTCTCCGCCACATCAACCACATGAAATAGGGCCCACCAATCAGCGTGGCCAGGACGCCAGCCGGAATCTGATAGGGAAACAGCAGATTGCGCCCCAACCAGTCCGCGACAACCATGATCAATGCGCCGATCATCGCGGATGCCACCAGTTGCGACAATGCACGCTGGAAACCGGCCATGCGGGCAATATGCGGTCCCATCAGTCCAACGAAACTAAGCGGTCCCACGATCAACACGGCGCCGCCCGTCAGGATGGCCGTCATGACAAGTATGGCAAGGCGACTGCCCGCCAGATTCACGCCCAGTTCGCGCGCCGTGACTTCACCCAGCGGCAGCACCTCCAGCCATCGTGCCGTCAATGGAATCAGCAGGCCCAGGAGCGCAGCGAGCCCACAGGCAATCATGGCGTCGATAGGAGCAACCCCGTATGTCGAGCCGCCCATCCATGCCAGTAAAGCCCCCAGACGCGGATCGCCGCTGATCATGGCCAGCGACAGCAAAGCACCCAACACCGTGCCCAACGCCACTCCAGTAAGAATCATGCGCTCGGGCGAATAGGCCGAACGGCGGGCCAGGGAAAGCATGACGACCAGGGTGACAAATGCGCTCAAGCCCGCGACACCGATCTTGAGCGCGTGATTGGGCACCGGCACAAAAAAGAACAGCGCCACCACCCCCAGAGTCGCCCCCGAACTGATGCCCAGTATTTCGGGGCTGGCCATGGCGTTGCCGGTCATGCGTTGAATCAGAGTACCGGACATGGCCATCATGGTGCCGGCGGCCAAGGCGGCCGTGACGCGAGGCCAGCGCCACGGCAGCAGGTCGTCAAGCTGCGCTCCATTGCTCCAATCCCACCCTGCCAGATTCTGACCCAATGCCAGAGCGGCCCACGCCGCAAGACATAGCACCGGCACTGCGACAGTGACAACAAGCCAGGGTGCCGCCAAACGACGCACGGACTGTCCCAACTCGTTCCCTGATGCGCCCTGCATGCCGCGAAGCTTGGGCAGCATCCACAGCATCAGCGGTCCGCCCAGAACAGCGGTGACAATACCGGTAGGCAGTTCACTCCGAAAGAGGAGATTGACCTGCGTCAGTTGATCAGCCAGCCAGAGCAGTACACCGCCCAGCGCAATCGACGCCAGCATACGGGCGCGGTAGGTGCGCACACCGGCCAGCCGCACCAAGGCCGGCGCGGCGATACCTAAAAAGCCGATCATTCCCACCGCGCTGACCACAAAGGCTGCCAATGCCACAGCCAGAAGCATGCCGAGAATCCGAAAGGCAGCCAAGGGAATGCCCAAGCTTCTTGCATTCTCATCAGCCAATGCCAGCAGAGAAAATGGGCGCGCCAATAACAGAGCCAGCCCAAAGCACAGGGCGAAACGCGGTGCCAAATAGATGGACGCATCCCATCCCACGTTCTGTAGCGTCCCTGAACTCCAGAGGAACATGCCGCGCAGTTGTTCATGAAAGAACAGTGCGAGTACGGAGCTGACCACGCCAAGAAACAGGCTGACGATCAGCCCGGCCAAGATGAGCCGTAGCGGCGAGGCTGCATCTCGCCATGCGAGCAGAAAAGTGAGGCCAAGCGCCAAGGCAGCGCCGGTCAAAGTCAATCCTTCCTGTGCCGTGTCCACCAAATTAGGAAACCACAATATCCCCACCTTCAATGCCAAGCCGGCACCCGACGCCACGCCGAGTGTCGTAGCTTCAGCTAAGGGATTACGCAACGTCTGCTGAAAAATCACGCCAGATAAGGCCAACGCGGCGCCAGCTATGATGCTAATCGATATCCTCGGTAGGACAATCTGCCCAACGATAAGCTGACTCTCATTAAAGGTATCGCGTGCTATCCATGCCGATATCCATTGAGATGGCGGCAGTATGTGTACGATCGTATGTATGCTCAAGCAGATCGCAATGAAGGCACTGGCTGCGATGGCAATAAGAGGCCATGAGGAGGAAGGCCGGCGCGCCCATGTATGCCGCAAGTCGAATGACAGCGTCATGAGCGAATCTCCAGTGCTTGCCCGAGCGAGCGAGCTATATGCTCTACCGTCGGCAGTCCAGCGACGTGTTGATACGTCGCTGGTAAACTTATCAAGCGATCGTTCCGAACAAATGGAAGTGCTGACCAGACCGGACTGCTAAGGATCTTAGATGATAGTGGTCCGAAGTGCACGCACCAAACATCTTCCATTGCGAACAACTCTTGAAACGACGCATATGCCCATGCACTGCGTGTCGCTTTGTGGCGTATTGCGTTATGCAGACCTATAGCCTTTAGAGCTCCATCGAACGGGCTGCCTCTCCCCCAAACCGCAAATGTCGTTCCCCAAGCCATATCGATGCCGAGTAGTGAGCGGCCTTGAAACTCCGCAACAGCATTTCGTGCCTTGTCGAAGACTAGCTCAAGGTTCTTGAGATATATATTTGCTTCCTCTTCAGCGTTCACAATCCTTGCCACATGCAATAGCATGCGAAAGGCTGAGTCGAAGTGATCCAGATTGTCAATGTAATAAGGGATATCGATAACTGGCGCAATACTCTTAAGCGCTCTTGAATCAGGGCCGATACCCGGTGAGCGTAAAATTAAAGACGGTCTGATCTGAGCCAATAACTCTAAATTCGGTTCGGTGATTGTCCCAATATCAAATATCGCAGGGCTCAATGGAGGTTCTTTAATATGCTGCGCATAGAATGTTCTCTGGCACATGCCAAACTTGTCAAAACCAAGCACCCGTAAACTCTGCGCCAAAGCCGTATTTAATACGATGACACTACCGTACCCTTCCTTCCGGTTGCCTGCTGCCGAAGCTCTCGGTGCCATTGAAAGTAATGTCGAAAGCGAGGCAGACGCGGTTGCTGTGATGGATAGAAAGCGACGTCTCGAATTGACGACTGGCATTTAGAATTTTGCGCGTACGGTAAGCATGGCGCTTCTAGGGTCGCCATAAAAATTGTTGAATGCTTGATAGCCTAGTATTCTGTAATACTTGCGATCAAACATATTGTTAATGGTTAGAGCTGCGTCCCAGTTCGGATTGATTTGATAACCTAACTTTAGCGACGCAACTGCGTAACCGCCCTGATGTACTGCTGTTGTATAAGTATCGCTAAATACTTGTACACCTGCGCCGATATTCCAGCCGTTCATTGCTCCATTCATAAACCGACGATCAAATCGATATTGGGTCCATAATTTAAAAAGGTGTTTTGGGGTTGTGCCAGCAGCATATCGAGTACCAACTACGTCGGGATTTACGTTCTCGAGATTCTTGGCTTGAGTGTAGGTATATCCGCCTACAATGTCCCAGCCAGGAGCGGGGCTGCCGCTAACCTCAATTTCCCAACCTTGACTCTGAATTAGTCCTGAGGCAATGAAGCAATTTGCTGTTCCTGTCGGTCCGCATCCCACATTGTTCGGGTCAACCATCGGACGATTGGTGTCACGAATCCTGAACGCAGCAATTGAGGCGTTAAGTTTGCCATCAAAAAATTGCCCCTTCGCTCCGACTTCTGCCTGCCAGCCCACCCGCGGTTCTAATATTTTCCCTGTATAGTCCTCTTGCGAGTTAGGCACAAACGTATCTGCATAGCTCGCATACAGCGTCACTTGCTTATTTACATCCCAAACTAGGCCGCCATAGGGTGTGAACTCACCGCTCGCCTTGTTCGCACCTGTTACCCAAGGAGTTGCATTAGTGCCAAAGTTGCGGCTTTTGGTTTCATAGTCGCTCCAGCGGCCTCCCACGACTAATGTTAGAGGATCACGCAACTTAATCCTTGCTGAGGTATACACGCCTGACTGTCTATATAGATTTTCATTTCCGCTATCTCGATCAACCCCAAATAATGAGTCATATTGGCTGAAGTCGTGATCGTTAAGAATATCCCAACCTTGGAGTTGTACGGAAGAATTGGGTTTACGAAACCTATGAGTTTTTTGCTCTGATCTGTTGTAACCAAAAACCAGAGTATGTTCTCTCCCAAATAAACGGATTGGCCCAGAAACGTTAATGTCAAGGCTGTGTGAGTCCGCGCCGCCGACAGTGCGTCCTGCAGATAAATTACCTAAACCAGTTACCGGATTTACGGCGCTTTGCGCTTGGGCGATATAAGTATTGAAGTCGGATTCTTTATAGTTATAAGCGGTTTTGAATTGCCAGTCATTAGAAAAATCGTGTTTTAAATCTAGATAAATATCTTTGTCGATATGGCTGGAAGGCCAATCGAAACCGACATAGGTATCTCGTGGCAAGCCGGTTCCATCCGAATATAGCGGAAGACCATAACTGGCCGTATAATCTCGCTCTAGGTAGCTCGCTCCTAAGCTTAGAGTAGTATGCGGAGTTAGATCATACTCAAGGACGCCGTAAAGAAATTTATCTTTATTATCTTTGGCGCCGGTAAATTTATCTTCGGTTTGGTAAGCTAATACAGCGCGTCCTCGTAGTGTCCCGAGTTTATTCATCGGCCCGGTAACGTCAAGCTCCGCGCGACGATGGTTCCACGATCCGGCTGAAAGTGATCCGGCAATATTGAAAGTGTCGCGCGGCATTTTACGTACCAAATTAACAGACCCTCCTGGCTCACCCGTGCCAGTCAACAGGCCCGAAGGCCCTTTTATAACTTCTATCCGATCATAGAGGGCTATGTCGGAACTGTAGGAATAGCCAGCATCTCCGATCTGAAGCGGGACACCACTTTGTTGTGTCGTCATCCCGAACCCCCGAGCAGAGAAGGTTTCCATATTGTCCCAGTTGACTGAAGTCACACCTGGTACTTGATTCAGCGCTTCCGCGACCGAGGTTATGTTCTGGTCCTTTAGTTGCTTATTCGTAACTACCGACACTGACTGAGGAATTTCCCGCAGGGTTTGGACTCCTTTACCAATGGTGACCGCCTCGGCTGCGTATGATCCTGTATCTTCTGTCGTTGCGTCTAACGCCCCCTGCACCATAATTGGAGCTAGCTGCGTTGTCCCTCCCGAAGCAGGCTTCGATAACGAAACCGTATTACCATTTCGCTTAACCTCAATCCCCGTCCCTACCAACAAACGCCGCAACGCCTGATCCGGCGTCAGACTCCCAGCAACGGCCGGCGCGTTCAACCCGCTCACCGTCTCGGGCAAGTAGAAAATCTGCAGCGAGGCTTGCTCGCCTAACTGAATCAAGGAATTGCTTAGTGACTGCGCGGGAATGCTGATTTGCACGGGCGTTTCTTGCGCGGACACCTGAACCGGCGCGGCGCCAAACGCAAGCGCGATTGAAATCGTCAATGCCTTCAACGCACCCCGGCCAAAGAGTTCAGCACCAGTCGCCTTGGACACTTTCCGTGTCTTCTGCTTGTCCATCATGAATTAGTGTTCCAGAAAATAGTTTTTAGGCACCGCGCGCCGATACCTTGGCCAAAGGCTGCTTCTCGGGGGGATACGCTGTACCGCGCCAAAACGCCCCCTTCACTAATTAAGACGCCAAGGAAGGAAATTTTCCGGAATGATTTTTATTATTAATTTGATACCAAATGTATCTTAGATCGAACAGTATCTGCCAAGGGCGTATTCCAGCCACCCAGCCACAGGTTGTTCACATCAATACTTAGGAGAGTGCGGGAGTCCGTCTAACGCGCGGCCGCAAGCGTTGCGCTGCCATCCTCTCGGCGCAGCACAACGACGGGCGCGATTTCCGGCAATACGTCCAAAACGGACTCGGGCTCATCGATTCCGACTGTTCCGGAAATTCGTATCTGACCAACCCGTCCATCGTTCAGCCTCAGGGGCCGGACAAGGTAGCGGTTCAACTCCAAAACGACCTCGGAAAGCGGCTGATCCCTGAAGACCAGGCGGCCGCGTTGCCACGCGACCAGCGCCGCAACATTGTCCTGGTACGGTGCCACCAGCGCCTGGCTCGGCGAAGTTCCTGACACAAAGCCCGCAGTCAGGCGTGCCGTCTCGCGCCGCCACCAGGGGCCAGCCGAAAACTCCACCGTGCCCTCCTGGACGGCCACGCTCACAGCATCCGCATCGCGACGCACATTGAACCGGGTTCCCGTTACCAGCACCTCGGCGCGACCGGCATCCACCGTAAACGGGCGGCTGGCATCCGGGCTGACCGAGAACAGTGCTTCGCCTGTCTCAAGCGCCACCACGCGACGGCCCTCATAATAGGCGACCGTAACCTGCGTGGCAGTATTCAAGTCCAGGACGGAGCCGTCCGGCAAGTCAAAGTTCCTACGCTCGCCCCGAGCGGTGAGAAACTGCGCCGTGAACTCCGGCGTGCCCCGCCACAGCTGGTTCCCTACGACGCCGGCAACCAATGCCGCGCTACAGGCGGCGCCCGCGCCGATCATGAAACGTCGGCGCCGGTAAAAAGCGGGAATATCCTCTTGCGTGCGATCCATGATCGCACGCATTTCGTCATGAGGCAGTTGGTCGGCAACGCGCCAAAGGCTTTCGAGCGAACGATACTCGCGTTCGTTATCGGGACTGGCTGCCCGCCACGCCTCGCACTCGCGCTGCTCCTGGGCAGAGAGCGTACCCAGGCGCGACTTCGTAAACCAATGCAGGGCCTGGTCGCGCGGTGTCGTAAGTGGGTTCAGGTCGTCAGGTTCGGTCATTGCGCGTGGCGTGTGTCCAGCTTAAAGGGTGATAAAAACAATATCCCTCATTTATAAGACGCTTGGCACGCAAAAATACCGGAATCAATGTGGGGCATAACTTTGTAACTTATCTTGTATGTGGCGCAATGCGCGCTTCATGTGTTTTTCGACCATGCTTTGCGTCAGGCCCAGCTTCTGCGCGATTTCCTCCTGGGTGTAGCCTTCGATTTTATTCCACAGAAACACCTGCTGGCTCTTCAACGGCAACTCGGCCAACGCGGCTTTCAGCGCCTGCATCAATTGCGCCGCGCGGATGGCGGACTCGGGATCATTCAGCAGGGGATGGTCGTCTTCGGCCAGCGCTTCCAGGCTGACAGTCTCGCTGCGGCGCTGGCGCCGGAACTCGCCAGCCAAGCGATTCTGGCTGGCCCCATACAGATAAGCTTTTTGATCCAGTATGGCCGCGTCGCCATTCTTGAGGAGGTTGACCACGACATCATGCGCGGCATCCTCCGCGTCACGGGGCGCGGCATTGCGCTGCGTCCACACGCCCATCAGCTCGCGATAATGGGCGAGCCAACCTTTGGGCGATGAAGGGCGGCGGGACATGCGGACAAGTCGACGATCTAAATGGGAATCGTTCCATTATCCTTCAAGTCTATGGAGCGAAGCAAACGGTTTCACGCCGCTCGCCGGAATCAAAGCGCCAGGGATTGGGAACGTATCGACTTTGAACTACTTGCAATGGCGAATGTCGCGGAGCCGCTTGCCCAAATCGAAAATACCAGGGCAGGTCAGCCCATACGAAGGCCTGCGGTAACAACACCCTCACCTTTATTTGAAGAAATATGAAATTACCGAATCTAGCAGGTTCGCCACATTCAACACCGCCAGAGAATTTTCAGATAAATAATTACCTACTAACGTTAGAACTCGAAAACTGGCCAAATGGCATCAAGGGCGGGATGGTTGTAATCTCATCAATAAAGGAGTCAATCGCGGATGTGTGGGCGATGTGCTATTACCACCTAGCCTAGGTCTGCGCACCATGCAGCGGCTTCGAGCAAATACCGCCACAGCGATATTGGCGGACCAATTCTTTATCCCGGTTTAAACTCATGCTTGTCCCCAAATCATTCTGCCCGATGATTCTATGCAGCTCTATACCGGAACCTCCAAAGACTTCATAACGACCGCAACCCGCAATGGTATTGCCGGCAAGTTGGAATCGGCCTTTTTTGAGGCCTTCCACTACAAACCATCTTTGCAGGAAGTTCAGTCATGGCAGAACTCGCTCTTTCGGATGGCCTACACCCTGCAAGAGGGAAGCTTCATGGACCACGGTATTCTGCTGGAATATCAACTTCCCCTTTCAAGCCGTCGCCTGGACTGCATGGTGACCGGACACGATAGCCAAGGGGCGCGCAACTCGGTCATCGTGGAGCTGAAGCAATGGAGCGATGTTGAGGAGTCCAATGCGGAAGACTGTGTCACCACGTGGGTGGCCGGGCGGAAAAAAGATATTCTCCACCCATCGCGTCAGGTCGGGCAGTACGAGGAATACCTTCGTGATATGCACTCGGTGTTTATCCAGGGAGACGTGCAACTGCGATCATGCGCGTTCCTGCACAATCTGTCGTACGATCCCGCGGGTGAAATATACGCGCCACGGCACGCCGGTATTCTGGATAGGTATCCGGCATTCTCGGGCGACCAGCAAGAGCAACTCATTGCGTACATGGACAGGTTTTTGCGGGGAGGTAAAGGCGAACCCGTGTTGGATATGGTGATCAAAAGCCGGTACGCACCCAGCAAAAAACTGCTGGAACATACCTCACGCGTTATTCAGGATCAAAAATCCTATGTATTGCTGGACAACCAACAGGTGGTGTTCGCCAAAGTGCTGGCCGAGATAGGCGAGGCGGCCAAAGCCACCAAGCTGAAGAAAACCGTTGTGCTCGTTCACGGCGGCCCTGGCACTGGGAAATCGGTCATTGCGTTGCACTTGCTGGGCAGGCTGTCGGGCAAGGGCCTGAATGTCATGCACCTGACCGGGTCCAAGGCATTCACGGAGAACATGCGCAAGATCGTGGGAAGCCGCGCCTCCGCCCAGTTTGGCTACTTCAACCTGAATAAACGCGGCGAGCTGCCCCCGAACCAGTTCGACGCCTTGATCATGGACGAGGCGCATCGCATCCGTGAGAGCAGCAAAGACCGTTTCACCAAGCCGCAGGACTGGTCGGGTTTGCCACAAATCGATGAGCTTATTCACACAACCCGGGTGAGCGTCTTCTTTATCGATGATCGGCAAATTGTGCGGCCCGGCGAAGTGGGCAGCTCCGAATTGATACGGGAGGCGGCGCAACGCGCCGGCGCCAAGCTTCTGGAATACGAGCTCGACGCCCAGTTTCGCTGCAGCGGTTCCGACGGCTTCATCAACTGGGTCGATAACACGCTGGATATTCGTAGAACCGCCAACGTGCTTTGGCGGCGCGACGATCCTTACGAATTTCGCATTGTTGGCTCAGTCGAGGAACTGGAAAACAAAATTCGTGAGAAGACCGCGCAAGGCAGCGCGCGCATGGTCGCGGGCTTTTGCTGGCCCTGGTCGGACCCCAATCCGGATGGCACCCTTGTGCCCGATGTGACGGTGGGAGACTGGGCCATGCCATGGAACGCCAAACCCGACGCGGGCAGATTGGCCAAGAACATTCCCAAATCAAACTTTTGGGCGTCCGACCCAGGCGGGTTGGATCAGGTGGGCTGCATCTATACCGCCCAAGGCTTTGAGTTTGACTATGTCGGCATCATCTTTGGCAAGGACTTGATCTATGACTGGTCCACGAACGCCTGGGTGGGCGACAAGAAGCAATCATTCGACACCGTCGTGAAACGCAGCAAGGAACAGTTTCTCGACCTCGTTAAGAACACATACCGAGTACTTTTTACGCGCGGCATCAAAGGCTGTTACGTGTATTTCGTCGATGACGAAACACGGAAGTTCTTTCAAAGCCGCCTGGACTGATTTTTATGACGAACAGAACCGAGCTGATCAACGTGACTCCCCTGGAGTCCGCCTTGCAGACCTTCGCCGATGAAAGAGACTGGAATCAGTTCCACTCCCCCAAGAATCTTGCCATGGCCTTGACCGCCGAGGTGGGGGAGCTCGTCGAAATCTTCCAATGGGTCACCGAGGAGCAATCAAAAGAAGTGGCGAACAACCCGGCCACCGCCAGAGCTGTTCGCGACGAGCTGGCCGATGTGACGTTGTATCTTGTGCGGCTATGCAGTGTGTTGGGCGTCGATCTCAACGAGGCGATCACACACAAGATTCAAGCCAACGGCACGAAGTATCCAGCCGGCGACTCGACACCTCATCGTTAGTGCCCCAGGTTGTTGCCTTTCATCATCGGACTGTTTTCACCGTTTTTCGTATCGACCCCGCATGATGCGGTTCAACCCCCATATCGCTCATCAACTGAAAGAAATCGTCCGCGCAGGCCGCGCCTCGCCTGTTGAGCGCGCAGGCCGGCGCGCCATGCGGCATATACGCTAGGACACACGCGATCATCATGCCGGCCCTTCTCGACTCGCCATCCGGCGACTCGTTCACGCACGCCCCACCAAACGGCGACGAGTGGGATTGGTGGTCCATGAACCGCCGGCGATACTGATTCCGCAGCCTCGCTCGCGGGCCCGCGAGGGTTTCATTTGAAACTTTTGGGCGGATTTGCCTCGGGCGTGACTATACTATCGGGTTGATGCGGACGGGCTGGCCATGGGCTGCGAAATCGCGGGCTTCAACCATCTTGCCGTGGTCGAATGGGACAAATGGGCCTGCGACACCGTGCGCGAGAATCAAAATCGCGGTTACCCCCTGCTGGCGAACTGGGTGCTGCACGAGGGGGACGTGCGGGCCTTCGATTGATGGGGGTCTATTTTCCGGTTACCCAGACACCATTCAAGACGGCCATGGGCGGGTGCTTACCCTACACCTTCCACACTCGGTCTTAAGCAAGCCATGTGGCGAATATGATTGATACCGCGTAGTCTGCGCCCCTAGCCATAGATATCTTGGGGCCCTTGTCATCCCTCAATACTCTGAGATATACATCAATAACAGCGGCACACAGCCAAGGAAGCAACTACTAAGGATTTCTTAGTAGTTCGAAAAGGGAGCTACCGTCAGGCTTGAAGCCTCATCACGCACCGCAACTTCCCTGGCTCGGCCCGCCATTCATTGATCCAATTCCATGCGCATCCACATTCTCTCCGATCTGCACAATGAATTCCAACCTTTCGAACCTTCGGGTGTGGAAGCCGATCTCGTCGTTCTAGCTGGCGACATCCACAGCAAGGGTCGCTCGGCACAATGGGCGCTTGAAACCTTCCCTGGGTCTATCCTTCTGGTCGCCGGGAATCACGAGTACTACAACTCTAGCATCGAGAAAACGGAAGCAACTTTGCGTGAGAGCGCGGCGCAAAGCGGTGGCCGACTGCATTACCTGCAGCGTGACAGCATTGAGATCAACGGCGTCCGTTTCCTAGGCGCGACAGCCTGGACGGATTATCAAATTGCCGAAGACCCAACACATGCGATGCATGAGATCAGTCAGATGCTGAATGATCATCGCAAGATCCGGCTGGGCTTGACGTATCGTCGCTGGTCCACACGAGATGCCGCGCAAGAAGCCCACAAGACCCGCCTATGGCTGGAAGACAAACTGGCCGAACCTTTTCCGGGAAAAACCGTCGTGGTCACCCACCACCCACTCAGCGTACGCTCGCTTGATCTCGCCCAACCCCGGTCGGTACTGGATGCAGCTTTCGCAAATGCATGGGAACACCTGTTCGGCAACGATCTGGCGCTCGCCATTCACGGGCACACGCATTACGCGGTGGATTACACGCTCAACGGGACGCGCATTGTCAGCAACCCCGCAGGTTACCCAGGGGAAAAAACCGGCTTTGACCCAAGCTTGGTGGTGGAAATCTGAATTAAGCCGGAGGGGAGGCGGTTGCGATAGCTGGCGCATCCAGCCGCTCAGCAAGCGCTATCCCTCATGTTTTGTAAGCAACCCAGCCCTTAAAAGTGAATGCGCAATAGAATAGATCAATGTCCCGGAATCCGGCCTCGTCAAGCAGCTCGGCGTCCTGCTGCGGTGTGAGCACGGGCAGTCTCTCCTTGAGAGTAAGCATATTTTCAGCCTGTGTCACAGGCATTCCCGACGCGATCGCGAACGCGGCATTGCGCTTGAGCCATTTCTCCTGCTCCGCGCCCTCGCCCGGAAAGCTGTGATGCACGACAACAAGCGGTGCGCCGGCTTTGAGCCGCTGGTGGATTGCCTTCAAGGTTTGAAGGCGTTCGGAGCGCGGTAGAAAGTGTAGCGTCAGCAGGCAGGTCGCACCATCGAAAGGCCCCATCGGGGCACTGTCGATGTAGCCTTCGTGCAGGCGCGCACGAGACCTCAAGGGTCCGAGGGTCGTGCGCGCCAGTTGGAGCATCTCCGCAGACGGATCAACACCGTCGAAGAACCAATCCGCCCGCATCTCGGCCAATGCCTTCAGCTCTAGCCCACCACCAGCGCCAAGGACCAGGATGCGAGCATTCGCCGGTGCACGCTCGGCCAGCAATGCACCCGCCATCATCGGCAAGTCGCGCAGGCCAGGCACCATGCGCGCGGCATTCTCAGCGTAGCTCGATACCACCTCTGGATCGGAAAAAGAGCTCATTGGGCATCTCCTCCCCTTTTCACCGGCTGGATCAACTCGGGCCAGCGTAGCGAACGATGTATCTGCGCACCGGCCGCAGCACCGTTGCCCACAACCAGCGATACCGAACGCAATGGCGGCGCCAGCTGTAGAGCCGCAGCCATTCCCGCATAACCGCTACCGACGACGATGACCTCCCGCTGCATGGTCACCTCCTTTTCTGTTGTGCTGCCGCTGACGACGCGCAAAATCTGCGGCGAGATCGGCTAGGGTAATTTCCGAGAACCGCTTGAGCAGCAACGCTTCAGCTTCGGCAAATGTGCCTTCAAGCGCTGCATTCACCGATTGCTCCACCAGGCACTCTGGAGTTTCGTTGCGGTTCCCAATGGCGAACATCGCCGGCTCGCCCAGTGCTTCGTGTAGCTGGCGTAGCGTGACGGAATCAAGGTCTGCATGGATACGCCATCCGCCCGCGTGGCCGCGATCGGACATGACGATCCCCGCGTCCCGCAGATATCCCAGGGTGCGCCGGACCACCACAGCATTGGTGCCCAGGCATTGAGCCAAGGAATCAGAAGTGATGGGGCCCTTCTGCTTAGCCATGTGCAGCAGCGCATGCAGGACTGACGATAGGCGACTGTCTCTTTTCATGTAACTTATGATGTTTCATTTAAGATTGAATGTCAAGGCGCTGCTTGACACTTACATTGGCATCTTCTCCCCGCGTCTTCAAGCACGCCGTCCAGCTCGCCAAATCCACGCAAGCAAGGGCAAACGCCCTGGCATTGGCAGAAATGATGGCGAAGGAAAGCGGAATGGCGATCGTGGTGAGGGAGATTGAATCGCTACTTGGAAAAGATTAAGACAGAGGGACACCACCGGACTCGTTCAAGAGAAAGCGTTTCAGCTGGTCACGCCCGCGCGAACCCCGCCAGGGTGATCTTGCCGATGGCTTGGCCACTTTCCAACAGCGCGTGAGCCTGGCGCAAATGTTCCGCATTGATTGCGCCGAAAGACCGCGTGCGGGTCGTCACGATTTTCCCCCGATCCGCAAGTTCGGAGACCTTGCGCAAGATTTCATGCTGGCGGACGATGTCAGCTGTCCCCAATAAGGGACGCGTGAACATAAATTCCCAGTGAATCGAAAGACTCTTGCGCTTGAGGGATACGATGTCGAGCGATACCGGGTCATCTATCAGTGCAATGCGGCCCTGAGGAGAAATCAACTCCACAATATCGGGCAAGTAGTCGTCGGTATGGGTAGTAGAGAACACAAAGGCCGGCGCCCCGATGCCCAGGGCTGCGATTTGAGGCGCGAGCGGCTGGCTATGATCAATTACATGGTGGGCGCCCAGCTTTTTGACCCACGCCACTGTTTCCGAACGCGACGCCGTGGCAATAATCGTCAGGTCCGTCATGGTCCGCGCCAGCTGGATCATCATGGAACCCACGCCGCCTGCGCCTCCAATCATCACGATCGCATTGGCAGCACCTGCTACAGGCTGCTCAACCTTCAGGCGGTCAAACAAGGCCTCCCAGGCTGTGAGTGTGGTCAGCGGCAGCGCCGCCGCAGCCTCGTCGTCAAAGGCAGCGGGCGCATGCGCGGCAATGCGCGCATCCACAGCCTGCAACTCAGCATAGCAGCCTTGCCGATCTATGGCGCCGGCATAGAAGACCCGGTCACCAGGCTTGAATCCGGTAACGCTTGCGCCCGTGGCGCGTACAAGACCCACGGCATCCCAACCCAAGACACGCCACGTTCCCTGCGCAGGCCGTGCGGACGCCCGTACCTTCGTATCTGCCGGATTGACGGCAATCGCCTGTACTTCGACCAGCAAATCCTGCTCACCGTATTCGGGATCAGGCAGATCTATATCGACCAGGGATTGAGGCGCGGAAATCGGCAGCGGTTGCTCGAAGCCAATGGCTTTCATGACGTACTCCAGTCTGTGAACAATGCATGCTATTTTTACTGCTGTCGCCGTTTTATGTAAGAACACACATACTTTGCACATAGTGTCAAAAAAGGTACCTTAATGCCCCGCATTCCTCACAAAACCTTCACCTGTGCCGCTGGCTGCACTGTCGAGGCCACGCTGAATCTGATCGGAGGGAAATGGAAAGGCGTGATCCTTTACCGCCTGCTTACCGAACAAGTCCTGCGCTTCAATCAACTGCGCCGCCTGTTGCCCAATATCACACAGCGCATGCTGACCAATCAGTTGCGAGAGTTGGAAAGCGATGGGCTGATCACCCGCAAGATCTATCCGGAAGTACCGCCCAAAGTGGAATATCGATTGACGGATTATGGGCAGACGCTGGCTCCAGTCATTCATGCCCTGAAGGCGTGGGGAGACACCTATGTCGAAAACATGGCTGGCAAGGGCGATGCGGCAACGCAAGGGTGACCAAACCCGCCCGTTTTCAGTCAAACCTCCAGGCTCATGACGGATGCGCCCAGCAAAGGGCTGTCTTTCCCGTCCCTCAGGAGAGGCCGGGCAATATCGTCAATATGCGCCATCAATCCCTTCTGATTCGGCGCCACATGATCCGCCAGCACATGGCGGTCGGGATAGTCTCCGCCGTTCTGCGGACGAAAGGCAATGGGTTCGTCCTCAAACAAGCCCGCCACCCGGATGCGCCAGTCGTCAGCGACCTGGGTCATGCCTTCGGTGTCGAGACTGGCGGCTCCATAGGCAGCAAAGGTGGGCAGCACCTGCATGCCGGGAAAAAACAGTGTCCCGTGTGTGATAGGAAAGAGCAGTTGCTCCAATGGCCCATTGATGCCGCGCGGAGAATAATCAATGGCCGGTCCGCCAACCGAGACGGCCAATAGTGCGCGCTTGCCCGCAAAGCCGCCTTCGCCGTAGCGATAGGTATTGCCGGCACCTTGGTAGCCATAGGCAAGGCCATAAGCCCAGACTCGGTCTACCCAGCCCTTCATGATGGCGGGCATGCTGTACCACCACAGCGGAAAGCAAAGGATCACAGCATCGGCGGCCAGAATCTTACGCTGTTCTTCCTCGACATCGGGCGTCTGGCAACCCCTGGCGAAGGCATGTTCCGATTCCTCAATGAAAGAGAGGCGAGCTTGATTGCTTCGTTTTGGGAAATCCCGGTCGTCGAATACCGCTTTCCAGCCCATGCCGTATAGGTCGGATTGCATGACATCGTGCCCTTGATCATTCAGCGCCTCGGCAGCGATCTGGAAGAGTTGATGCGTCACGGATGTCCGCTCAGGGTGGGCATGGACGATAAGCACTTTCTTTCTGTCAGCCGATTGCATAGTACAGGTTTCCTTCTATAGAGCATCGAAATGAGATAGCTGACAGTTTGTGCCGCACCAAGGTATTTGTGAAATTCAAATAAATTTCATCTACCATTGATAGAATGAATACCAAGAAACTGGACCTGAACCTCCTGGTCACCCTGGAAACCCTCCTGGTGGAACAGAACGTAACGCACGCCGCCGAGCGCCTGCATCTCAGCCAGCCCGCGGTCAGCACACAACTGGGGCGTCTGCGCGAACTGTTCAACGATCCGTTGCTGATCCCAATGCAGCGAGGTATGTCGCCCACGTCCACGGCGATGGAACTGCTCGATCCACTTCGTCAGGCCTTGGATCAGGTGCGCGCCACCTTGGCGGAGCACCGCCACTTCGATCCGCAAACAGCCAGCCTCGTCGTCACCATCGCCTGCACCGACTATCTCCAGACCGCTATGGTCCAGCCATTGGCAGTTGCTCTGCGCAAGCGGGCGCCCAAGGCGCGGATTGCCGTGCGCCATCTGGACCCACCCCGGTTGGAAGCACAAATGGCGGGCGGAGAAGTTGATCTGGCATTGATGACGCCCGAACATGGTCCGGGCACTCTGCGCGCCCGCCATCTATTCGATGAGCGCTACGTGCTGATCGGAAGGCAGCGACATCCTGGGTTGCAGCGTGAACTTTCCGTAGAACAGTTCGCCCAGCTGGAGCATGTCATCGTTTCATTGCGAGGTGGGGAATTCACAACGCCAGTAGACACAGCGCTGGCGGCGCTGGGTTATCGTCGCAATGTTGTGCTTTCCGCCGCATCCTTCCTATCCGTGCCAGAGATCGTCGCACACTCGAACTTCGTGGCCTTGGTGCCGGAGCGACTGGTGAGCAGCCACCGGAAAGGGCTCAAAATAGTCGAATGTCCCTTTCCTGTGCCTGGTTTCTCCGTAAGCATGTTATGGCACGAGCGCAACCACGCCCATAGCGGCCAGCGCTGGGTGCGCGAAACCCTCATGGATATGGTCGAGCAGCACATTGACAAGCAGCCGCGAGTTATTCAACTGTAATATTGTTGGCCTTGGCAACCTCTGCCCAGCGATCTTCCTCGCTCTTTATGAACTGCGTAAACTCTTCGGGCGAGTCGCCCACCACTTCTATTCCCAGACCCGATAGCCGCTCTTGGACATCTGAACGCGCCAACGCACTCTTCACGATCTGCGCAAGCTTGACCACTGATTCCTTGGGCGTACCTTGGGGAACGAAAAAGCCATTCCACTCGTAGACGGTAAAGTCCTCTACTCCCGATTCCATCATGGTTGGGACATCGTTGATCTCGTCCATGCGCTCTTTGGATGTTACTGCCAACGCACGCAGTTTGCCTTGTGTCACGTAGGATAAGCCCGACGCCGCATTGGCAAAGTAGGCGTCTACGTGCCCACCCATGACGTCCACCATCGCAGGGGCGCCCCCTTTATACGGAACGTGCGTAACATCAATGCCAGTGTCCTTCTTGAGCAGTTCGCCGGCCATCTGAGCCAGGCTGCCGGGGCCATATGAAGCGTAGGTCAGCCCCCCAGGGTTTGCCTTCGCTGCAGAGATATAGTCGTTCAGGGTTTTATAGGGCGAGTCGGCAGACACAACCAGAATATTGGGAACCACCCCCGCCAGCGTTACCGGGATGAAATCCTTGTTGGGATCATAGGGAAGCTTGCGCAGCACGGCATTGATGGCAAAGGACGAAGCATCGTAGAGCACAGTGTAGCCATCCGGCTTGGAGCGCGCGACGATACCGGCACCGATGGATCCACTGGCACCAGGCTTGTTGTCGATGACGACGGTATTTCCGCTCACAGCTTCCATGCCTTGGGCAATGATGCGGGCGGCATTATCAGCGCCACCGCCTGCCGAATATGGCACCACCACTGTAATAGTCTTTGCCGGATAGTCCGCGGCGTAGGATCCCGTGGCGGCTAAAGCGCAGCATGCTGCGGCAATACTGCTAAAAGCGAATTGATTCAGTTTCATTGGAGGTCTCCGTTCATTTCATTGTTGCGGTAACAGTGTTTTCAACTAGGTGTTGAATTGATATAACCGCGCGGGGTTGTCGACCAACACGCGTTGCTGCAAGGAATCGTCGTTGCACCAATCCGCAAGAAGGTCAAAGAGTTGTGTGTCGTCAGGTTTATGCACAGGCTCAGTTACGTGCGGCCAATCGCTGCCCCACACCGCACGATCAGGTGCGATGGAGAGCCATGTGCGCGCCAGCGGATCGGTATCGCGATACCCGCCCTCCGCACCAACTATTGAATCAAGATAAGGACCACTCAGTTTGATCCAGGCACGCCCAGACTTCAGCAGGTCCCTGACGACGGGAAACGCTGGGCACAAAAGAGGATCTGCCAAGGGGAAACGGCCAAGATGGTCAAACACCAGTTGTACCGGCAGGCGCTTGAGCAACGCCTGTTGCTGGAAAATCTGGTCCGCTGTCCAGTGCAACTGCAAATGCCATCCGAATTGCGCCACTTTATGGGCCAACTGTTCGACAGCGCTGAAATCGCCCGCAGCGTCATTGGGTGCGTGCAAGCTCAAACGTACCCCACGAATTCCGCCTTCATGCAATGCCAGCAGCGCACGCTCGTCAATATCGCTGGCGACTACAGCAACGCCCCGCGTCCGCGTAATGCCTAACTGGTCTATGGCATGCAGCGTGGCAGAATTATCGGTGCCGTAAACGCGAGGCTGCACAATAACGGCGCGTGTCGTACCAAGCAGCGCTTGAACCTTCCTATAGGCTGCCACGTCGGCATTCTCCGGCATGGTAGCCTGAGCCGAAAAATTGGGATCATAGATATGAATGTGCGCATCGCATGCGCCGACCGGCGCAACAGTGTTCGGGCGACGGCGCGCGCTGGAGTTAGGAATCTGGATGCCAGCTCCCAGGCGATCTTCAGTCATTCCGTCGTACCCACATTTTGTCGCCCAGCCTCTGCGGCGACCAGTTCCCCGTGCTGGTTCAGCGTCGGTGCTGCAAAAGGCTCCGGCCCTGGTGTTCTGCTGAACTTGACTACACGCTTCAGGCCACGATATTTCCCTACCTGTGGATGCTCGTAGACGGCGATCATGTCTTCTGCTTGCACCTGTGGGAAGCTGAACATATCTTCCACGGATCGGGCTGCCGCGCAAGGAACATCTTCTCCGAACAGAGCCTCCCACTCGAGCGCGCTGCGCGCCTGGAGGGCGGCATGCAAGCGAGGAATTATTTCTTGATGGTGTTCTGCACGTTTGCGGACTGAGTCGTAACGCTCATCCGAGCCCAATTCCACCATGCCGGTCTTCTCGCACAGTGCGGACCAGAATCTCGGGGTGTTGGCGGATATGTACAACCAGCCGTCCTTGGTGGGATGAATACCGGTCACACCGCCCGATCGCATATCCCGCCACAACTCCTTGGGTTCTGAATCAGCCCAGATCAGTCGCGCAGACTGCATGGCCAGCGCCGAACGCAGCAGCGAAACACCCACGAACTGCCCTTTCCCGCTATGCTCGCGCTCATAAAGGGCAGATGATACGGCGCCACAAAGCAGGGCCGCCGCGTAGTAATCGACCACAGAGCCGTACAAGATCTCAGGCGGCCCATCAGTTTTGCCTTGAAGCGTACACATGCCTGTAAGCGTCTGCAGAACCTGGTCATACCCAGCTCTACCCTTCAACGGGCCGGTTTCACCATACCCTGTAACCGCGCAGTAGATAAGACGCGGGTTAAGCGCTGCTAACGCTTCATAAGCGATACCCAAACGCTCCGGAACCCCTGGCCGAAAGTTATGCACAAACACATCAGCAGTCTCGACAAGGGCGAGCAGAAGCGCGAGTTCCTCAGGTTTTTTCAGGTCAAGCACTGTGCCGATCTTGCTGCGATTGACACCAAGAAATGCCCGGCTTTCATCTTTCAGTGTCGAGGGATACTTGCGCAGGTTGTCGCCAGTGGGCGGTTCAATCTTGATCACCTCGGCGCCCATGTCGGCAAGCAGAGAGCAGCCATAAGGTCCTGCAATGTACGCACTGAGATCCAGCACACGTATTCCGCTCAAAGGGCCAGTCGCGCCGCTGCGACGCGGCAATACACTGTTCTTTGCGCGGGTAGATTGCTCTGTATTGGACATGGTTATCGCTGCCTCTGGTTGAATCGCTGTGCAACTGGGGGCACGGCTGACATTTTCGCGCCGAGAATTGCGCTGGCACGCTGGACGAAAGGAGCATCTATCATCTTGCCATCCACCACGCATACGCCCTGCCCTTGCTCGCGGGCACGGTTGGCGGCTTCCACAATACGCTGCGCCAACTCGATCTCTTGATCTGTAGGCATAAAAGCGTCATTGGCCAAGGCGACCTGACTCGGATGTATGCAGCTCTTGCCGATAAAGCCCATACGCCGGGCAAGCGCAGCCTCCCTGCGGAAACCGTCGGCATCGGCAATATCCGAAAACGCCGCGTCGTAGGCGTAAACACCGGCTTCGGCCGCCGCCAAGCGAGTCAGGAACATGGCTTGTTCAATGGCGGCTTGTTCATGTCTCGCTATCCCAGCCGGCTCAAACAGATCCGCAAGGCCCAACTGTAAGCCACGCACACGCGCATCGGCAGTCGCAAGGGCAGCAGCGTGACGCAAGGCCTGAGGTGTTTCAATATTCAGAAGCAAGCCGACCTGGCCGTCAGGCATCCGCCCTCCCTCAAGTTTGGTGATTTCAGCCGAGATGTTCCGGACTTGGGCAGGTGACGACGGTTTAGGCACATTGATCAGATCGACGCCGGGGCGGACACACGCCGCCAGATCATCCTGGCAGTAGGGAGTGTCGTGCCCATTGATGCGGACAATCACCGTTTTCCCATTACGCAATTCTGGTTCCTGATTCAGCCGCTCCAGCCAGTCAACAATATTCCGCCTTGCCTGTTCTTTCTGTTCTGTGCTGACCGAATCTTCAAGATCCAGCGAGACGGCATCGGCTGGACCGGCGAACGCCTTGGAGAACAACTCTGGGCGCGAGCCCGGTACAAATAACTTGCTTCGCATTGTGTTGTCACCATCTGATCTCTAATGTATAGGGTCAGTCTAGGCGTATAGAAAATAAACAACCAGTATGTTTTATTGCGTTTAGAATTAAGTAAAACTTAATTCTTATCCTTGTATTGCCGCCTGAAAGGTATAGTTAGTGGACCTTCGCTTCCTGAAAACGCTGCACGTCGTCGCCCAGCTCGGCTCCATGGCGCAAGCGGCACGTCAACTAGATATCTCGCCCGCGGCGGTCGTACACCAGATCAGATCGCTCGAGAAAGATGTGGGCGCCAATCTGATAGTGCGATCCGGCCGCACCGTAAAACCTACCGATGCAGGCTATCGCTTTTTGAACAGCACCCGTTTGCCGTTGGCTCAGTTGGATGATGCACGGGCAACGATACACGGTGGCGCAATGATTGGGGAGCTAAGGCTGGGTAGCATCAACTCGGCCTTACACTCATTGCTACCCAATGTTCTGGCGCAATACGCCGCCGACTTCCCTGATGTGCGCCTGCATGTTCATGCGGATGTCTCCCCCAATCTATTCCAGCAGTTGCAGGATGACACAATAGATCTGGCGATTTGCCAGCATCCGCCATTCGACCTGCCCAAAGCATTCCGCTGGATGAAGCTCAAGGAAGAGCCCCTGGTGGTGCTTGCACACAGCGAGCTTGCCAATACACCCGCCGAAGATCTTTTTCGGCAACAGCCCTTTATTCGATATGATCGCAAGCTGGCTGGCGGCAAGCAGGCCGATACCTATTTGCGTAACAAGGGAATCATGGTGCATGAAGCCTGTGAGCTGGATTCGCTGCTAGCCATTGCATTGATGATCCATCAACGGTTAGGTGTTTCGCTGGTTCCACGGTTCGAATCATTGCTAACGGCAGGGCTGCAGGTTACCCCGCTTGCCTTGCCGGATGCTCCGCTCGCCCGCAGTTTCGGGCTATTATGGAAGATGACCTCGCCGAAAGGCGCACTGGTGACTGCGCTAACCCATTATGCAAAGCCCATCCATGACTGACACGAAACACGCGTCCTCCACACCCGCCACCCCAGAGCCTCAATCCAGTTATGAGAAAGGCCTGAGCACACGTAGAGAGGTGCTGGGCGACAAATGGGTAGACCGCTCGCTTGCTCGGCGCACTGAATTCAACACCGAATTCCAGGAGCTGATCACTCGCTATGCCTGGGACGAGATCTGGGGCCGTCCAGGGCTTTCCCGGCAAATGCGGCGCGTCATGGTGCTGAGCGTCACCATGTCGCTGGGTCGTTGGGAAGAGTTTGAACTGCATGTTCGGGCTGCCCTCCAGGCAACCGACGGCACCGGGCTCAGCGTTGAAGAGCTCAAAGAGGTCTTGCTGCAAAACGCCATCTACGCCGGCGTGCCGGCATCCAACACAGCCTTTAATCTGGCACAAGACATCTTGAACAAACTGCAGGGCTGAGCGGCTCAGACTGCCTGCATATCAAGCCGAGGCACGGATGAACGCGAGCAGATCGGCGTTGATGCGATCCTGTAGGGTGGCGGTGAGGCCATGCGGCGCACCGGGATAGTAGATTTCCTGGGCATTCTTCACCAGCCGCGCGGCTTTCTTCGCGGAGTCGTGTACCGGCACGATCTGATCGTCTTCACCGTGCATGAATAGGGTCGGCACGGTGATCTTCTTCAGATCCTCGGTAAAGTCTGTTTCAGAAAACGCCTTGATGCATTCATAGGCATTCTTCTGGCCACTCTGCATGCTCCACAGCCAGAATTGGTCCAGCAGCCCTTGCGATACTTTCGCGCCAGGACGGTTGGCGCCATAGAATGGCACCGCAAGTTCTTTGTAGAACTGAGATCGATCACCGGCAACGCCTGCCCGAATGCTGTCGAATACATCCATCGGCAGCCCTTCGGGATTGGATGCAGACTTCAGCATCACCGGCGGCACGGCGCCAATCAGGACCGCGCGAGCCACGCGTGCGTTGCCGTGGCGCCCTATGTATCGCACCACTTCGCCGCCACCCGTGGAATGTCCAACCATGGTGATTTGCTTCAGGTCCAGCGCCTCGATCAGCGCAGCCAGGTCGTCGGCATAGCCGTTCATGTCGTTGCCCGACGAAGGCTGGGACGAACGGCCATGGCCACGGCGGTCGTGTGCGATGACACGAAAGCCATTGGCAGCCAGGAAATGCATTTGCTCGTCCCAGGCATCCGCGTTCAGCGGCCAGCCGTGCGAAAAAGTGACTACCGGGCCTTCGCCCCAATCCTTGAAGTAAATCTGCGTGCCGTCTTCGGTGATGATGGTATTGCCAGTCATGATGGTGCTCCGTTTGGGTTTGGGTTTTGATTGCGGGGATGCTTCGGCAACGCCGGCAAAAGCGCCAGCCGCCAGTGCCGCGCTGCTGACGATAAGGCCGCGGCGTGTGGGGTTATGTGAGTAGCTCATGATTGATTCCTGTGTTGGGAGGTGAGTCCTTGCATCGTATCGATGAGCACCGGCCGAAGGTAGGCATATCGCGGGAAGCACCCTGTTGTGCTGCACGCACCAATGCCGCCATGACGCCATGACGCGGTGCGGATATCGGCATCAGGAGCACACACGCTGGGCCGTTACGCCAGGCATACACGCCTGGCCAAGGCTGCCCGCCAAGCTCGGCAGGAACAGCGCTGATCCCAGCAGCGCACGCAGCCAGAGACATGCTCGGCGCACTGCCGTCAACGGCAGCCTGAGAAGGCCGGGCCTGTTCCACGCAACACGGTCCGCCGGCCCATTTTGTGACAAAAACCTACTTTTGTGTGCATGACAGCATACGGATGAATCAGAACCTGTACCGTTTACTTACACTAAAGCGGTCGATTCGACAATACCCAATGCTATGATTATTAAAGAAAAATTGTACATAATCGCCATCTATTTCAATGACGCCGCCCAGTTGTCCGCCCGCCCAGAGCAGAACCTTTCCCGATCTTCCATTGCGCCGCAGCATCTGCCAACGTGCCCTTCAGTTGCTGCTTATATGCTGTATGGCGGCGCCTGCCAGCCTTCTTGCCAATAGCTTGATCAACTATGAGGATGGAAAATTTTCCGCCCCGCTCGAGCTGCAGGAACTGCCCGGAGACGTAATCGTACCTGAGCTCGACCTCGAGCAGAATGACGACGAGCGGATACAGTCGATGCTGGATGATGCCGCCAAGCAGGCTCAGGCCAATTACCTTGCAAAGAAGTTTGGGCAACAGCCCAAGGCGGTACGCAAGTTCGTCGATCTTGCCTGGGCCGAGGCAGAGAAGCGTGATGACACGATCAAGCCCGAGCTGCTCATCGCCATCATGCAGAAGGAAAGCTCCTTGCGCCCAAAAATACAGAATCGCTATGGCGCGCAAGGTTTGATGCAGGTGGTTCGCCGCTGGCACCGGGAAAAGC
>Ga0182738_1001685_pt1 | contig 27134 bp, 26 predicted proteins | sample eDN5th30CBELigMG_FD_128876 | JGI IMG/M metagenome (GOLD analysis project Ga0182738, IMG submission 128876) | Enriched Miracle-Growth compost microbial communities from Emeryville, California, USA - eDNA 5th pass 30_C BE-Lig MG (version 2)... ...
CGGGGGCGCCCGGGGGGGAGGCTTCGCAGCGGGCGGGTCTGCCGGCGGAGGGTCCGGGGCGGGGGGCCCGGCAGGCGGCGGCTCGGGCGCGGCCGGCGGTTCCGCGGGAGGCGGTTCGGGCTGCCGCTGCGTCGCGAAGTAATAGATGACGACGAGAATGATGACGGCGATGATGATGTAGAGAATGGCGCGGCCACCACCGCCGCCGCTGCCGGTTGTCCTGGTGTCACTCACTTGCGACCTCCTCTGGTCGATTAAGTTCCTGCAACGTCGACAGCGCTCGGCCAGGAGAGACCTGGACCGGCCGCGATGCCGCCCCCTAGCCAGTCAGCAACGAGAAACGACCTCAATTCGTCGTTGGCGAAGATAAGCACGTTCCGCGCGACTCGGGAAGGCGGGTGCCTTGCCGACAGAAATCCCGCCGATGTGGAGGAATGCCGCCGCACTTCCGTCGCCCCGGTCGCCTGGACGCGCGCTTGCCGCGCGCCGAGGGCCGCTCGGTATCGTTGAAATGGCTCCCCGGGCCGGATTCGAACCAGCGACCAACCGGTTAACAGCCGGTTGCTCTACCACTGAGCTACCGGGGAACAGCGGACGCACTGCCGCGTAGCGAGGGCCGTATAGCAAGCCGCCGCGCGCTTGCAAAGCCGTATGGAGGGTAAATCCACATCGCCGCGACGGAAAAAGCGCCGAATCGCGCGGGAGGTCCCGACCGGCGGCGCTTCGCCTTGCCGCGCCCCGGGGCAGTCCCCATGTCCCGTTCGGGCGCCCACGCGGCGCCGCCGGGAAGGCAGGACATCGGTTGGCACACGTCAAGATCGGCAGCTACGCCCTTCCTTTGCCGGAGAGCCGCTGGGCGCGGATCGGGATCGGGGTGGCGCTCGTCTTCTTCGGCCTTCTCGGCTTTCTCCCGGTGCTGGGCTTCTGGATGATCCCCGCCGGCTTCATCGTGCTCGCGACCGCGATCCCCGCCGTGCGGCGCTTCAACCGCCGCGTCGCGGTGGCGGCGAAGCGGTGGTGGACGGGCCGCAAGGCGCCTCCGCGGTCGTAGCGGGCCTGATTCCCGCCATAAATTCGCTTGCTGACCGCGTGGGCCGGCCCTAGGGTCGGCCCCGCGTCGGTTCCCCGGTCCGTTGCCGGGGATGAAACGGGAATACGGTGACGGCCCCGTGGCCGGAAGCCGTAGCTGCCCCCGCAACTGTAGGCGGCGAGCCATCTTCGCATTCGTCCACTGGGCAACCGGGAAGGCGCGAGGACCGGCTTCGACCCGCGAGCCAGGAGACCGGCCGGCGCATGGTCTATCAACCGCTCCGTCGGTGGGACGGGCAAGGAGATGCGCCTACCATGACCCATGCAGCCACCCACACCGCGGCACGCACGCGCACGAGCAGCGTGACGGCCGCCGTCGTCGCCCTCGTCCTCGGCGTCGGCATCCTGTTCCTCGCCGGCTTCGCCTGGCCGAGCTACCTGCACAACGCCACGCACGACACCCGGCACGCCCTCGGGCTTCCCTGCCACTAAGCGCCCGGCGAGAACCAGCAGATGTTCAGGACCATCCTCTTCAGCGCCTTCGGCGCCGGCGTCGCCGTGTGCCTAGCGCTGACCGCGCTCCAGATGTTCACCACCGAGCCCCTCATCCTCCATGCCGAGGAGTTCGAGGGCGCCGGGCACAGCCATGGTCCCGCGGCGGCGCACGATCACGGCGCCGACGCGGCAGCGGCCGCGGCCCACGACCTTGACGCCGATGCTGCCGCTGCGGCGGCCGACGAGCCCGAGGAATGGGGCCCGGCCGACGGCTTCGAGCGCACCGCCTTCACCGCCCTCGCCAATTTCGTCATCGGGATCGCCGCCTCGCTGATCCTCATCGCGCTGATGATCCTCAGCGGCCGGCCGATCAACGTGCGCACCGGCGTGCTCTGGGGGGCCGGAGCCTTCGTCGCGGTGGCGCTGCTGCCCGGTCTCGGCCTGCCGCCGGAACTGCCCGGCACGCCGGCGGGCGAACTGCTCGACCGGCAGGTCTGGTGGTTCGGCACGGCCATTGCGTCGGCGATCGGCATCGGGCTCATCGCCTTCGGCGGGAGCTGGCTGACGACCGTCGCCGGGCTCGTCGTCATCGTCATCCCGCACATCATCGGCGCGCCGGTGCCGCCCAGCCACGACGTCGACTATCCCGGCGCCCTCGCGGGCGAGTTCGTAGTCGCCTCGATGGTGGTGAGCCTGGTGCTGTGGAGCCTCGCCGGCGCCGCGTCCGGCTGGCTCTACAAGCGCATGGCGCCAACCGCGTGAGGTAGGGAATGGGCCCTTCGGCCCACGTGCTGGTCCTCGGCGGGCGGCGCTCCGGCAAGAGCGGCTTCGCCGAGGGACTGGTGCTCTCGAGCGTCCTCGCGCCCGTCTATGTCGCCACCGCCACCGCCGGCGACGGCGAGATGGCCGACCGGATCGCCCGCCACCGCGCCCGCCGCGGCGCGGGCTGGCGGACGATCGAGACGCCGCTCCGCCTCGCCGGGGCGATCCGCGACGCGGCGGTGACGGGCAATGCCGTGCTCGTCGACTGCCTGACGCTGTGGCTCGCCAACCTGATGGAAGCGGGCAGCGATATCGCGGCGGAGACCGCCGGCCTTGTCGCCGCGCTCGATGCGGCGGCCGGTCCCGTCGTCCTCGTCTCCAACGAGGTCGGTGCCGGCATCATTCCCGACAACGCGCTGGCGCGGGCCTATTCGGACGCGCATGGCATCCTCAACCAGCGGATCGGCGCGGCGGTCGGGCGGGTCGTCCTCGTCGTCGCCGGCCAGCCGCTGCTCCTCAAGCCATCCCCGCAAGGATCGATCACCCTATGACCGACCGTATCCCCGCGACCGTCGTCACCGGCTTCCTCGGCGCCGGCAAGACGACGCTGATCCGCGACCTCGTCCGCAACGCGCGTGGCCGGCGCATCGCCATCATCGTCAACGAGTTCGGCGACATGGGCTTCGACGCCGACCTCATCTCCGATTGCGGCGACGCCGACTGTCGGCCCGACCAGATCGTCGAGCTGACCAACGGTTGCATCTGCTGCACGGTGGCCGACGAGTTCCTCCCGACGATGGAGGCGCTGCTCGCCCGCGAGCCGGCGCCCGATCACATCGTCGTCGAGACCTCGGGCCTCGCCCTGCCGCAGCCGCTGGTGCAGGCCTTCAACTGGCCGAGCGTCAAGCATCGCGTGACCGTCGATGGCGTCGTGACGGTGGTCGACGCCGTCGCCGTGTCCGAGGGGCGGTTTGCGCCCGACATCGAGGCTGCGGCCGACCCGGCGCGTGAGCATGACGACCCGGTGGAGGAATTGTTCGAGGACCAGCTCCGCTGCGCCGATCTCGTCGTCGTGTCCAAGGCCGATCTCGTCGGCGAGGATATCCTCGCCGCCGTCGAGGCGACGGTGAAGAACGACACCCGCGCCGGCGTTTCGCTGATCCGGAGCCGGGGGGAGGGGCTTTCGCCCGAGATCCTGCTCGGTCTTTCAGCCGCCGCCGAGGACGACATGAAGGGCCGCGAGAGCCACCACGAGCTCGAAGGCGAGGACCATGACCACGACGATTTCGATTCCTTCGTCGTGACCATGCCCGAGGCTGCCTCGCTCGATGCACTCCGGGCCAAAGTGCTCGCGGCGCTGACGGTGCCGGGCGTGTTCCGCATCAAGGGCCACGCGCGCGTCGCTGGCAAGGCGGCGCCGGTGGTCGTTCAGGCGGTGGGCGCGCGGATCGAGACCTATTTCTCGCCCGCGCCGGGTAAGGACGGTCTGGTGGTCATCGGCCTCCGCGACCTCGATCGCGCGGCGGCCACGGCGGCGCTGACGGGCTGACGCCATGCACCTGCTGGCCGGCGAGACGGGCGGGATCGAGACCGGCGAAGCCGCCGTCGATCTCGGCCAGTCTCCCGGCGACATTCTCGTCCTCTCGGCGGCGGATACGGAACTCGGCCTGCTGGCGCAGGCGGCGCGGGGCGCGGGCGCGAGCGTTCGGCTCTGCAATCTCATGCGCCTCGCCCATCCGTTGTCGGTCGATCTTTTCGTCGATGCGACGGCGGCAAGAGCGAAGATCGTGCTCGTCCGGATGATGGGCGGCGCCGGCTACTGGACCTACGGGCTCGAACGGCTTCGCGCGCTCTCCCGCGCCGGCGGGCCGGCGCTGGTCGTGGTGCCCGGCGACGATCGCTGGGACGCGGCGCTCGAGGCCTTCACCACCGAACCGCAGGAGATTGCGCGGCGGCTGTGGCGGACGCTGGTCGAGGGCGGGGCGGAAAATGCGACCCGCGCGCTCGCGCTGATGGCGCATCGGATCGGTCTCGGCGACGATCCCGGCGACGCCGAGGCCCTGCCGCGCTGCGGTGTCTACCGGCCGGGGCAGGGCGTCGCGCCATTCTCGCCTCCGGCGGATCATCGCCCGGTCGTGCCGGTCGTGTTCTATCGCTCGATCCTGCAGGGTGGCGCCACAGCGCCCATCGACATGTTGGCGGAGGCGCTTCAGGCCGAGGGGCTGACGCCCCTGCCGCTCTTCGTCGCCAGCCTCAAGGACGGCGAGAGCCAGGATTTCCTCCGCACGGTGCTGGAGGCGGCGCCTCCGGCGGTGGTGCTGAACGCCACCGCCTTCGCCGTCTCGGCGATCGGGGCGGCGCATCGCGGCACGGTGCTCGACGCGCCGGGACGCCCGGTGTTGCAGGTCATCCTCGCCGGCTCGAGCGAGGCCGAGTGGCGCGACGGCACGCGGGGCCTTCTGCCGCGCGACCTGACGATGAATGTCGTCCTGCCCGAGGTCGACGGCCGCATCGGCACGCGCGCCGTCTCCTTCAAGGCCGAGGTGCACGACGCAGCCACGGACAGCCGCATCGCCACCTACGAGCCGGTGCCGGATCGTATCCGCTTCGTCGCCGCGCAGGCAGCGTCATGGGCGCGGCTCGGAGCAAAGCCGGCGGCGGAGCGTCGCGTGGCACTCATCCTCTCGAACTATCCGAACCGCGCGAGCCGCATCGGCAATGCCGTCGGCCTCGACACCATCGCCTCGGCCATGGCGCTGGCAGAGGCCATGGTTGAGGCGGGCTACCACCTGTCCGGCTTTCCAGTCGAAGGCGCGACGCTGGTCGAGGCCTTGAAGAGCCCGCCCGCCGAAAGCCTCGCCGCGACCGACCACATCGCGTTCCTGTCGCGGCTGCCTGAGTCGTCGCGAGCCGCGCTCGGGTCGCCGCCGGGCGGCGATATTCCCGTCGCCGCGATCCGTTTCGGCAACGTCGTCGTCGCCGTGCAGCCCTCGCGCGGCGGCGGCGAGAAGGCGAGCCTCCACGATGCCGATCTCGTGCCGACGCACGACTACGTCGCCTTCCACGGCTGGCTGCGCGACGTGTTCGAGGCCGATGCGATCGTCCATCTCGGCAAGCACGGCAATCTCGAATGGCTGCCGGGCAAGGCTCTCGCGCTCTCGGCCGAATGCTGGCCGGAGCTGTGCCTCGGGCCGGTGCCGCTCGTCTATCCCTTCATCGTCAACGATCCCGGCGAGGGCGCGCAGGCCAAGCGACGCGCCTCGGCCGTGGTGATCGATCATCTCACCCCGCCGATGACGCGGGCCGAACTTCACGGCCCGCTCGCCGCGCTCGAGACGATGATCGACGAATATGCGCTCGCGGCCGGCATGGACCGGCGGCGGCGGGAATATCTGGAACGCGAGATCGTCAGCACCGCCGTCGCCGCCGGGCTCGACCGCGACCTCGGCCTCGCCGACGTCTCGGGCGAGGCGCTCGCGACGCTCGATGCCTATCTCTGCGACCTCAAGGAGATGCAGGTCCGCGACGGGCTGCATGTGCTGGGCGCGGGACCTTCGGGGCAGGCGCGCGTCGACATGCTGGTCGCGCTGGCGCGTGCGCCCCGACCTGGCGTGCGCCCCGCGGACGCCTCACTCCATCGCGCCATCGCTGCCGATCTCGGCCTTGGGGATTTCGACCCGCTGTCGCCGGACATGGCCGCGCCATGGGAAGGCGCGCGACCGGATGTGCTCGCCGCGCTCTCCAATGCGCCATGGCGGACGGCGGGCGATACGCTCGAACGCATCGAACGTCTGGCCGCCGCGCTCGTCTCGGGCGGGGATGCGCCCGGACCGGCGAGCGCCGCCGTGCTCGCATGGATCGCATCCGACCTCGCCCCCGCGCTCGATGCGTCCGGACCGGCCGAGATCGCCGCCACGCTCGCCGCCCTTGATGGCCGCTTCGTCGCGCCCGGACCGTCCGGCGCGCCGAGCCGGGGCCGGCCCGAGGTGCTGCCGACGGGGCGGAACTTCTACACCGTCGACATCCGCGCCGTGCCGACCGCCGCCGCCTGGGCGCTCGGTCGCGCGGCGGCCGACGCGATGGCGCTCCGCTATTTCCAGGACGAGGGCGAATGGCCGCGCTCGGTCGCGCTCTCGGCGTGGGGCACGTCGAACATGCGGACCGGTGGCGACGACATCGCCACCGCGCTGGCGCTGGTCGGGGCGGAGCCCGTGTGGGAGGCCGGCACGGGCCGTGTCACCGGCTTCCGCATCCTCGCGCTCGCCGATCTTCGCCGCCCGCGCATCGACGTGACGCTCCGCATTTCCGGCATGTTCCGTGACGCGTTCCCCGAGCAGATCGCGCTGATGGCGTCGGCCTTCCGCGCCGTCGCCGCGCTCGACGAGGACGATGCCGCCAACCCGCTCGCCGCCGCCGCGCGGGGAGGCGAGGGGACCGCGCGCATCTTCGGCACCGCGCCGGGCCGCTACGGCGCCGGCATCGAGCGCCTGATCGATCAAGGGGCGTGGGCCAAGCGCGAAGACCTCGCCGAGGCGTTTCTCGCCTTCGGTAGCCATGCCTATGGCGGCGATGCCGGCTCTCTCGCTGAGCGTCTCAAGGCCGCCGACGCGGTGCTGCATACGCAGGACAACCGCGAGCACGACATCCTCGACTCTGCCGACTATCCCGAGTTCCAGGGGGGGCTGGCGGCCGCGGTCGCAGCGCTCCGTGGTGCCGCGCCGCGCGTCTATCATGCCGACAATTCCCGCCCCGAGACGCCGGTTGTGCGCTCGCTCGGCGAGGAGATCTCGCGGGTGGTGCGCGGCCGGGCGACGAACCCGAAATGGCTGGCCGGCATGATGCGCCACGGTCATCGCGGGGCCATGGAGATCGCGGCGACGGTCGACCTTCTCTTCGCCTATGCTGCACTGACCGACGCGGTGGGCGACCACCATTTCGACCGGCTCTACGAGGCCTACATCCTCGATGACGCGGTGCGGGGCTTCATCGCGGAGGCGAATCCGGAGGCGCTTCGCGACATGGCGGCGCGGTTCCGCGAGGCGATGGAGCGCGGGCTCTGGTCGCCCCGTCACAACAGCGCGCATGCGCGGCTCGCCCAGTTCGCCAGCCGCAAGGAGGCAGCGGAATGAAGGACATGACCGAGGCGGAGCTCGACGCCCGCCACGCCGAGAAGATGCGGAAGAAGAAGGCGGTCCGCGACCGGATGGTGGCGGAGAAGACGATCGAGAAGGGGCTGCTCATCGTCCATACCGGCAAGGGCAAGGGCAAGTCGACGGCCGCCTTCGGCATGGTGTTCCGCGCCCTCGGCCACGGCATGAAGGTCGCCGTCGTCCAGTTCGTGAAGGGCAGGTGGCAGACGGGCGAGCGCGCCGCCCTCGACCGTTTCGCCGATCAGGTCGACATCAACACGATGGGCGAGGGCTTCACCTGGGAGACGCAGGACCGCCAGCGCGACCTCGCCGCCGCCCGCGCCGCATGGGAGCGGGCGAAGGCCCTCATCCGGGCCGGCGAGCACCGGATGGTGCTGCTCGACGAGCTGAACATCGTGCTCCGCTACGATTACCTCCCGCTCGATGAGGTCGTCGCCTTCCTCCGCGACGAGAAGCCGGGCCACGTCCACGTCATCGTCACGGGCCGGAACGCGAAGGACGAGCTGATCGAGATCGCCGACCTCGTCACCGAGATGGAGATGATCAAGCATCCCTTCCGCTCGGGTGTGAAGGCGCAGCAGGGAGTGGAGTTCTAGGCCGAAGTGATGTATCTTTCAGCATATGTCATAGTGGAACATAGGTGGCGTGCCGTCCGTTCCCATCGAGGACCGCAAGTTGGTGCTGGCGAACGGTGCCGTCGTCCAGATCAGGGTCTGGCGACTTGAACGGGCGACAGGCGAGCGGTCGCATGGCCTGAAGTATTCGTTGTTCTATGGCCGTCCGGGCGGCCGTATCGTCGGCTACGACAATGAGCGCGGCAAAGGTGACCATCGGCATGATGGCGAGAGGGAAGAGCCTTATCGCTTCACCTCCTTCGAGCGACTGATGGCCGACTTCTGGAACGACGTGCGCGCGGAGATGGCCAATGAGCGAAGTGAAGATCAGGGTTGAGGATATCGATGCCTTTGCCGCCGGCTCGATGGAGATGGCGCGTCGACTCGATACCGGAGGACGCCGGAAGCAGGCGTCCATCATCGCCTTCGAGACGGTGGAGCAGATGCTTCGCGCGCTGACACCGGGTCGGTGGGCGCTCCTGCGCCGCCTCCGGGCCGAGGGGCCGTCGTCGATCCGCGGTCTCGCGGCGCTGCTTGCGCGCGACTATCGCGGCGTCCATGCCGACGTGATGGCGTTGATGGCGGCAGGCCTCGTGGTCCGTGGCGAGGACGGCAAGGTGTCCGTGCCATGGTCGCGCATCTCGGCGGAGATGGTGCTCGACGCAGCCGCATGACCGCGACTCCCGCCCTGATGATCCAGGGCACCGGCAGCCATGTCGGCAAGTCGGTGCTGGTGGCCGGGCTGTGCCGGGCGCTCGTCCGGCGGGGGCTGAAGGTCGCGCCGTTCAAGCCGCAGAACATGTCGAACAACGCCGCCGCGACCGATGACGGCGGCGAGATCGGCCGGGCGCAGGCGCTGCAGGCCCGCGCCTCCGGGCTCGCCCCGCGCGTCGACATGAACCCGGTGCTGCTGAAGCCTGAGGGCGAGACGGGCGCACAGGTGGTGGTGCAGGGCCGGCGCACGGGCACGATGCGCGCCGCCGAGTATGGACGCCGAAAGGCCGAGTTGCTGCCGCGCGTCGTCGAGAGCTTCCGGCGGATCGGCGGCGGCGTCGACATCGTGCTGGTCGAGGGCGCGGGCAGCCCGGCCGAGACCAACCTCCGCGCCGGCGACATCGCCAACATGGGCTTTGCGGAGGCGGCCGACATTCCTGTGGTGATCGCCGGCGACATCGACCGCGGCGGGGTCATCGCGAGCCTCGTCGGCACCCACGCGGTGATGGATGCGGCCGATCGCGCCCGCATCCGCGGCTTTCTCATCAACAAGTTTCGCGGCGATGCCGGGCTTTTTTCGGAGGGGTTGCGGCAGATCACCGAGCGCACCGGCTGGCCGTCGCTGGGCGTCGTGCCTTGGCTCGCCGCGACCGCGCGCCTGCCGGCGGAGGACACGCAGGGTCTTGCCGACGGGCCTACGCGCAGCGGCGTTCTTGTCGTTGCGGTGCCGGTGCTCCCGCGGATCGCCAATTTCGACGATCTCGACCCGCTTCGGGGCGAGCCCGGTGTCTCGGTCGTGCTGGTGCAGCCGGGCGAGCCGATTCCCGCCGAGGCCGGTCTGGTGCTCATCCCCGGCTCCAAGACCACGATCGCCGATCTCGCCTTTCTCCGGGCGCAGGGATGGGACATCGACACCGCGGCGCATATCCGGCGCGGCGGGTCCGTGCTTGGGCTCTGCGGCGGTTACCAGATGCTCGGCCGCACGATCGCCGATCCCGATGGCGTGGATGGCGCCGGGGGGAGCGTGCCAGGCCTCGGTCTCCTCGACGTCGAGACGGTCATGACCGGCGAAAAGGTCACGCTGCCGGTGAGCGGCCGGCATGTGGCGAGCGGCGAGGCGGTGACCGGCTACGAAATTCATATGGGGCGGACGGCGGGGCCGGACTGCGCCCGGCCCTTCCTCGATCTCGACGGCCGGCCGGATGGGGCGATGTCTCCCGACGGTCGGGTGATCGGCACCTATGTCCACGGCGTGCTCGCCGCCGACGGCTTCCGCCGAGCCTTTCTTGCCGGTCTCGGCGTCGCGTCCGAACTCGCCTACGAGCGGAGCGTCGAGGCGGCACTGGACGCGCTCGCGACGCATCTCGAACGCCATGTCGACGTCGATGCGCTGCTCGGGATCGCAGGCGTCAGCCGAGGGCGATGACGACGGCGCCGGTAATGGCCGCGGCAGCGAGCAGGAGCGCGTTCGCAACGGAATAGACGACCAGCGCGCGCCGGATATCGTCGGGCGCCGCGGCGCGGCCGCCGGCGTTCTGGTAGGGCGCGTCGACGCGCCGGCCGTCATAGATGCGCGGGCCGAGCAGGCGGACGCCCAGCGCCCCGGCCATGGCCGATTCGGGCCATCCGGCGTTGGGCGAGCTGTGCCGGCGCGCATCGCGGAGCATCACGGAAAAGGCTGTGCCGATTCGCCCTCCGGCCGCCGGCGCGGCAAGCGCCACAAGGCATCCGGCGATCCGGCTCGCGGGCAGGTTGACCAGATCGTCGAGGCGGGCGGCGGCCCAGCCGAAGTCGCGATGCCGCGGCGAGCGGTGGCCGATCATCGAGTCCGCCGTGTTGATCGCCTTGTAGGCGAGCATGCCGGGGAGGCCGAGCACGGCGAACCAGAAGGCCGGCGCGACCACGGCGTCGGAGAAGTTCTCGGCGAGCGACTCGATCGCGGCACGGCTGACGCCGGCCTCGTCGAGCGTCGCCGGATCGCGGCCGACGATCCGCGAGACCGCCACCCGTGCCGCTTCCAGCCCGACGCTCGCGAAGGCTTCGTGAACCGCCCGGACGTGGGCTTCCAGGCTTCGTCCGGCGAGCAGGATTGCGGCGCAGACCACGGTGCCGATCCAGCCATGGGGGAAGGCGGAGAAGACGAGCTCGATCGCGTATCCGAACGCGAATCCGAGCCAGGTGACCACGGCGATGGCCGCGACGCCGAGAACCCTCCGGACGGGCGCTGGAAGGGTCTCGAGGTTCATCTCGCGGTCGAGGCGCGCGACCAGCCGGCCGAGGATGACGACGGGGTGCGGCACGCGCCGCCACAGCCAGTCGGGATCGCCCGCCACCGTATCGAGGAGCAGGGCCGCGGCGAGCATCCAGAGGTGGGCGAGGGAGAGCATGGGACGACAGCGAGTAGCGAGTAGCGAGTAGGGAATAGGGAATAGGGAATAGGGAATAGGAAGTGGTGGGATCAGCGTACGGCCAATTCGTCCTCCTTCTATTCGCTATTCGCTATTCGCTACTCGGTATTTCCTGACTTCCTATTCGCTCATCGAGACGAAAACGCCCGCCGGGCTTCCCCGGCGGGCGCGCAGCACGGACAGGAACGGGGCGACTACTCGCCCGGGCCCTTGCAGGCGATGATCTGGTCCTTGGTGTAGCTCGTCCAGTCCGGAATCGAGATCGAGACCGGCCATTCCGGGTCGAGGTCGGGGTCGGCCGCAGCCGCGAGCTTGGCCTTGCCCTCTTCCGAGACGTTGTCCCATGCCTCGGGCTGGACGAGCACGGTCATCCCGTCCGGCTTCTGGCCGTCGAGCACCTGGAGGGCGAGGGTGACGCCCGCGGCACCGATCGAGCCGGGATTGGTGACGGCGACGCCGGTGAGGCCCTCGACACTGTTGAGCTGGCCGACGAAGCCGGCATTGTCCGCGCCCACCACGGGCACGAGATCGACGCCCGACTCGACCATCGCGTCGACGATCACGTTGTCGATGCCCGAGGTCCAGATGCCGTCGAACGGCGCGCCGGTGGCGATGTAGTCGAGGATCTGCTGCTTGCCCTGGTCCTGCTGCCAGTTGGTGAAGCTCTCGTGGACGACCTTGATGTCGGGGAACTCGGCGAGCGCGCGCTTGAAGCCCTTGTCGCGGTCGTTGTCGCCCGAGGCGCCGGCGGCGCCGCGCATGTAGATCACGTCGCCCTTGCCGCCGAACTGCTCGAACAGCCACTTGGCGCCCACGTAGGCGTATTCTTCCTGGTTGTTGGAGACGATGTAGGCCGAGGGCTCGGTCACCGCCTGGTCGACCACGACGACGGTGATGCCGGCGTCGGTCGCTTCCTTGATCGCCGGGTTGATGCCCGAGGGATCGGAGGGGTTGATGACGATGGCGTCGACGCCAGCCGCGATGAGGTTGCGGATATCCTCGAGCTGGCCCGCGGCATCGGTGTTGCGGTGCGCGATGTTGAGCGAGGCGACCTTGCCGGAGGCGAGCGCCTGCGCCTTGATCGCGCAGATCATCTCCTCGCGCCAGCCGTTGCCCTGAACGGTGTTGGAGACGCCGATCTTGTAGTCGGCGGCGAGCGCCGGCACGGCGGCGAGGGCGGTGCCGGCGAGCAGTGCCGCCAGTCCGAGATGACGTGAAATCTTCATGGCAGTCCATTCCTCCCAGAGCGCGCGCTGTGTTCTCCCGACGGACCGCGGCCCGTCCCCAGCGGCGGCGGGACGAGCGTCTGCATCTTCACCAAATCGCCCCGCCTGTCGAGGGCCGGACGCACCGCGCGCTGATGTCATGCGATCAGCGGGACGGTGCGCTTGGCCTGTGCCGAGAGGACGGCCGAATCGATGATCCTCTGGCCGATGAGGCAGAGCGCGGGGTCGAGCGGGCCGGCGATCGGCGCGCCGTCGTCGAGCCGGGCGAGGACGTATTCGAGCGGGTTGCGCCGGCCCGGCGGCAGCACGTCCACCGGCACCTTCACATGCGAGGGGTCGGCCCGCGTCTGCAGCGTGACGTGGTCGTCGTAGTCGTAGGAGGCGATCGAGCCGTCGGTGCCGACGAGGACGAAGCCGCATTTCGGCTGCGGCTGCTGCACCCACGGATCGGTCAGCGTCCCCCACCGGGTTTCGAACTTCGACAGCCCGCGCGCATAGCGGCACACGGTGATCGAGTGCTGGTCGACCTCGATGCCCGGCGTCTCGTCCACCGTCGCGGTCACTTCGAGCGGCGCCTCGCCGCCGTAGAACCAGGTGCCGAGGGTGACGCCGTAGCCGAGATAGTCGAGGAGGCTGCCGCCGCCGGCGGCCTTCCGGTACCACCACGAGCCGGGCTTCTGGCGCTCGACCTCCTCGGGGCTGACCTCGATCTTGTCGGCGAGATGGAACAGCGGCCCACGGTTGCCGTCGTAGAAGTGGACCTCGATCAGCTGCCCGATCCGCCCCTCGGCGAGGAGCCGCTTCGCGGTGTTGTGCGAGGGGTACCAGGCGAGCGGCCAGTTGACCGCGAGACGCTTCCCCGACGCCTCCATCGCCGCGATCATCCGCCGGGCGTCGGCGACGTTCCCTGCGAACGGCTTCTCGACCATCACGTTCGCGCCGTGGCGGGCGATGACGTCGACCATGTCCGCGTGCTCGGCGGTCTTGGAGCAGAGGATCGCGAGGTCGGCGCCCGTTGTCGCGAGGCAGGCCTCGAGGTCGGTGAAGACCCGCTCGGGCGGTATCGAGAAGGTCTCGACCGCCGGCTGCATCCGGCCCGGGTCCGGGTCGTAGATGCCGGCGATCTCGGCATCCGGATGCTCCGCGATAAGGCGCAGGTGATCGCCCATGTGGACATGGTCGAAGCAGATTCCCAACACTCTGTGCCGTGCCATCGGATTCCTCCCGGCGTTGACCCGCCCCCCGGTCTAGCCGAGAGGCGGGCAACGATCAAAGCAAGCTGGGAGGGGAGCGCGGGAGCTCGAAAGCGGAGGCGGGCCGCGAAGGACAGGGGTTCCAAAGCGGCCCGCCTGGTCGCCACGGGGTTTGGGAGATTGGGGTGCCCCCGGCGCTCACGAAGGACAGCATTCGGCAATCCGGCGAGTCGCGCCATCCCCTAGATCGGGGGGTCTTGGCGGATTGCCTGCTGAAACTTCAGGCGCCGGGCCGAATGCCCATCCGAACGGGGCCGCGCGGGCTATTCCCGCTCGATGTGGCCGCAGGTCGCGACGATGGCCTGGGCGGCGAGGGCGGTGTTGACGTAGCAGGCCTCGATCGCGTTCTCCCCGACGATGTCGAGGTCGAACGTGCCGTCGGTGTCGGCGCCGGTGATGCGCTTGCCGTCCCAGGAGATGCTGGCGGCGAACGGCTCGCGCTTCTCCGGGTCGGACCAGGAATGGCCCCAGACGAGCCGGCCGTCCTGGCCCTCGAACTCCATGGTGAAGGTGATGTCGCGGATCCGCGGCGCGTCGGCGGTGGTCTCCGATCCCGGGTGATGGGGGTTGTGTCCGAAGATCACCGTCCGCCAGGGGCCGCTCCAGACGCCGACGACATTCGGCACGGCATTCTCGGCGGCATGGCCGGCGGTGACGCCGGCGACGGCGATCAGGACGGCGGCGAGCGCAGTTCGCATGGATGGTCCTCCTCGGGATGCGGGTGCCGGAATGTCGGTGCGAGGCGGACAGTAAAGCGCGGGACGGCCATGCCCCGCAAGCGCCGGGTGGGCGGGGGACCCGGCGAAGGCCAGGATCGTCGCAGGGAGATGCGTCCCGCGGGGAGGAGGGAACTGGAGGCCTCGGCCGGAATCGAACCGGCGTGCACGGATTTGCAGTCCGCTGCGTAACCACTCCGCCACGAGGCCACTTAGGGGCGGTTAGTAAGGGCTGGCAATCACTTAAGCAAGACCCCCACGCATTCATTCTGAAGAACATTCCGCTGACCATTCTGAAATTTGTTCATCCGGCGTTCGCGTTGCGATGGGCGATGCGCCTTCGGGTCCACGGCCTGACGATCCGTCCACGCTTCGGTGTTTGCCCACCAAACCGCGCCGTCCTTGACGCCGTGTCCGGGAGCGCCTACGTGATCGTTGCGGGCCCCGCTCCCTAACCGGGCCACATCGCCTTCGACAGAAGGCGTCGTGCCGGTCGCGGGGCTCGCTTCCCCCTTCATCTCGTAGTGGTCGTAGAGGCGCTTTCCGTCGCGCGTCTCGCGCACGACGACGCGGATTTCCGTGTCGCTTCCGTCGATCACCACCGCGGCGTCGTAGTAGTGGTACGCCTTGACGTCGGCGCGCCCCGCTGCGTCGGGGATAGAGCCCGCAGGCATTCCCTTCTCGATGAGCTGGTCGATCTGCGCCGTCGCGAGAAGCGTGTTGCGTGACGCCTGGTTCTGCGTCGCCTTCTTGATCGCCCGCCAGGGCACGAGGATGTCTGATCCATCGGCAGCGTTGCGGAACGTCTTGTCGGCAAAGAGGCGCCGGGCAAACTCGCGGGCGATCTCCTTGAGGCGCCCGACAGTCGCGGTTGCCGCCTCCTCGCCCATCTCCGTCCCGGAAAGCACGATGCGCGGCGATGACGGCGTGATTGCCGATGGCACCACGCTCGCCGGCCCCAGCTTTGCAGCGGGTGAGGCCGTAGACCATCACCGGTCGCGCCAGGTCCGGCACTGCCGAGATCGTCATTCCGCCGAGCAGGCGGATATAGTTGAGGTTCCGCGCCACCCTGCCAGATCGAACAAGCAAGCCGTCCGGAATGTCAGGCAGGGCGTAGTTGCCACGAAGGCGGTCACGGACCGCGCTGAGGTCTCGGATCGCAGCCTGCCGCTTCTTGTCGAGCGCTACCTTTTCCTTCTCGCTCTTCGCCGCCGCGATCTTGGTGTTCGCCTCGTCATTGATCTTGGCGATCTGCTCCTTGAGATCCGTCGAGCCGAAGCGTTTCACCATGCCGATATCGGCGGCCATGGTGTCCGTGTAACGGCGCGCGACGACCTCGACGTCCTTCTCGACGAAATCGCTGATCAGCGGCGTCATTCTGCGGCTCCCGCGAATTTCCCGTTGCGCGTGGCGCGGGAGGCGGTATCCCTTGCCGTTCCGTGCCATCCTCAACGCCAGCGGGACCAGCCATGACGACCAAAGCCGGCCTCAACGCCGACCCCGAAGACCTCGCCCTCGTCCGCGACTGGTTCGCCACGCTCGCCGAGCATGTCCGCGCCAAGGACTTCACCGCCGCCCATCCCCTGTTCAAGGACGACTTCCTGGTCTTCGGCACCTTCCAGGATTTCGTCGAGGGCCGGGCCGAGGGCGAGCGGAAGCAGTGGCGGAACGTCTGGCCGACGATCGACGACTTCTACTGGCGGCTCGACGACGTCCGCGCCTTCGTCTCGCCGGACCGGCTTTCCGCGGTCGGCCTCGGGATCTGGGATTCGACCGGCTACAATGCCGACGGAACGACCTTCAAGCGCCCCGGCCGCGCGACGGTCAGCCTCGAGCGGAAGGCGGTGGGCGATCCCTGGGTCGCCAACCACACCCACATGTCGCTGTTCCGGGACGTGCCGTCGGTGTCCCACGGGAGCAGGGCGGCGTGACTGCGTCCCCGGACGTGGCGGCGCCGTCGCGGGCGCCTGTCCACGCCCGGAACATGGTCGCGACCTCGCAGCCGCTTGCCGCCCAGGGGGGGCTCGCGATGCTGGCGCGCGGCGGCAACGCGGTCGATGCCGCGCTCGCCACCGCCTTCGCCCTCACCGTGGTCGAGCCGACCGGCTGCGGCCTCGGCAGCGATGCCTTCGCCATCGTGTGGGACGGCGCGACGCTCCATGGCCTCAACGCTTCGGGGCATGCGCCCGCGGCATGGACGCCGGACCGCTTCGCCGGGCGCGAGAAGATGCCCGAACGGGGCTGGGACGCGGTGACCGTGCCCGGCGCCGTTGGCGGGTGGATCGCGCTCTGGCGGAAGTTCGGCACGCTGCCGCTCGCGACGCTCGCCGAGCCGGCGATCGGCTACGCCCGCGACGGCTTCCCGGTATCGCCGAGCATCGCCTTCCGCTGGGCGCACGAGGTCGGCCTCCTCGCCGGCCAGCCCGGCTTCGCCGAGGCCTTCACCCTCGAGGGGCGGGCGCCGCGCACCGGCGAACGGTTCCGCCTGCCCGCCCTTGCCGACTCGCTCGCGGCGATCGCGGCGAGCGAGGGCGAGGACTTCTACCGCGGGGACCTCGCCCGGAGGATGGCGGCCCATGCGCAGGCCCATGGCGGCGCGATGACGGAAGAAGACCTCGCCGCCGAGCGGGCCGACTGGGTCGATACGGTCGCGATCGATTTCGCCGGCGCGCGCATCCACCAGATCCCGCCGAACGGGCAGGGGATGACGGCGCTCATCGGCCTCGGCATCGCCGAGCGCGCCGGCGTCGGCGCCCATCCGGCGGACAGCGTCGCGGCGCTGCATGTCGCGATCGAGGCGACCAAGCTCGCCATCGTCGACACCGCGGAATATCTCGCCGATCCCGGCCATGTCCGCGTCAGCCTCGACGACCTGCTCGCCCCGGCCTATCTCGACGGACGGGCGCGGCTGGTCGACCCGGTGCGCGCGGGCGATCCCGGCCACGGCGCGCCGCGGCCGGGGGGCACCGTCTACCTCGCGACGGGCGACGCCGCGGGCATGATGGTCTCCCTGATCCAGTCCAACTACATGGGCTTCGGCTCCGGGGTGGTGGTGCCGGGCACCGGCATCAGCCTCCAGAACCGCGGGGCCGGCTTCACGCTCCGCCCCGGCCACGCCAACACCGTCGGACCCGGCAAGCGCCCGGCGCATACGATCATCCCCGGCTTCGCCATGAACGGCGACGGCACGCCGCTGATGTCCTTCGGGGTGATGGGCGGGCCGATGCAGCCGCAGGGGCATCTCCAGCTCGCGCTGCGCGTCATCCTCCACGGCGAGGATCCGCAGTCGGCGATCGACGCCTCGCGCTGGCGGGTGGTGTCGGGGCGGACGGTCGCGGTCGAGGCCGAATTCGACCCGGGCCTGATCGAGGGCCTCCGGGCGCTGGGCCACGACGTCGTCGTCGATCCGCCCGATTCGGTGTTCGCCTTCGGCGGCGCCCAGATCGTGCAGCGCGCCGCCTTCGGCTATGTCGGCGGCTCGGACCCGCGGAAGGACGGGCAGGCGGTCGGATTCTGACCGTTCGCGCCGCTTGTCACCCCTCGCGGAGGGGGCTAGGAACGGCCAGGGTTCGAATTCATCCAAGCTTGTCGAAAGCCGTGCCATGACCGACTACGCCGCAGCGCGCACCACCATGGTCGACACCCAGGTCCGGACCGAGGGGGTCACCGACCACCGGATCATCCGTCTCATGGGCGAGGTGCCGCGCCACCGTTTCGTTCCGGCCCGCGCCCGCCCCTTCGCCTATACCGACGCCGACATCGCGGTGAAGGAGGATGGCCATGCCCGGCGCATGATCCGGCCGGCGACGCTGGCCCGGCTGATCCAGGCGGCGGCGATTCTGCCCACCGACTTCGCGCTCGTCGTCGGCTCCGCGACGGGCTATGCGGCGGCGGTGATCGCCGGCCTCGCCAGCTCGGTGATCGCGCTCGAATCGGACGAGCAGCTCGCCGCTTCCGCCGCCGAGACCCTGACCGACGTCGGCGTCGGCAACGTCGCGGTGGTGACCGGCCCGCTTGCGGCGGGCTACGCCGCCGAGGCGCCCTACGACGTCATCTTCGTCGACGGGGCGGTGGAGGACGTGCCGGAGGCGCTCTTCGCGCAGCTCAGGGAAGGCGGGCGGCTGGTCGCGGTCGTCGGCTACAACCGCGCGGCGCCGGCCGTGGTCTATACCAAGACCGCCGACGACATCGGCGAGCACCCGGTGTTCGACGCCTTCGTGCCGGCCCTCCCGGGCTTCTCGCGGCCGCGCGCCTTCGTTTTCTGACGGTCGCGGGTCTCCGCGCCGCTCCGCCCGGGACGACCGGGCGCCAGTCCGCGCGCTTGACAAGGCACGGCCGCCATGCGCTTTTCCGCGCGGCCCCGCGAGGCCGATTTCCGCCGGAAAGACGCTCGGATTCCCCATGCACCTCTACCGTTCGCACACCTGTGGCGCGCTCCGCGCCGATGACGTCGGCAAGACCGTCCGCCTCTCGGGCTGGGTCCATCGCGTCCGTGACCACGGCGGTCTCCTCTTCATCGACCTCCGCGACCACTACGGCGTGACCCAGGTGGTCGCCGATCCCGATTCGCCCGCCTTCAAGGCCGCGGAGAAGGTGCGCGCCGAATGGGTCATCCGGGTCGACGGTGCGGTGAAGGCCCGCACGCCCGAGACCGTGAACCCCAATCTCGCCACCGGCGAGATCGAGGTCTTCGCCCGCGAGCTCGAGGTGCTGTCGACGGCGGACGAGCTGCCGATGCCGGTCTTCGGCGATCAGGAATACCCCGAGGAGACGCGGCTCACCTACCGCTTCCTCGACCTCCGCCGCGAGAAGCTCCACCGAAACATCATGCGCCGCTCGGAGATCATCTCCTCGATCCGCAACCGGATGAAGGATGCCGGCTTCTTCGAGTTCCAGACGCCGATCCTCACGGCCTCCTCGCCCGAGGGCGCGCGCGACTTCCTGGTGCCCTCGCGGCTCCACCCGGGCAAGTTCTACGCGCTGCCGCAGGCGCCGCAGCAGTTCAAGCAGCTGGTGATGATCGCCGGCTTCGACCGCTACTTCCAGATCGCGCCGTGCTTCCGCGACGAGGACGCGCGCGCCGACCGGAGCCCGGGCGAGTTCTACCAGCTCGACATCGAGATGAGCTTCGTCGACCAGGAGGACGTGTTCCAGGCGGTGGAGCCGGTGCTCCGCGACCTCTTCGTCGAGTTCGGCGAGGGCAAGCCGGTGACCGAGGTGTTCCCGCGCATCCCCTATGCCGAGGCGCTCGAGAAATACGGCTCGGACAAGCCGGACCTCCGCAACCCGATCGAGATGGTCGACGTCACCGACCAGTTCCGCGATTCGGGCTTCAAGGTGTTCGCCGGCATGATCGCCGCCGATCCCAAGGTCCGGGTGCGGGCGATTCCCGCGCCGACCGGCGGCAGCCGCGCCTTCTGCGACCGCATGAACTCGTGGGCGCAGAGCGAGGGGCAGGCCGGCCTCGGCTACATCTTCTTCCGCGACGACGGCGAGGGCGCCGGCCCGGTCGCCAAGAACATCGGGCCGGAGCGCACCGAGGCGATCCGCGAGCGGCTGCGGCTCCAGGACGGCGACGCGGTGTTCTTCGTCGCCGGCCGCCCGGACCGCACCAACGCCTTCGCCGGCACCGCGCGCCAGAAGATCGGCCGCGAGCTCAACCTCGTCGACGAGAACCGGTTCGACTTCTGCTGGATCGTCGATTTCCCGATGTTCGAGTGGAACGAGGAGGAGAAGAAGATCGACTTCTCCCACAACCCGTTCTCGATGCCGAACTACGACCACCAGGCGTTCCTCGCGCTCAGCGAGGCCGACAGGGAGACGATCCTCGGCATCAAGGCGCGCCAATACGACATCGTCTGCAACGGCATCGAGCTGTCGTCGGGAGCGATCCGGAACCACCTGCCGGAGATCATGCTGAAGGCCTTCGCCATCGCCGGCTATCCGGCCGACACGGTGGAGAAGAAGTTCGGCGCGCTGTGGCGGGCGTTCCACTACGGCGCTCCGCCGCACGGCGGCATCGCGCCCGGCATTGACCGCATCGTCATGCTGCTCTGCGGCGAGGAGAACCTCCGCGAGGTGACGCTGTTCCCGATGAACCAGCGCGCCGAGGACCTCCTGATGGGGGCGCCCTCCGAGGTCGCGCCGAAGCAGCTCCGCGAGCTGAGCATCCGGCTGGCCTTGCCCGAGTAGGCGAGGCGGGTCCGCCCCTCCCGGCTTGCCGACGGCAAGCCACCCTCTCCCCTGGCGGGAGAAGGTGGTACGCGTGAACCGCCGCAGCGGGTGAGGGCTGCTACTCCGATCCCGTACGCGAGGCCGGCGTCGAGCCTCCGCTGTCGGCGCCTCCGGTCGAGGCTCCGGGCGAAGCCGGCGTCATGCCTTCGCCGCCGGTGCCGTTGCCAGGCCCGGCGGGCTCCACCGCGGGCGTGCTGCCGCCCGGCTCGATCGGCGGCACTGCCGGCTCGGGCGGCGGGGAGAGCGTGCCCTTCGCGCCGGTGATGGTGAGGCCGAGGAGGGGCACCACGTCCTTCGGCGCGTTCTCGACCGCCTCGGTGATCGCCTTGAACGCCACGGGGGCCGGAGGGTCGAGCGAGACGGTGATCGAGGAGCCGGGATTGGCGACGAAGTCGCGGACCACCGGCGTGAGCTGCTTGAACAGGCCCGACTGGTTGACGATCGCCATCAGCTGGGGGTCGTTCTGGACCGCCACCGACAGGAGGAACGGCATGGCGTCGGCGAACTGGTCGCGGAAAAGCCCGGCCGGCGCGTTCATGTAGCCGGCGAGGAGGTCGAGGCCCTTGCCGACGATCGAATCGTCCTTGAACGTGAACCGCGCTTCCTCGAGCACCAGATCGGGCGTGATCTGCTGCATCAGCGCCTGGTCCTGGAGCGCCTCGACCGGCAGGCCGGCGAGGGCTCCGCTCATCGTGAACGAGCCCATGTTCGCGATGCCGTAGTGGAGGTCCTTGAGCGTCACCCGCCGCGAGGCCGCGTCGTAGTCGACGTCGAGGCCGAAGGCGGCGACGATGCGGTCGTAGCCGAGGCGCCGGAGCGCGTCGCGGGTCGAGGGGTCGGTGATCGAGGAGACCGGGATCGAAAGCCCGCCGAGCGCTGCCGTCACCTTGGTCGGGATCATCCCGGCATAGTTGGCGAAGTCGCTCCGGAACCGCTCGAGCGAGAGGCGGGCGATGTCGGGCGTCTGGAGCTCGATCCCGCCGACCTCGATGAAGCCGAGCTTCGGGGCGAGGTGGCTCACGTCCTGCGGCGGCGTCGACATGCCCGCGGCGATCATCTGGTTGAGCGCGTCGTAGCCGCCGAAGGTGATGCCGCCGAAGGCGAAGCGGGCGACCTCGATGGCGCCCTGTCCCTGCACCACGCCTTCCAGGCCCTCGATGCCGATCTCGCCGAGACCGTCGATCGAGAAGTCGTTCATGTGGAAGTCGCGGAGCGCGAGGTGGTCGATGCCCATGGCGTCGACCGAGGTGTCGAGAATGGCGAAGCGCCCGACCGAGAACGACGAGAACATCGCCGGGAGCGCCCGCATGGCGAGCCGCTCGGCGAGGGCCGCTGGCATGTTGGGACGGGCGATCACGTCGTCGAAGAATCCGACGAAGCTTTCCGGCGGCTGCCTCAGCCTGAAGTCCTCGATGACGATGTCGCCGAAATTGACCCGTGCGCCGGGCACTTCCATCACCACGCCGTGATAGGCGGCACGGGCGATCGCGTCATGCCACTGCATGTCGCCGACGCCGTCGACATAGGCCGTGGGATCATAGACGTGCACGAAGGCGCCGAGGTCGGTGTCGCGGCTCTCGATGCCGGCGATCGTCATCTTGACGAGGCCGTCGGGCGTCGGCGAATCCATCCGCACCGTGCCGGTGTCGAAGCGGCCGACCTTCCCGGCCGCCATGTCGGCGATCTCGACATCCTCGTAGACGATGCTGCTGTCGACGCCCGCATGGTGCTGGTCGAGCGCGACCGTGCCGACGCGGCCGTGGCGGAGGCCGATGCCGAGAAGTTCGGCGTAGACCTGCATGAGCGACGAGAACGGCTTCGCCTGGTCGTAGGTGAAGCTGAGGCCGTAGGGCGCGGAGAAATCGTCGAGGGCGATGTCGGCGAGCCGGACGGTCATGAACCCTGCCTGGAGCAGGCCGCCGTCGGCCGTGATCGTGCGGACCTTGTAGCCGTCGGGGTTCTCGACGTAGCCGGTGACGACCAGCGCATCGAGCCCGATGGTCGCCGGGGGCTGGTCGGCAGGGCCGGGCTGCTCGGCGCGGATCACCAGACCCGACACCCGGGCGGAATCGGAGGCCGGATCGTAGACCAGGCCGTCGTAGCTCGCGGTCCATTCGGGGGTGGCGTCGACGGCGGCGATCCATCCCCGGATCGCCGCCTCGACCGCCTCCTCGGCGGAGGCGGCCTGGGGCAGGACGAACGAGGTGGCGGCGGCAGCCAGCCAGAAGCGCATGCGCATCAGTCACTCTCCGGTCGTTTGCCGTGAGCGACCCGGCCGCGATTCGCCTGGCCTGCCGGGCCGCCGCCGGCCCGAACTCAGTTGTTGGCCGTCACGTCGATGGCGAGCGTGTCCGGCAGCGTCTGCGGTGCGGACATGGCGCTTCCCATGATCTGCTGGAAGGGCACGGGCTGCGGCGGGCTCGCCGTGATGGTGAGGGACTTCGGGTTCGACAGGAACGCCTGCGCCGCCTTCGCCACCTTCTCCTGGAAGGGCGGGTTGTTGATGGCGTTGAGCATGAAGGGCAGCGCCCCGTTGAGCTGGGCCACGATGTCGTCGCGGCTGGCGCCCATCGTCTTGGCCTGCATGTCGAGGGCACGCTCGACCACGCCGGAATTGTCGAAGCGGATGGTAAGGTTCTCGAGGAGGCCGTTGGCGAGCGCATCGGGGCTCTGTTCGGTGGCGAGGTCGCTCGCCTTGACGCCCGAGATGGTGCCGGCGAGCGAGAACTTGCCGACCTCGGGCGCCTCGACCGCGAAGCTGCGGAGCGTCAGGCGATCCTCGCCGGTCTCATACCCGCCCTCGACCAGAAGGTTGATGACGAAGCTGTCGTAGCCGAGGCCTTCCATGAGCTGCTGGAAGTCGTTGTCGGCGTTGGCGATGAATTCCGGCGGGATGTTGATCGACGCGACGTTGAGCGAGAAGTCGCGCGGCAGGCCGGCGCCGTCGAGGTCGACCGCCATGCCGATATTGGCGATCTCGAGCGGGACCGGAAGATCCCCTCCGCTGACCTTCGTGTTGGCGATGTTCATGGTGCTGAACGGACGGATCTTCGCCTTGGACTTCAACTCCTCGACCGAGGGGACGAGGGCGTCCGTCGCCGAGGCGACGCCCCAGGTCACGGTGTTGCCGTCGCTCAGCATCTTGGCATTGTCGAAGCTGATGGCGCTGGCGGTGAAGCCGCCGGGATCGCGCGGCTGGGCGTTGGTGATGAATACGGTGGGGATGGTGACGGTGGAGCCGTCGTCGCCGTCGACCTTGAAGTTGGTGATGCTCACGTCGTCGCCCGCCGCGCTGGCGCTGTCGTAGCTCGCCTTGGACTCGCCCGACGCGGTCATCGCCGCGACCAGCGCATCGGCGATCTGGTTGGCGTCGGCGGCGAAGGCCGGCGCGCCGCCGTAGACGAGGATGACGGCGGCTCCGCCCAGAGCGAAGCGACGGAAGTTCGGGAACATGGGGTTCTCCTCGAGGGTTTGTGGCACCGGCTCCGGAGCCGACGCTGGTCGGGGCGCATATTCGCCGGACTTGACGACGAGGGCAAGGCGGCAACACGGTCTAACTCTGGCGGAAATTCGCCGAAATGCGTACCGGAGTGACCTCCGTCACAGGTCTCAGTCCGGCCCGCCCGCGGGCGTCGCGAGCGCCGCCCCGCCGGGCCAGGACACGTCCTCGATGCGCTGCTCCTTGCCGGTCGGGTCGATCGCCAGCATCAGTTCGCATCGGCTGAATTCGGCTCCGGCCTCGCAGACGGCGCGCGCCGCGGCCCGGGCGGCCTCGGGGCCGGGCATCCCGCAGAGCACATGCGTCGTGTGAAGTTCCGGCAGCCAGGCGACCATCAGCGCCGACCACCCGGCGGGAAAACACCAGCGCGTCGCCACGCAGTCGCCGCCTTCGCTTTCTGCGAGGCAGCGCTGCCGCGCGCAATCGAGGGCGGCGCCGACGCTGTCGCCATGGCACCACCACGTTCCCGCGCCGTCCTGCGCGAAGCCGACGCCGAGAAGCGGCGCTTCGCTCGCCGCCACGAGGGCCGGTCCGAGGCCGAACCCCGCCAGAAGCGCGGCGGCGACAGGTAGGCTGGCCCGCAAGCTCAGTAGTTGCCCGGAGGATCGCTGGCCGGGAACGACTCGTCCTCGGCCTGGTCGACCTGGTCCCAATGCTTCGGCGGGTCGCGCATCGATTCGGGTCCGGCGGGGCGAACCGGGGTCGGAACGCCGCTGCCGACGTCCTTTTTCGGCGCCTCGCCGGCCTTGTCCTTACGATCCTGCGTCATGGTATGGGCCTCCTGTCCGCACCATAATGCACCGTCCCCGCCCGCGTTCCATGGGTTTGGGAGCGGATTCGACTGCCCGGGCAGCCGTCGCGCCAGTTTTTTGCCCAAGGCGCTGGAATAATCGCCGACAAGGGACTATTTTGCCGCCCAAAGCATCGCCCTGGCAGCTTCCTTCTGGTTGGTCGTCGAGCTTTTTTCGACGGGCCGGTGGCGCACCGATCCCTGTTCTTACTGCGGACTGCCCGCGGAAAAGGAGCCTCTGAGTGCAGATTTTCGTTCGCGACAACAACGTCGACCAGGCCATGAAGGTGCTCAAGAAGAAGATGCAGCGCGAGGGCATCTTCCGCGAGATCAAGCGCAAGCGCTATTACGAGAAGCCGTCCGAGGAGCGCGCCCGCCAGAAGGGCGAGGCCGTCCGCCGCGCCCGGAAGCTCGCCCGCAAGCAGGCGCAGCGCGAGGGTCTCCTGCCGGCGCCGAAGAAGCGCGTTCCGGCCCGCCGCGCCGGCGGCTTCTGATCCGCTGACGGCCCTGCCACGGCGGGGCCGGCCACGGCTTACAGGCACCGTGGCGCGGAGAACCGGCATGCGGCGCTTTCCCCTGACGGTCATCCTCATCACCGCCCTGGCGGCGCCTGCGGCGGCGTCCTCCGACGATTCGTGGGAGCAGTTCCGCGCCGACGTCGCGGCGGCCTGCCTCGCCGCGGCCGAGCCGATGTTCGAGACCGCCGAGGCGCGCGTCGATCCCTTCGGCTCGGAAAGCTACGGCCTTGCGCTGATCACCGGCCGGGCCAAGGGCGCGGACACCGGGATCGCGGCGATCTGCGTCTACGACAAGCAGGCGAAGACGGTCGAGATCGGCGGCGAGCTGCCGGCGGAGTGAGCGGGGCGCCCGCCCCGGCCATCCCCGGACCGATGCCCCCGGACCGATGCCCCGGACTTCGCGCGGAGGAAGCCGCGCGTCCTTCCGAGCCCCACCGACGGTGGGCACCCCCGGGGATCTGTTTTGGGGGACAGGCTCGCGGGATGGCGAGGTCGGCGTTTCTCCATCATTGCCCTCCCGGACTGCCTCTTGCCGCGGAGCTTAAGGACGCAAGCCGATCCTTCGTCCGGGGCGGTCGAACGAACCCCAGGACCCAGAAATCCCGCCGATCATTGTCGAACGGGCGGTTCGCCGCTCGTCGTCCTCGCATCGATCACTCCTTTCGGATGGAGACACCGATGCTGAGGACCCTTGCGATTGCGTTCATGGCCGTGGCGGTCATCCTTCCCGCCCACGCTGCCGAGGACGAAGCCACGACCGCCGCCACCCCGCCGGCGCCGGCGGAGACCGGGCACGTCGCCGCCAACGGCGTGAACTACTACTACGCCCTTTACGGCAAGGGCGAGCCGCTGCTCCTCCTCCATGGCGGCCTCGGCCAGATCGAGATGTTCGGTGCCAATCTCGCCGCGCTGGCCGCCGGCCGTCAGGTGATCGGCGTCGATCTTCACGGCCACGGCCGGACGCAGCTCGGCGACCGGCCCATCGACCTCGTCGACATCGGCGACGACCTCGCGGTCGTCCTCGACAAGCTCGGCTACGACCAGGTCGACGTGCTGGGCTATTCCTTCGGGGGCGGCGCCGCCCTCCGCCTTGCGATCCAGCATCCCGACAAAGTGCGGCGCGCGGTCATCGTCTCGGCACCGTTCGCGCAGGACGGCTTCTTCGCGGAGATGCTGCCGCAGCAGGCCTCGGTCGGTGCCGGCATGGCCGAGATGATGAAGGAGACGCCGATGTACCAGTCCTACGCCGCGGTGGCGCCGGACGTGTCGGAGTTTCCGAGCCTCCTCGACGCGATGGGTGCCTTCATGCGGAAGCCCTACGACTGGCGCGAGGACGTGAAGACGCTCACCATGCCGGTGATGCTCGTCTACGGCGACAGCGACATGGTCCGCCCCGAGCACGCCGTCGCGTTCTACCAGCTCCTCGGCGGCGGCCTTCGCGACGCCGGCTGGATGCGGGAGCACATGGCGCGGAACCGGCTCGCGATCCTGCCCGACCTCACCCACTACGAGATGGGCGTATCGCCCCGGCTGGTCGAAACCGTGCTGCCCTTCCTCGACGGCGTGAGCGAGGCCCCGCGCTGGACCGGCGAGGTGGACGGGCAGTAGCCCGCCCCGTCCCCGATGCCGGGCGGCCGCCTAGGTGTCGTTGCTATGGAGGTTGTTCATCCGGGGCTTGGGAGTAAGTCTGTGGTTGCGAAGCCAAACAGTCTTCTCCTGGAGCCCC
>Ga0182738_1001686_pt1 | contig 27133 bp, 22 predicted proteins | sample eDN5th30CBELigMG_FD_128876 | JGI IMG/M metagenome (GOLD analysis project Ga0182738, IMG submission 128876) | Enriched Miracle-Growth compost microbial communities from Emeryville, California, USA - eDNA 5th pass 30_C BE-Lig MG (version 2)... ...
GATGCGGCGGCGGCGCTCGACCGCGCCCGCGCCGCATTTCCGGAAGGGGCGGCCGACCGCGCCACGGTCGAACAGGCCGCAGTGGCCCTCGGGCTCGAACAGGGCTAGGTATTAGGGATCATGACGCGCAAGCAGAGACGACTGACCTTGATCGGCGCGGCCGGCGTGGTGCTGGTGGCCGCCACCGGGCTGACGCTGTCCGCCCTCAGCGATGAAATCGTCTTCTTCAATTCGCCGAGCGACCTCGAGCAGAACGGCATCGTGCCCGGCCAGCGCATCCGCCTCGGCGGGCTCGTCGAGGAGGGCTCGGTGCGGCGCGACGGCACGACGGCGCAATTCGATGTCACCGACCTCGCGAACGCGGTTCCCGTCGTCTATGTCGGCATCCTGCCGGACCTGTTCCGCGAAGGGCAGGGCATCGTCGCCGAGGGCGCGTTCGACGAGGCCGGCGTGTTCCAGGCGACCAATGTGCTCGCCAAGCACGACGAGAACTACATGCCGCCCGAGGTCGCGGACTCCTTGCGTGAGGCCGGACTCTGGGAAGGGGACAATCCTGCGACCGCTCCCGCGGAGGCCCCGGCTGCCGCTGCGACGCCCTGACGGAACGAGGCGAGGATGATTGCTGAGATCGGCCACTACGCGCTCGTGCTCGCGCTCGGGGTGGCGCTGATCCAGGCCGTCGTGCCGCTGGCCGGCACGATCCGCGGCGACCTGAGGCTCGCGGCCGTAGGCCGGCCCGCGGCGCTGGTGCAGGGGCTTCTCGTCGCGCTCGCCTTCGCGGCGCTGATGACGGCCTATGTCCGCTCCGACTTCTCGTTGCTGAACGTGGTGCAGAATTCGCACTCCCAGCAGCCGCTGCTCTACAAGATCACGGGCGTGTGGGGGAACCACGAGGGCTCGATGCTCCTCTGGGTCCTGATCCTCGCCATCTTCGGCGCCGCCGTCGCCGCATTCGGCCGCAATCTTCCCGAGCGGCTCGCCGCCAACGTGCTCTCCGTCCAGGCGATGGTCTCCGTCGCTTTCCTCCTGTTCATCCTGCTGACGTCGAACCCGTTCACGCGCGTGTCCCCGGCGCCGCTCGAAGGCAACTCGCTCAACCCGGTGCTGCAGGACATCGGGCTCGCGATCCATCCGGTGCTGCTCTATCTCGGCTATGTCGGCTTCTCGATCTCGTTCGCCTTCGCCGCGGCAGCCCTGATCGAAGGCAAGATCGACGCCGCCTGGGCGCGCTGGGTGCGGCCGTGGACGCTAGCGGCCTGGATCTTCCTCACCCTCGGCATCGCGATGGGCTCCTACTGGGCCTATTACGAGCTCGGCTGGGGCGGCTGGTGGTTCTGGGACCCGGTGGAGAACGCGTCGTTCCTGCCCTGGCTCGCCGGCACGGCGCTGCTGCACTCCGCCGTGGTGATGGAGAAGCGCAACGCGCTGAAGATCTGGACCATCCTTCTTGCGATCCTGACCTTTTCGCTGTCTCTGCTCGGCACGTTCCTCGTCCGCTCCGGCGTGCTGACCTCGGTCCACACCTTTGCCTCGGACCCGACGCGCGGCGTGTTCATCCTGGTCATCCTCGCCGTGTTCATCGGCGGCGGCCTGGCGCTGTTCGCCTGGCGGGCTTCGCTGCTGCAGCAGGGCGGCATCTTCGCGCCGATCAGCCGCGAGGGCGGTCTCGTCTTCAACAATCTGTTCCTGACCGCCGCGTGCGGCACCGTGCTCGTGGGCACGCTCTATCCGCTCGCGCTGGAGGCGCTGACCGGGGACAAGATTTCCGTCGGCCCGCCCTTCTTCAACCTGACCTTCGGCCCGTTGATGGTGCCGCTGCTGGTCGCGGTGCCGTTCGGCCCGCTGCTCGCCTGGAAGCGCGGCGACCTCTACGCCGCCGGCCAGCGGCTGCTGCTCGCGTTCAGCCTCGCGCTCGTCGCCGTGCTGCTGGTGCTGTGGCTCGTTGAGGGCGCCCCGGTCCTCGCCGCGCTCGGCATCGGCCTCGCCGTGTGGCTCATGGTCGGCGCCTTCGCCGAGATCGTCCGCAATGCCACCGGGGGCGGCCGGGCCTGGGCAAAGGTGTGGCCGCGCCTCACCGGCCTGCCCCGTTCGGTCTGGGGCACGGCGCTGGCCCATTTCGGCGTCGGGGCCACCCTGCTCGGCATCGGCAGCGTGACCGCCTTCGAGACCGAGTCGATCCATGCCATGCAGCCCGGCGACTCCGTCGACATCGCCGGCTACACCGTGACCTTCGACGGCGCGAGCGCGCGGCAGGGGCCGAACTACCAGGCGCTGGTCGCGGACATGACCGTGACGCGGAACGGGCGTCTTGTGGCTGAGATGGCGCCGGAGAAGCGCGTCTATCCGGCGCGGCAGACCGGGACGTCGGAGTCCGCGATCCATTTCCTCGGCTTCACGCAGCTCTATGTCGCGCTCGGTGACCAGGACGCCGCGGGCGCGCTGACCGTGCGCATCTATCACAAGCCGCTGGTGCTGCTGATCTGGCTCGGCGCCATCATAATGGCGGGGGGCGGTATGCTGTCGCTGTCGGATCGCCGGCTTCGCGTCGGCGCGCCGCGGCCCTCGCGGGCGCCCGTGCGCGTGGTTCCGGCGGAGTAGGGCGGTGCGCTATCTGCTTTCCCGCGCGGGGCGTGTCTTCGCGGCGTTCGCGCTCCTGCTCGCGCTGGCCATCCCCGCCTACGCTGTGGAACCGGGCGAGATGCTCGCCGACCCCGCCCTCGAGGCGCGGGCGCGCGAGATTTCGTCCGAAATCCGCTGCCTCGTCTGCCAGAACCAGTCGATCGACGAATCGAACGCGACGCTCGCCCATGACTTGCGGGTGCTGATCCGCGACCGCCTGACCGCCGGGGACACCGACGAGGAGGTCATCGACTTTCTCGTCGCCCGCTACGGCGAGTTCGTGCTGCTGCGCCCGCGCCTTCAGGCGGGCACCCTGCTGCTCTGGGGCATGCCGATCCTGCTGCTCGTGGCCGGGGGCATTGCGACCTATCTCGGTTGGAGGCGGCGCAAGCGGACCGCGACCGCGGAGGACCGGCGCCTGAAGCCCGAGGAAGAAGCGGCGCTCGCCCGCATCCTCCGCGACGAGGCGTAAGGGGCCAGACCGGCCGCCTCACGACATTACCAAGATTTAATCGACCCGACAGGCAGCCGTAAGGCACGAAGCTCCATCTTCCGTCGTTAGGAACCGGACGCGAAGCGAGGGTCCCGCGGCAGCGGCTCTCCGTCCCATTATCCTCACGCTCGGAACACATGGAGGCTTCCAGCATGTCTCTTGGCAACAACAACGCGCCGCGCGCGGGGCGGGTACGCGACGGCTTCCTCGCCGGCGTCGCCGCCCTGAGCCTTGGCGCCCTCGTGTTGACCGAGGTGCTGCCCGCATCGGCGCAGCCCGCGGCCGACACGACCACCCCCGCCACCACGTCGAGCACGACCCCCGACGGGCAGGCTCTCAATGCCGCCCCGCTCGGCGAGACCGGCATCTTCAGCTTTGCCGACATCGTCGAGCAGGTCTCGCCCGCGGTCGTATCGATCACCGTCGAGACCGTCGTCCCGGCCCAGCAGCTCGACCTGCCGCCCGGCTTCGAGGACTTCTTCGACCAGTTCGGCCTGCCCGATCAGGGCCAGAACCAGCTCGCCATCGGCCAGGGCTCCGGCTTCTTCATCTCCTCCGACGGCTACATCGTCACCAACAACCACGTGGTGGCCGGCGCTTCCATGGTCCAGGTCGACATGGAGGACGGTTCCACCTACCAGGCGACGGTCATCGGCACCGATCCGGCGACCGACCTCGCGCTCGTCAAGGTCGACGCGGACCGCGATTTCCCGTTCGTGTCGCTGGCCCAGGGTGACATCCGCGTCGGCGACTGGGTCGTCGCCGTCGGCAATCCATTCGGCCTCGGCGGCAGCGTGACCGCGGGCATCGTCTCGGCGCTCGGCCGCGACATCGGCGCCGGCCGCTACGACGACTTCATCCAGATCGACGCCCCGATCAACCGCGGCAACTCGGGCGGCCCCGCCTTCAACACCGCCGGCGAGGTGGTGGGTGTCAACACCGCCATCTACTCGCCCTCGGGCGGCTCGGTCGGCATCGCCTTCGCCATCCCCGCGCACGTCGTGCAGGACGTCGTCGACGACCTGCGCGATGGCGGGCAGGTGGTGCGCGGCTGGCTCGGCGTTTCGATCAGCACCGTGACGCCGGCGATCGCTGAGGCGCTCGGTCTGGACGAGGCGCGCGGCGCCCTGGTGCAGGACCCCCAGCCGGACAGCCCGGCGGCGATGGCCGGCGTCCACCGCCGCGACGTCATCCTTTCGGTGAACGGCACCGACATCGACGATGCCGACGAACTGTCGCGGCTGATCGCCGGACTCGACCCGGGCGACCAGGTCGCGCTTGAAATCGTGCGCGACGGCCAGACCATGACCGTGAACGCTACGCTCGGCACGCTGGATGAGGCCGCGCTGGACGGCCAGGGCGAAAACCGGCAGCAGCCGCAGCAGGAGGAGCCGCAGCAGCAGCTGCAGCTCGAGAACTTCGGTATGGAGCTGGCGCCGAGCCGCGAGGGCGTCGAGATCGTCGCCGTCGATCCCGCCGGGCCGGCCGCCCGCCAGGGTCTGTCGGCCGGGGACCTCATCCTCGAAGTGGGCAACGACGCCGTGGCCACGCCCGCCGAAGTCCAGGATGCGATCAACGCGGCCCGGGACGCCGGCCAGGGCGCCGTCCTGATGCGGATCCGCTCCGGCAACATCGAGGGCTACATCGCCCTCAGCTTCGACGACGCGAGCGGCAGCGACTGAGCCGGCTGAATTCCCCGGCGCGGCGCATGTCGCCCCTGCCGCGCCGGGGATAAAGGAGCGGCAGGCCGCCTCCCCGTCGGCCTGCCGCTTCCGTTTCTCCCTGCGATCTGGGATGCACCAAGCTTCGCGTCCCGCACGAACGGGTGCCCCATCCGATGCGCGTGCTGATCATCGAGGACGACCGCGAGGCGGCGGCTTACCTGGTGAAGGCCCTGCGCGAGGCCGGGCACGTGGCCGATCATGCCGCCGACGGCGAGCAGGGCCAGCACATGGCCGAATCCGCGCCCTACGACGTGCTCGTCGTCGACCGCATGCTGCCGCGTCGCGACGGGCTCGCCGTGATCGAGGCGCTGCGCAGCGCCGGCGACACCACCCCCGTCCTCATCCTCTCCGCCCTCGGCCAGGTCGACGACCGCGTGAAGGGCCTGCGCGCCGGCGGCGACGACTATCTCCCCAAGCCCTACGCCTTCAGCGAACTGCTCGCCCGCGTCGAGGCGCTGGCCCGGCGCTCACGCTCGGGCGGCGAGGCCGAGACGGTCTATCGCGTCGGCGATCTCGAGCTCGACCGCCTGCGCCATGAGGTCCGGCGCCGGGGGGTGGAGATCCCGCTGCAGCCGCGGGAGTTCCGGCTGCTGGAATATCTGATGAAGCACGCCGGGCAGGTCGTCACGCGGACGATGCTGCTCGAGAATGTCTGGGACTATCATTTCGATCCGCAGACCAACGTGATCGACGTCCATGTCTCTCGCCTCAGGTCCAAAGTCGACAAGGGTTTCGACGCGCCGCTGCTGCACACCGTGCGCGGCGCGGGGTACATGATCCGTGACGGCGCTCGCTAAGCTCTTCCGCTCGGCGGCCTTCCGCGTCTCGATCGCCTCGCTCGTGGTGTTCGCCGTCTTCGCCGGCTTCATCGTCCTCTACATCGGCAACCGCGCGAGCGAGCTCTATCTCAGCCAGGCCGAGCAGGCGAACAACGAGGAGATCGCCGCGCTCGCGGACGACTATCGCGCGGGCGGCATCCGCCTGCTGGCGATGTCCATCCAGGAGCGGGCGCTGACGCCGGGTGCCAGCCTCTACGTCCTCACCGACGCGCTGGGGACGACGCTGATCGGCAATGTCGCGGATTTCCCCCTCTCCGTGCTCGGGCTCACCGACGGCATCTCCCACGCCGTCGCCTACCGGTTGATCGGGGAGGGGGCGGAGACCCGAGAGGCGATGGTGCGGGTGTTCGTGCTCGCGGGCGGGCTGCGGCTCGTGGTGGGGCGCGACATCGGGGAGCGCAGCCAGATCTGGGCCGTCGTGCGCGATGCGCTCTGGCTCGTCGCCGGGTTGGTGATCGGCCTCGGTCTCCTCAGCTGGTGGTTCATCTGGCGCACCGTGCTGCGGCGTGTCGATGCCATGGCCGCCACTTCGCAACACATCATGTCCGGCGACCTCACCCGGCGGCTCGACGTGACCGGCTCGGGCGACGAGTTCGACCGCCTCGCCGCCAGCCTCAACGCCATGCTCGCGCGCATTGAGCAGCTGCTCGTCGGCCTCAAGGAGGTCTCCGACAATATCGCCCACGATCTCAAGACGCCGCTGACCCGGCTGCGCAACAGGGTCGAGGCGAGCCTGCGGTCCGGGCGCGGCGAGCCCGAGTACCGGCGGGCGCTCGAGGCGACGATCGAGGATTCGGACCAGCTCATCCGCACCTTCGATGCGCTGCTGCGCATCGCCCGGGTCGAGTCCGCCTCGGTCGGCGACGAGATGGCGCCGGTCGACGCGGCGGAGGTGCTGCGCGACGTCGAGGAGCTCTACGAGCCCGTGGCGGAAGAGGCGGGGCTCGGGCTCGACGTGGTCGTCGAAGGCCCGCTGCCGCTGTTCGGCAATCGCGAACTGATCTCGCAGGCGCTCGCCAACCTGGTGGACAACGCGATCAAATATGCCGCTCTTTCCGCAGGCGGTGCCGCGAGCGACGACGCTGCGCGCGTGACGCTGCGCGGGGAGCGGCGCGACGGCCGCATCCGCCTCTCGGTCATCGATCGCGGGCCCGGCATTTCGGCGGCGGACCGCGCCCGCGCCGTGCAGCGCTTCGTCCGCCTCGAATCGAGCCGCACCCAGCCGGGTTCCGGTCTGGGGCTCAGTCTGGTAGCAGCAGTCGCGCGGCTGCATGCGGGCACGCTCGAGCTCGGCGATGCCCATCCCGGGCTCGCGGCGACGCTCGACCTTCCGGCCGCCTGGGCGGAGGTGAGCGATGGCGGACGCCGACTGGCAGCCGAATGAGGCGGCTCTCGCCGCGGGGGAGGTACCGCTCTGGCGCCGGGTGACGCGCATCCCGCCGCCGGTTCCCGGTGCGGAAGGTCACGCGGCGGCGGAGCGCGTCGCCGAGCTGGTCGCCGCTTCGCCCGAACTCGCCCGCCTCGCGGCCGAGAGCGCGCTGATCGAGCCGCTGCTCGCCGGCGTGCTCGGCAATTCCCCGTTCCTGCGCGACCTTGCGACCGCCGACCCCGATCGTCTCGCCCACGTTCTCGGCGCGCCGCCTCATCGGCATATCGGCGAGATTGCCCACGATCTGCGCAGCGCAGAAGACGCCGATCAGGCCGAGGCGATGCGCCGGCTGCGCCGGGCGAAGCAGGAAGCGGCACTCCTCGTCGCGCTCGCCGATCTCGGCGGCGTCTGGGAGGTCGCCGAGGTCACGGCCGCGCTGACCCGCATCGCCGATGCCGCCGTCTGCGGCGCTCTCCGCTTCCTCCTCCGCGACGCCGCCGCGCGCGGCCGCATCAGGCTGGCGGACGCCGCCGATCCCGAACGGGACAGCGGCTACATCGTGCTCGCGATGGGCAAGCACGGTGCGGCGGAGCTGAACTATTCCAGCGACATCGACCTCATCGTGCTCTACGACCGCGCGCGTGCGCCGCTCGCCGACGGCGTCGAGCCCTCGACCTTCTTCGTCCGCCTGACCCAGGCGCTGGTGAAAATGCTGCAGGAGCGGACGGCGGAGGGCTATGTCTTCCGGGTCGATCTCCGCCTCCGCCCCGATCCGGGGGCGACCGCGATCGCGCTCTCTGTGGCGGCAGCGCTCCAATACTATGAAAGCATGGGCCAGAACTGGGAGCGCGCCGCGCTCATCAAGGCGCGGCCCTGCGCCGGCGACATCCCGGCCGGAACGGCGTTCCTGAGGGAGATCGCGCCTTTCATCTGGCGGAAATATTTCGACTTCGCCGCAATCCAGGACGTGCATTCGATCAAGCGCCAGATCCACGCCCACAAGGGCCACGGGCGGATCGCTGTCGAAGGGCACAACGTCAAGCTCGGCCGCGGCGGCATCCGCGAGGTCGAGTTCTTCGTCCAGACCCAGCAGCTCATCGCCGGCGGCCGCAATCCCGCCCTGCGCGGCCGCGGCACCCTTGCCATGCTGGACGAGCTCGTGCGCTGCGGCTGGGTCGAGCCGGCGGTACGGGACGACCTCGCCGCGGCCTATCTGTTCCTGCGCCGTACCGAGCACGCGGTGCAGATGGTGGCGGACGAGCAGACTCATTCCCTGCCGGCGACGGAGGCGGAGCTCGCGCGCGTCGCGCGCCTCGTCGGCTTCGCCGACCTTGCGGCGTTTCGGACCACGCTCGTCGGCCATCTCGAGCGCGTCCAGTCGCACTATGCGGCATTGTTCGAGAACGAGGCGGAGCTGTCGGTGTCGCTCGGCAACATGGTCTTCACCGGCGACGAGGACGACCCTGGGACGATCGAAACGCTGCGGCGCCTCGGCTTTGCCAATCCCGGGGAGGTCACCCGGGCGGTGCGCGCCTGGCACTTCGGGCGCTATCCGGCAACCCGCTCCGGCCGGGCCCGCGAGCAGCTCACCGAACTCGTCCCGCACCTGCTCGCCGCCTTCGCTGAGACCGACAACGCCGACCAGGCCTTTGCCGCCTTCGACCGCTTCGTCGCCCGCCTGCCGGCCGGCGTGCAGCTCTTCGCGATGCTGGCTGCGAGCTCGGACCTGCTGCAGCTGCTCGCGACGATCATGGGCGCGGCGCCGCGCCTTGCCGAAACGATCGCCCGCCGGCCTCACGTGGTGGACGCTGTGCTCGATCCCGCGTTCTTCGACGACATGCCGACGCAGGAGGACCTCGCCGACGGGCTCGCCGTCACCCTTGCCGAGGCGACCGGGCACGAGGACGCGCTGAGCCGCGCCCGGATCTTCGGGCAGGAGCAGCTGTTCCTGATCGGTGTGCGCCTCGTGTCGGGCTCGCTCGGCGCCGAGGCCGCGGGCGCCGCCTATACAGCGCTCGCCGAGGTGGTGATCGCGGCCCTGCTTGAGCGCTGCCTCGCCGAGATCGAGAAGGCGCACGGCCGCATCCCCGGCGGGGCCGTCGTGGTGCTCGGCATGGGCAAGCTCGGCGGCCGGGAGATGACCGCGGCGTCCGATCTCGATCTCATCCTGCTCTACGGTCATGACGACGGCGCCGCGACCTCGGACGGCCCGCGCCCGCTTTCGCCGAGCCAGTACTATGCCCGGCTGACGCAGCGGCTCGTCTCCGCGCTCTCCGCGCCCACCGCCGAGGGCGTGCTCTACGCCGTCGACTTCCGACTGCGCCCCTCCGGCAATGCCGGGCCGATCGCCACCCGGGCGGACGGCTTCGTGCGCTACCAGGCGGAGGAGGCGTGGACCTGGGAGCACATGGCGCTGACGCGCGCTCGCCCCGTTGCCGGGAACGCGGCGCTCGCCGTTCGTGTCGAGGAGGCCATTGGGGGTCTACTCACCGCGCCGCGCGACGCGGCGAAGTTGAGGACCGACATCGCGGAGATGCGCGGCCGCATCGAGCGCGAAAAGGGCACGCGCGACCCGTGGGACCTCAAGCAGGTTCCGGGCGGCCTCGTCGATCTCGAATTCATCGCGCAAGGCATGCAACTGCTGAACGCGGCCGGCCATCCCGGCATTCTCGACCAGAACACATCGGACGCGCTGCGCCGCGCCCGCGAGGCGGGCGTGCTGGCCGCCGACGAGGCCGACGGACTGCTCGCGGCCGCGCGGCTCCAGACTGCATTGTCCCAGGTGCTGCGGGTCGCGGTCGACGGCCGTTTCGATCCCGCCGCCGCGCCGCGCGGCCTTGCGCGCCTCGTCGCGGCCGCCGCCGGGATGCCCGACCTCGCCACCCTCGAGGCCCATCTGGTGGAAACCCAGGCCGCGGTGCGCAGCGCCTTCGTCCGGCTCGTCGGCCCCCCGTCAGGCTGACGCCGCGCGCCTGCTACTCGGCGGCGATGCGCACCGGATCGCCGGGAATGCGCGGCAGGCGGATCGTCACCGTCGTGCCGACGCCTTCCGTCGAGGCGATGGTCATGTGCCCGCCATGCATCTGAGAGAGGGACCGGGCGATGGCGAGCCCGAGGCCCGAGCCGGCGTGCTTGCGCGTCAGCTGGTTCTCCACCTGCACGAAAGGCTGGCCGAGCCGGTCTATGGCGTCCTTCGGGATACCGATGCCGGTGTCGGCGACGGTCAGGACGATGTCGTCCTCGTCCTGCCGCGCGGTCATCGAGACCCGGCCCTCCGAGGGGGTGAACTTCAACGCGTTCGACAACAGGTTCAGCACGATCTGCTTCATCGAGCGCCGGTCGGCGAGCATGGCGAGGCTCGACGCGATCGTCACGTCGACCGCGATGTTCTTGTCTGCGGCCTGACCCGACATGATCCGGATGCACTCGTTCACCACCTCGGCGAGGTGAACCGACTCGACGGTGAGGCTCACGCGGCCGGCCTCGATCTTCGACATGTCGAGAATGTCGCTGATGACGTTGAGGAGATACGTGCCGCTGTCGTGGATGTCGCGGCAGTATTGCACGTAGCGGTCGCCGATTGTTCCGAATACCCCCGACTGCATGATCTCCGAAAAGCCGATGATGGCGTTGAGCGGGGTGCGCAACTCGTGGCTCATCGACGCCAGGAACTCGGACTTGGCGGTATTCGCGGCCTCGGCGCGCGACTTCTCCTCCTGATATTTCTCCGCGAGCTCGACAAGCTGCTGGGTCTGCGTCTGCAGCTTCTGGCGCGACTGCTTGAGGTCCAGAACGCTCTGCAGCAGGCGCCGCTCGCTTTCCAGCAGCTTCTCTTCGTGCCGCTTCAGCTCGGTGATGTCGGTGCCGACCGAGACGAAGCCGCCGTCCTTGGTGCGCCGCTCGCTGATTTGCAGCCATCGCCCGTCGTCGAGCTGCGCTTCGAACGAGCGCGATCCGTCGGTCGCAGGGTCCTCGATCTTGATCTCCGAGCGGATGGTCGGCAGCCGCGCCGAGGCCATCACGGCGGCATAGGGCGTGCCGGGGTGCACGAGCGAGTTCGGCAGCTCGTGCAGGCTCTGGTACTTGGAGTTGCAGAGAACCAGCCGGTTGTCCGAATCCCACAGCACGAAGGCCTCGGAGATGGTCTCGATGGCGTCGCGCAGCCGCGCATCCGCCGTCGCGGACTTCTCCGCAAGGTGCCGCTGCTCCGTGACGTCGACGGCGATGCCGATGAGATGGGGCACCCGGTCGCGGTCGTGCACGATCTCCGCGCGGGCGCGCAGCCACACCCAATGGCCTTTGGTGTGCCGCATCCGGAAGGCGTGGTCGATGGAGGCCGGCCCGCTTTCGAGCAGGTCCTTGGCGAGCACGTAAAGGTCCGGATCGTCGGGATGCACGAGCGCCCGCATCTCGCCGAAGCCCATCAGCCCCGCCGAATCCTCCATGCCGAGCAGCTGGTACATCGAGGGCGACCAGAACAGGCGCCCGCGCGCGAGGTCCCAATCCCACAGGCCGCAGCGGCCGCGCAGCAGCGCCGTATCGAAGCGCGAGCTCGACTGCGCGTAGAGATGGTCCGCCTCACGGGCACGGGAGGCCTGGGCGAAGAAGGCGTAGACCATCACCGTCAGGATCGCGCCGGTGCCCATGAACAGCACCGCGTTGATCGTGACCTCCCGCCGCCAGCTCGCGAGCACGGACGATCGCGGCTGGAACACGGCGACCGAGCCGTCGACCCCGGCGTTCACGAGATGGACGGCGGCATAGACTTCGCTCTCGTCCGGCAGGGTGAGGATCTGAACGCCCGCGCGGGCGCCGAATACGGTGAGCGGCTGCGATCCCGGCAGGATGTCCGTCAGCGCCCGGTCGATCAGGGCGGGGTTCTCCGGGGCCGTTGCGATGATGCGCTGCAGCGGATCCATCATCACGACCACCCGACCCTCGCCGGTGGCGCCGATGGGAAGGGCGTTGTCCAGGAGCTCCTGGGCGGGGGTGCCCGACAGGAACATGCCGTCGCGGTCCGCCTGTGCGACCTGGGCCTCGAGCGCGGTCGCGATCAGGTTCAGATTGTCGCGTGCCGCGATGTCAGTCTCGCGGGCGAGATCGGTGAGGCTGCTGACCCGGGCGAGGCCGACCACGATCAGGAAGACGACGATGAGGACCGGAATCGAGCGGCGAAACAGCGGCTCGACGCGCAGCAGCCTGCGATAGGCCGGATGGACGATGAGCCGGGCGTGTCCGTCGAGGTCGGGGGCCTGCGGCTCCCCTCCGAGCAGCTTCGCTCGCCAGCCTGCGGACACGCCCGGTGCGTCCGCCTGCGACATCCTCGGCCCCCTGGGATTGAGCGGTTGTCAGGCAGTTTTCGGCCCCGCCGCGGCCGATTCAGGGGCAGTTTGAATCGTGGGGTCGCGGGTGTCCAGCCGCCCACTGCTGAAATTTCGGTTAACGCGAGAAGGCGAATTGAAGGCTGGCTTTTCGGCAACAGCCGGGGCGGGGGCGTCAGCCCCCGGCCCGTGCCGCCACCTCGTCGATCCCGGGGCCGGGGTCCACCGGACCCATCGTGAAGGTGAGCCGGAAACCGTCCGGGTCCTCCACCGTGAAGTCCCGTGCGTTCCAGGGCCGGTTGCCCGGCGGGGTCACAATCCGCGCCCCGTGCCGCGCCGCCCGTTCGGCCACCGCGTCGACCCCGCCCTCGAACACGGCGAAGTTCAGCACGACGCCGCGGCCCTTCGGGGCGTCGTGGGCCGCGCCCTGGCGCAGCAGGAGATCAGCGAACCTGGTCCAGCGCAGGTGGACGAGAGTGGGCCGCTCCGCCGGGCCCATCGTGAAGACATGGGTGAAGCCGAGCGCGTCCCGGTACCAGGCCGCCGAGGCCGCCGGATCGGCGACCTCGAGGACGGGGAAGGACGGCATCGGATAGATCTCGACGGCGCTCATCGGCGTGGCTCCCTGGCCCGGAAGGGGCTCGGGAACCGTGCTGCGCCGTGACGCGGCGTCAGGGTCAAGCCCTTCCGGGTCAGGCCGCTTCGGTCGCCTCGCCGCGGCCGAGCGCGCGCTCGGCGATGTCGGTCACGTCGCGCGACAGGTTCGGCTTCGCCAGCACCCGCGCGAGCGCCGCCTGGGCGCTGGCCCGGCGCACCGGCTCGAGTGTGCGCCAGGTCCGGAAGGCGGTGAGAAGCCGCGCCGCCACCTGCGGGTTGGTCTCGTCGAGCGCGATCACGACATCGGCGAGGAAGGCGTGCCCCGCGCCGTCTGCGCGATGGAAGCCGCGCGGATTGCCCGCCGAGAAGGTGCCGATCAGCGAACGGATGCGGTTGGGGTTCCGCATCGTGAACGCGGGATGCCTCGTCAGCGCCTCGACCCGCTCCAGCGCGTCCGGCCAGGGCGCCGCGGCCTGTACCGACAGCCACTTGTCGATGACGAGCGGGTTCGCCTTGTAGCGGCCGTAGAAGTCGTCGAGCGCCCCCGCCGCATGGGCCGGCCCGGCGAGCACCAGCGCCGCGAGCGCGGCGAGCCTGTCGGTCATGTTGGCCGCCTCGGCGTAGCGGCGGGCCGCGAACGCGATCGCCTCCGGCTCGCCGGTGGCGGTCAAAAGCCCGAGCGCGGCGTTCGCCAGTGCCCGCCGGCCTGCGCTGGCCGCATCGGGGGAATACGGCTCGCCGGGAGCGCGCAAGCCAGCCTCGATGCCGCGCAGCATGTCGCCGAGGGCCGTCCCGAGCGCCCGGCGCAGGGCGTCCCACGCCGCCCCGATCGCCTCGGGGTCGACATTTTTCGCCGCCTCGCGCGCCACGTCGTTCTCGCTCGGGATCGTCAGGACAAGCGCCCGGAACGCGTGGTCGAGCCGGCCGTCGGCCGCGATGGCTCTCATGCCGTCGAGGAAGCCCGGGTCGAACGCGGGCGTCCGCCCGTTCCGCACCGCCTCCGCCCCCGCCAGCAGGCCGAGCATGGCCAGCGAGGAGGAGGCCTGCCAGCGGTTGAATGGGTCGGCATCGTGGCGCATCAGGAACACGAGGTCGTCCGCCGGCCGGCGCAGGCGCAGCGTCACCGGCGCGGAGAAGCCGCGCAGCAGCGAGGGGACGGGCCTTTCCGCCACGTCCTCGAACACCACGGTCGCGGCTGCCGCATCGAGCACCAGAACGTCGCCCGCGATCTCGGCGCCGGAAACGCGGCCGTAAGCCACGTCGCCGCCGTCCGGGCCGACGAGGCCGAAGCGGATCGGCACCACGAGCGGCCCTTTCTCGGGGGCGCCGGGCGTCGGCGGATTGGTCTGCGTCAGCCTCAGCGTATAGCGCCGGGTGGCCGGCTCATAGGAATCCTCGGCGTCCACGATCGGCGTGCCGGCTTGGCTGTACCAGCGCATGAAATGCGAAAGGTCGCGGCCCGAGCTTTCCGCAAAGCAGGCGACGAACTGCTCCACCGTCGCGGCCTCGCCGTCGTGACGCTCGAAGTAGAGGTCCATGCCGGCGCGAAAGGCGGCGTCGCCGATCAGCGTCTTCAGCATGCGGATGACTTCGGCGCCCTTCTCGTAGACGGTCGCCGTGTAAAAATTGTTGATCTCGAGATAGGTCTCCGGCCGCACCGGGTGGGCGAGGGGACCCTGATCCTCGGGGAACTGCTGGGCGCGCAGCGTGCGCACGTCGGCGATGCGCTTGACCGGCCGCGAGCGCTGGTCGGACGAGAATTCCTGGTCGCGGAAGACCGTCAGCCCTTCCTTGAGGCAGAGCTGGAACCAGTCCCGGCAGGTGATGCGGTTGCCGGTCCAGTTGTGGAAATACTCGTGGGCGATCACGCCCTCGATATTCTGATAGTCCTGGTCGGTGGCCGTGTCGGGGTCGGCCAGCACGTACTTGTCGTTGAAGACGTTGAGGCCCTTGTTCTCCATCGCCCCCATGTTGAAGTCGGACACGGCCACGATCATGAACACGTCGAGGTCGTACTCGCGGCCGAAAGCCTCCTCGTCCCACTTCATGGAACGCTTCAGCGCGTCCATGGCGTAGGCGCTCTGCGGCTCCTTGCCGTGCTCGACATAGATGCGGAGGTCGACGGTCCGGCCCGACATGGTGGTGAAGCTGTCGGCCACGTGGCCGAGATCGCCGCCGACCATGGCGAAGAGATAGGCGGGCTTGGGGAACGGGTCGTGCCAGACCGCATAGTGCCGGTCCGTGCCCTCCACGTCCCCGGCGGCGACGAGATTGCCGTTCGACAGCAGCACCGGCGCATCGGCCTTCGCCGCCTCGAGCCGCGTCGTGTAGACCGAGAGCACGTCGGGACGGTCGAGAAAATAGGTGATGCGGCGGAAGCCCTCCGCCTCGCATTGCGTGCAGTAGACGGTGCTCGAGCGGTAGAGCCCCATCAGTTTGGTGTTGGCGGCCGGATCGAGCTCGGTCTCGATCTCCAGCACGAACGGACCTTGCGGCGGGGCGTGCAGCACCAGCTTCTCGGGCGTCGCGCCGTAGGCATTGTTGCCGAGCGCGATGCCGTCGAGCGCGACGCTGCGCAAGGTCAGTTCGTCGCCGTCGAGCACCAGCGGCGTTCCCGGCGCGGTGCTCTGACGCCGCCGCACCGAAAGCCGCGCCTTCACCCGCGTGGCGGACGGATCGAGGCTCACGTCCATCTCGACCGCGTCGATCTGGTAGTCCGTCGGGCGATAGTCCCTGAGATGGACGGGGACAGAGGTTTCGGTGCGCATGACGGATCTCTCCGGCCGGGAGGGGCAGGAACCCGGTCTAGACCGGGTCCCTTGCGCCCGCAACTCGGCCGGAGCCGCATGGCGCACCCGGCAAGCCGCAGTTTCGGGACCACGAAGCAAAAGGGCCGGGGAAATCCCCGACTCTCGCCTGTTCCCTATTCTCCGGCCGGCTGCGGCATGGCCGCTGCGGGGACGGTGCGCTCTTCGTGCACGTATTTGCCGCCCGCCATCCACGACAGCACGGCTGCGAGCAAGTACAGCGCGGCGGACACCGAGAACGCCAGCACGATGCCGTCCATGAACGGCCCCGAGATCAGCGCCGGGAAGAACTGCTGCCCGGTGATCGTCTCGGCGTTGACCGGGGGCAGGGTGGCCAGCACGTCGGCCGGGATCAGTTCGCCCATCGGGTTATAGCCCAGGAACGCCGCGAACACACTGGCGACAGGCGGAGCGGCGGAGACGCCGCTGGCGACGTCGCCCGAAAGCCCCTGCGCGATCAGCTGCTGCTCCATCGTCTGGGGCAGATTGGCCGCGAGGCCGGCGATCATCAGGCTGAAGAAGATGCCCATCGACAGCACCATGCCGGCGTTCATCGTCGTCGCCCGCATGCCGCTGGCCTGGCCGCGTTCCCGCGCCGGCACCGAGTTCATGATCTGCGTCGAGTTCGGGGCGCTGAAGAGGCCCGAGCCGACGCCGTTGACGAAGATCAGGAACGCGAAGGTCCAGTAGGGGAAGTCGGCCGGCAGCAGCATCAGGCCGATGAAGCTGATCGCGCCGAGCACCATGCCGCCGGCGGCGAACGGCCGCGAGCCGTAATGGTCGCTAAGCCAGCCCGAGAGCGGCCCCGAGATCAAAAACCCGATCGTGAGCGGAATCATGAAGATCGCCGACCACAGGGGCGTCGACTCGTAGCTGTAGCCGTGCAGCGGCAACCAGATGCCCTGCAGCCAGATGATGAGCATGAACTGAAGGCCGCCGCGGGCGATCGAGGACAGAAGGCTCGCCGCGTTGCCGAAGGTGAACGGGCGGATGCGGAACAGGCCGAGATCGAACATCGGCCGGGCGATCCGGCGTTCCAGGAACACGAAGCCGATGAGCAGCAGCAGGCCCGCGCCCATCAGCAGCAGCACCTTCGGGCTGCCCCAGCCCATCTGGCTCTCGCCATAGGGCTGGATGCCGTAGGTGATGCCGACCAGAACGAGGATCAGGCCGACGCCGAAGGCGATGCCGCCGGCCCAGTCGATCGGCGCGTGCTGGCGCGGGCGGAAATCCTTCAGCTTCCAGAACGCCCAGATCGTGCCGAGCAGGCCCACGGGGACGTTGATCCAGAACACCAGGCGCCAGCTGATGTCGGCGAGAAGCCCGCCGATCAGCAGCCCGACGAACTGGCCGCCGATCGCCGCGATCGTGTTGATGCCGAGGGCGAGGCCGCGCTGATGCGGCGGGAAGGCATCGACCAGGATCGCCGTCGCATTCGCCATGATCAGCGCGCCGCCGATGCCCTGGAACACGCGGACGACGATGAGATAGGTCGCGGCGGCGGACCCCGTTCCCGGCAGCAGGCTCAGCGCCAGCGAGGCGATGGTGAACAGCGCGAAGCCGATATTGTAGACCCGCGCGCGCCCGAACAGGTCACCAAGCCGCCCGAAGGCGACGACGAGCACGGCGGTCGCCACCATGTAGCCCATGATGGTCCACAGCAGGAAATTGATGTTGCCCGGGCCGAGCGGGTCGAGCCCGATGCCGCGGAACACGGCGGGCAGGCTGATGAGCAGGATCGAGGAATTGAGCGTGGCGGCGAGAATGCCCAGCGTGGTGTTGCTGAGCGCGATCCACTTGTAGCCGTCGTTCTGGACCTCTGCGTCCATGAGGCGCGTCCTTTTGAAAATCGGAAAACCGACGCCCGGACGCGGGGGCGAAATGCCGCTCGCGGGTGTAGGGGTCGTCCGGCCGATCGGGGTCGGATCAGGAGTGGGCTTGTCGAAAGAGCCCGCGAGCAATGTTCGCGGGCCCTTCCTCGGGCGGCAGGGTGCGTGACGGCGACGTTGAAAGCGTGCCGGGACGGCAGGCGGGCGCTCGAGGGAAGCTCGGATTAGGGGGTCGGCCGGCGCCGCCGGTCAATTGCCGGCGCGTGGCGCAAATTGTCGCGCTGCAACAACGTGGAGAAAAGACGTGCTCGCCCGCAGGCGCCTCGGGCGGAAGGGAGTCGAGCAGCTCCTAACATCCGCTCGTCCCCGCCTGCGCGGAATGAGCGGTTCCAGGATCGTGCAACGGCGCTAGTACAGGAACTGCTCGGCGAGGATGCGCTCTTCCCAGCTTCGGTCCGGGTCGAACAGGATGGAGCAGAACGCCTCGGGGTCCTCGCGCACGGTGACCTCCGTCACCGAACGGATTTCGGTATGGTCGGCCACCGCGCTGACCGGGCGCTTCTCCGGCTCCAGCACCTCCATCCGCACCGTGACGTGGTTGGGCAGGATCGCGCCGCGCCAGCGCCGCGGGCGGAAGGCGCTGATCGGCGTCAGCGCGAGCAGCGAGGCGGTGATCGGCAGGATCGGCCCGTGCGCGGAGAGGTTGTAGGCGGTGCTGCCGGCGGGGGTCGCCAGCACGATGCCGTCGCAGACGAGCTCTGGCAGCCGTTCCTTGGCGTCGATGGTGACCCGCAGCTTTGCCGCCTGATAGGTCTGCCGGAACAGCGAGACCTCGTTGATCGCGGACGCCAGGTGCTCGCGCCCCGCCGTGTCGTGCGCCCGCATCGCGAGCGGACGGATCTGGGTCAGCTCCGCCGCGCGCAGGCGCTCGGGCAGGCGCTCGAGCGAGAAGTCGTTCATCAGGAAGCCCACCGAGCCACGGTTCATGCCGTAGATCGGTTTGCCCGTGGACAGGAAGCGGTGCAGCACCTGCAGCATCAGCCCGTCGCCGCCGAGCGCCACCACCACGTCCGCCGCCTCGGGCGGGCAGTCGCCGTAGCGCGCCGCCAGCGCCGCGTGCGCATCCCGGGCCTCCTCCGTGCCGCTGTCCACGAAGGCGATGCGTTCGGCTGAGAGGGTCATCAGGGGTCCAGCGTGCCGGTTCCAGTCGGGGAGAGTGGCGCGTAGCATGACCCCCTCGAAAATGGAAACGGGAGGGCCCCCGTGGCGACCGACACCCTGCCGCGGCTCGTTTATGTGCCGTGCCCCGGGCTCGACGTGGCGCGCAAACTCGCCCGGGCGCTCGTGGAGGCGCGGCTCGCGGCCTGTGTCAACATCGTGCCCGGTATCGTGTCGGTCTATCGCTGGAAGGATGCCGTCGAAGAGGACGAGGAGGTCCTGCTCCTCGCCAAGACGACCGAGACCCGCGCGGCGGCCGCGGTCGCGCTTCTCGATCGGCTGCACCCATACGAGGTGCCTGCGATCACCGTGCTCGACGCCACGGGTGCGAGCGCCGGCACGCTGGCCTGGCTCGCGGCCGAGACCGGGCCGGGCGGATAGACCTCATCCCGCCTCGTCCTCGGCCTCCTCGCCCGCTTCGACGATGTTGCCGCGAGTGAACAGGATTCCCTGCAGCATTTCGCGCCATTGCGGCATCTTCCGCAGCAGGAACTCGAGGTCCATGCCGAAATGCTTGAATTCCTCCTCGCGCGCATTCTGCATGATCGCGCGGGCCTGCCGGTCGGTCTCGACCGATATCCGCTGCGTGTACCAGTTGATGGCGTCGATCTCCTCGCCGAGCGAGGCGAGCATGCGCGCCAGCGTGCGGGTTTCAGCGCTGAGCTCGTCCGGCGGCTCGTGATACTGATCGAAGCCCATCCTCTCCTCCGTGCTGCGGGCCCGGCAATGCCGGCGTGACCCGCCCGATATGCCGCGCCGCTTCGGTGCGGCAAGCCGAAACGGCGCCGCGCCGAGCAGAAGCGGAAGGGAGAAAGGGCGCAGGCACGGCGCGGGAAGAGGGACGGGCGCGTTGCCGCAGCGGCAAGCCGACCAGTATGCGAGGCGGGAGCAGAAAGTAAAAAAGTAGCAAGGCCGGAGCCTTGCTACTTGTCAAAGTTTCGCGTCTCGACCATTTCTACCGTTTGGACGAAACGTACCTCCCGATCGTCCGCACGACAGCGGCAGCGATTTCCGCGCCGAGGTCGTCCTCCCAAGACTCAGACCGCGATGCCATCTGGATATTCGGGGATCGCTCCAGACAACCGGGTAACACCCTGTTGCCGTTTCTGAACGGCCCGTTCCTCTTCTTGACGTGCAGGACCTTACAATCCCGAAACGCGGTTGTCATCGCCTGTTTTGCGAGCGAAGAAGAAAATTCTGCCAATTCCCCGGGCATCTCGGCCCGCCTCCGGCGCGGTTCGGGGGAGGTCGGGCAACGCTCACGTCTTGTAATGCGGCCCCCGAGTGCCTATACACCGCGCATCCCACACGCGGGGCCCTCGGGCGAGCGATGGCGCGCGTCCGTCCGGTATTCGGGTTCCCCGAAGGGCCGCACGGCCTCGCCCCGCGGAGGTTCAACCGGAAAAGGAGCAAGAGCCGCCATGGCTTTGCCGGATTTCAACATGCGCCAGCTGCTGGAAGCGGGCGTCCACTTCGGTCACCAGACCCACCGCTGGAATCCGAAGATGGCGCCGTTCATCTTCGGCCAGCGCAACAACATCCACATTCTCGACCTCGCGCAGACCGTGCCGATGCTGCACCAGGCGCTGAAGGCGGTCAGCGACACGGTCTCCCGCGGCGGCCGCGTGCTGATCGTCGGCACCAAGCGCCAGGCGCAGGACGCCGTCGCCGAAGCGGCGCGCCGCTCGGCCCAGTATTACGTCAACAGCCGCTGGCTCGGCGGCATGCTGACGAACTGGAAGACGATCTCGAACTCGATCCAGCGCCTGCGCCGGCTCGACGAGATGCTCGCAGGCGAGGCGCTCGGTCTCACCAAGAAGGAGCGCCTCGTGATGACGCGCGAGCGCGACAAGCTCGAGCGCGCCCTCGGCGGCATCAAGGACATGGGCGGCGTGCCGGACCTGCTGTTCGTGATCGACACCAACAAGGAGGCGATCGCAATCCAGGAAGCCCGCCGTCTCGGCATCCCGGTCGCGGCCATTCTCGATTCGAACTGCGATCCGAGCGGCATCGCCTTCCCGGTGCCCGGCAATGACGACGCCGGCCGCGCCATCGGCCTTTACACCGATCTGATCGCGCGCGCCGCGATCGATGGCATCGGCCGCGCCCAGGGTGATGCCGGCTACGACATCGGCGCATCGGAAGAGGCGCCGCTCGAGCCCGCGCTCGACGACGTCCGCGAACAGGATCGTACCGACGCGGCTGTCGCCGCGCAGTAGGACAACGGCGTAGCGCCCGGGCGGAGCGGGGCGTCTCACGCCCCGCTTTTCCACGCCCGCGCAATAACCGGCCGAGGCGCCGGCCCGCCGCACCGATGGGAATCGGGTGGCGGACGCCGGTGTTGAGGCATGTCCGAAATTCATTCCGAGCAAGAGGGTACCATGGCAATCTCGGCTACCCAGGTGAAAGAGCTGCGCGAGAAGACCGGCGCAGGCATGATGGACTGCAAGACGGCGCTCATCGAGACCAACGGCGACATGGAGGCCGCGGTCGACTGGCTGCGCGCCAAAGGCCTCTCCAAGGCCGCCAAGAAGGCCGGCCGCGTCGCCGCCGAGGGCCTTGTCGGCGTGGCCGCGGCGCCGGGCCGCGCCGCCGTCGTCGAGGTGAACTCGGAGACCGACTTCGTGGCCCGCAACGAGACCTTCCAGGCGCTCGTCGGCGGCGTGGCCGAGGCGGCCTTGGAGCATGGCGCCGACCGCGAGGCGCTGGCCGCCGCGCGCTATCCGGGTCGGCTGCACAGCGTCGACGACGAGATCAAGGAGAAGGTCGCCACGATCGGCGAGCACCTGACGCTGCGGCGCACGGCAATGCTCACGGCCGAGCCGGGCGTCGTCGGCACCTATGTGCACAGCGCGGTCGCCGAGGGCCTGGGCAAGATCGGCGTCATCGTCGCGCTCGAGTCGACCGGCAATGCCGACCGGCTGACGGCGCTCGGCCGCCAGATCGCGATGCACATCGCCGCGATCGGCCCGCTCGCCGTCCGACCCGAGGAGCTCGACCCGGCCGTCGTGGCCCGCGAGCGCGCCGTCTATTCCGAGCAGGCCCGCGAGTCCGGCAAGCCCGAGGCGATCATCGAGAAGATGGTCGAGGGCCGGGTCCGCAAGTTCTACGAGGAGTCGACGCTGCTGAAGCAGCCCTTCGTGATGAACCCGGACCAGACGGTCGAGCAGGCCGTGAAGGCCGTCGAGGCCGAGCTCGGTACGCCGGTGAGCGTGAAGGCCTTCGTGGTGTTCAAGCTCGGCGAGGGCGTCGACCGCGGCGAGACGTTGGACTTCGCCGCCGAGGTCGCGGCCGCGGCCGGCGCGAAGTAGGCTCGCGCCGCACCGAACGAAAGAGGGCGCCGGAGCGATGCCGGCGCCCTTCTCGTGTCCGATCCGAACTTGCTTTGGAGAACTCCGCCATGGCCGAGGGCCTCGCCTATCGCCGCGTGCTCCTGAAGCTCTCGGGCGAGGCGCTGATGGGACGCCAGGGCCACGGCATTGATACGGCAGTGGCCGACCGCTTCGCCGCCGAGATCCTTGAGGCCCGACGCCTCGGCGCCTCCATCGGGGTCGTCGTCGGCGGGGGCAACATCTTCCGCGGCGTGGCGGTGGCGGCCAAGGGCGGCGATCGCGTCGCCGGCGACCACATGGGGATGCTCGCCACCGTCATGAACTGCATCGCGCTGCGCACCGCGATCGAGCGGGCAGGGGGGCGGGCGCGCATCTTCTCCGCGCTCGACATGCCGGCGATCTGCGACAGCTTCACCCAGCGCGACGCGCTCGCCGCGCTGGGTGAAGACGGCATCGTCCTGTTCGCCGCGGGGACCGGCAATCCCTATTTCACCACCGACAGCGGCGCGGCGCTGCGCGCGGCGGAGATGGGGTGCGACGCCCTTTTCAAGGGCACGCAGGTGGACGGGGTCTACTCCGCCGACCCCAAGAAGGACCCTTCCGCCGTCCGCTACGAACGCCTGACCCATCGCGAGGTGCTGGCCAAAGGCCTCGAAGTGATGGACGCGGCGGCCGTTTCCCTTGCCCGCGACAATCGCATTCCGGTAATCGTCTTCTCGATTCACGAACCCGGCTCGTTCGTCGACGTTCTCCGCGGCACCGGGCGGGCGACGGTGATTTCGGACGCCTGAGCCGTCCCGCGGCCGGACGCGAGCAACCCCGAGGACAACAGACATGGCTGAAAGCGAACTCGACGTTGCGGACCTGAGGCGCCGCATGCAGAGCACGGTCTCGGTGTTCAAGACCGAGCTCTCCGGCCTCAGGACCGGGCGCGCGAGCGTCAATTTGCTCGAGCCGATCCAGGTCGAGGCCTACGGCTCGACGATGCCGCTGAACCAGGTCGCGACGATCACCGTCCCCGAGCCGCGCATGCTGGCCGTGCAGGTCTGGGACCGCTCGATGGCCGGCGCGGTCGAGCGTGCGATCCGTGCCTCCAATCTCGGCCTCAACCCGGTGGTCGAGGGGACGCTGCTGCGCCTGCCGATCCCCGAGCTCAACACCGAGCGGCGCAAGGAACTGGCGAAGCTCGCGCATAAATATGCCGAGCAGGCGAAGGTCGCGATCCGGCACGTCCGCCGCGACGGCATAGACGAGCTGAAGCGGCTCGAGAAGGACGGCATCGTCGGCGAGGACGACTCGCGCGGCCTCTCCGAAAGGGTCCAGAAACTGACCGATGATACCATCGCCGAGGTCGACCGGATGCTGGCGACCAAGGAGCAGGAGATCATGCAGGTCTAGGCGCCCCGGCGCTCCGGCCTGCGCCCGCCTGTCTCGGCTTTATCGCCCCCGCCACATGGGGGGTGCGGCTTGGTTCGGACTGCCGATGCTGGATCGGCGGCACGCCGGACCGCGTTCTGACGTCGTGCATCCCGGGCCGTTTCTTGCGTCGAGGACGAGGCGATGAGTGTCGGTTCGCAGGCGAGAATGCACGACGACAGGGCGGAGGCGGCCTTGCGGCCGCTGCCGACGCATATCGCCATCATCATGGACGGCAACGGCCGCTGGGCGCGCGCCCACGGACTGCCGCGCTTCTTCGGCCACCGCCGGGGCGTGGAGGCGCTGCGCGCCGCCGTGCGCCATGCCGGCGACCGCGGCATCAAGTATCTGACCCTGTTCTCGTTCTCATCGGAGAACTGGCGGCGGCCGGCGGAGGAGGTGAGCGAGTTGTTCGGCCTCGTCCGCCGCTTCATCCGGCAGGATCTCGCCGAACTCAACCGCCAGGGCGTGCGCGTCCGCGTGATCGGCGAGCGCGAGGGGCTGCCGCCCGACCTGCCGCGCCTCATCGAGGAGGCGGAGCGGACCACCGCCGACAACACGCGGCTGACGCTCACGGTCGCCTTCAACTACGGCTCGCGCAACGAGATCGCTCGGGCGGCCCGGCGGCTCGCCAAGGACGTGGCGGCGGGACGTCTCGCCCCCGAGGACGTCGACGACGCAGCGCTCGCCGCCCGACTCGACACCGCCGGCATCCCCGACCCCGACCTTGTGATCCGCACCAGCGGCGAGCAGCGCCTGTCGAACTTCCTGCTCTGGCAGGCCGCCTACGCCGAATTCGTCTTCATGCCGATGCCCTGGCCGGACTTCTCCGCCGCCGATCTCGACCGGGCGATCCGCGCGTTCCAGGACAGGGATCGCCGCTTCGGCGGGTTGGCGCGGCGGGCCGGAAGCTGAGCCGATGCCGAAGAGCCGATCGAGGCAGAAGTCGCGGCGTCCCGGGAGCCGGCGCCCCGTGACCCCGCTGCCCGTCGGCGCGCGCGGCCGCGGGTCCGAGCCGCGCGGGGCCGCTGCGCCGCGCCGCCTGTCGGACCTGCGCCTGCGCCTTGCCTCCGCGATCGTGCTCGCCGCCGGCGCGATCGGACTCACCGTGCTCGGCGGCATCGCCTTCACCCTGCTCGCCGCCCTCGTCGCGGCGCTCGTGTTCGCCGAATGGCTGGGGGTCACCGGCACCCGGGCCGGGCGCGTCGTGGACGGGGTGATGATCGCCGGCGTCGTCGCCGCCACCATCGCCGGCTCCGTCTTCCCCGGCCCGGCGGCGCTCGCGCTCCTCGTGTTCGCGCTCGCCTCGATGGCCGTCGCCGCCGGCCGACCCGGCTTCTCCTGGCGCGCCCTCGGCATCCTCTATGCCGGGCTCGGCGGCATCGCCGCGGCCGTGCTGCGGGCGAGCCCGGACGAGGGGCTCGTCGCGACCATCCTGCTGTTCGCCGCGGTTTGGGCCAGCGACACCGGGGCCTACTTCGCGGGCCGCGCGATGGGCGGGCCGAAGCTGTGGCCGGCCGTGTCGCCGAAGAAGACCTGGTCCGGCGCCGTGGGGGGCCTTCTGGGCGGGCTCGCCGCCGGCCTCGTCGTCGGCTTCGCCGCCGGCGTGCCCGAGCCCGGCCCGCTCGGCATCGTCGGCCTCGTGATGGCGGGCGTCGGGGAGGCCGGTGACCTCGCCGAATCCGCGCTGAAGCGCCGCTTCGGCGCCAAGGACTCCGGTCGGCTGATCCCCGGCCACGGCGGCGTGTTCGATCGGGTCGACGGCCTGCTCGCCGCCGCCGTGGTCGCCGTCCTGTTCGGCTTCCTGCGCGGCGGCGCGAACCCGGCGGCGGGGCTGGTCCTGTGGTGAGCGCGCGCGACTCCGCCCCGGTCCGGCTGACGATCCTCGGCGCCACCGGCTCGATCGGCACCAGCACGATCGACCTCGTGCGGCGCGACCCGGACCGCTACAGCATCGTCGCCCTCACCGCCGCCGCCAATGTCGACCGCCTCGCCGAGCTCGCCATCGAGCTCGGGGCCAAGACCGCGGTCGTGGCCGACCCCGCGCGCTACGAGGCGCTGAAGCTTCGGCTGGCGGGCACGTCCGTGGAGCCGGCCGCCGGGCCCGAGGCCCTGGTCGCCGCCGCCGCCCGCCCCGCCGACCTCGTGATGAGCGCCATCGTCGGCGCCGCGGGGCTCCCCCCCACCATCGCCGCCATGGAAGCCGGCGCGAGCATCGCGCTCGCCAACAAGGAATGCCTCGTCTGCGCCGGCGCCTTCTTCATGGCGACAGCGGCGCGGCTCGGCACCACGGTGCTCCCTGTCGATTCCGAGCACAACGCGGTGTTCCAGGTGTTCGACCGGGCCAATCGCGGCGCCATCGCCGAGGTGATCCTCACCGCCTCGGGCGGCCCGTTCCGCACCCATTCGCGCGCCGAGATGGCGCGCGTCACGCCGGCCCAGGCGCTGCGCCACCCCAATTGGGTGATGGGCGCCAAGGTCACGATCGATTCCTCGACCCTGATGAACAAGGGCCTCGAGCTCGTCGAGGCGCACCACCTGTTCGGCATGGCGCCGGAAAAGCTCTCCGTGCTGGTCCATCCGCAATCCGCGGTGCACGGCCTGGTGCGCTATGCGGACGGCTCGCTGCTCGCCCAACTCGGCAGTCCCGACATGCGTACGCCGATCGCGGTGTGCCTCGCCTGGCCGCGCCGGCAGGGGGCGCCGAGTGTCCCGCTCGACCTCGCCCGGCTCGGCAGCCTCAATTTCGAGGCGCCGGATCGCGAGCGCTTTCCCTGCCTCGCCATCGCCGAGACGGCGCTGCGCCAGGGCGGAGGCGCGACCAATGTCATGAATGCCGCCAACGAGATCGCGGTGGAGGCGTTCCTCGCCGGGCGCATCGGCTACCTCGAAATCGCCGCGCTCACTACCCATTCTCTGGAGGCGGCCGACCGGGCCGGGCTCCTCGTCGAGCCCGGCTCGCTCGCGGCCGCGCTCGCGCTCGATTCCGAAGCGCGGGCCATCGCGAGGGCCGAGCTCGAAAGGCTCGCCCGCGCCTCCTGACCAGACGGCCGGACCGCGAAGACCGGCGACGGAGCACCTGGCCCATGGGCTTTCTCGACGGCATCGGCACGGTCGCTTTCGGCTACATCGTGCCATTCCTGTTCGTGCTGACCATCGTGGTGTTCTTCCACGAGCTCGGCCATTTCCTCGTCGCCCGCTGGGCCGGCGTGAAGGTGCAGGTGTTCTCGGTCGGTTTCGGGCGCGAGCTCGTGGGCTTCACCGACCGCCGCGGCACGCGCTGGCGCATCTCGCTCGTGCCGCTCGGCGGCTATGTCCGCTTCCTCGACGACGACAACTCCGCCGGGGCCTCCACGCAGGGCCGGCTCGCGGCGCTGACGACGGAGGAGCGCCAGGGCGCGTTTCGCACCAAATCGGTCGGGCGCCGCGCCGCCATCGTGGCGGCCGGCCCGCTCGCCAATTTCGTGCTCGCGATCCTCATCTTCGCAGCGCTGTTCGCGATCCTCGGCCGCGTCGTCACCGAGCCGCGGGTCGACGTGGTGGGGGAGGGCAGCCCCGCCGCCGCGGCC
>Ga0182738_1001687_pt1 | contig 27103 bp, 20 predicted proteins | sample eDN5th30CBELigMG_FD_128876 | JGI IMG/M metagenome (GOLD analysis project Ga0182738, IMG submission 128876) | Enriched Miracle-Growth compost microbial communities from Emeryville, California, USA - eDNA 5th pass 30_C BE-Lig MG (version 2)... ...
CACCTATCTCGTGCCCTCGGAGGATCCGGTTCAGCGCGATCGCTGGGAGCCGTTCCGGGAGCGTATGAACGACGTCGTCATCCCCAACATCGCCAAGCTGGTAGCCGCCAGCCGCGAACAGGGTGTCGAGGTGATGTTTGCCCGCATCGCTTGCATGAAGAACGATGGCCGTGACCGCTCGCTGAGCCAGAAGAAGCCGGGCTGGAACTACCTGCTGCTGCCCAAGGACAGCGAGGAATCGAGAATCGTTCCCGAACTGGAGCCGCAGGGCGACGAGATCGTGTTCTGCAAGACGACTGATAGTGCGCTGACCGGCACCAATATGCGCCTCATCCTGCAGAACATGGGCGTGAAGAATGTGATCGTCGTCGGCATCTTCACCGACCAGTGCGTTTCGTCCACGGTGCGCAGCCTTGCCGACGAAAGCTTCAATGTCGTGGTCGTGGAAGACTGCTGCGCGGCCGCCACCAAACAGTTGCACGATAACGAACTGGAGATCATCAACATGATCTACTGCCATGTCGCCTCTTCGCAGGAGACGCTGGGCTTCCTCGAAGCCACAAAGGGCTGATGTCCGCAAGCTCGTCAACGCCTGCCCCAGAAACGGGGCGGGCGTTCGTTCAGTAAAGTGTGCGATAGGTCTCGCGCAGGCCATCTTCGTCAAGGCTTTCGCCGATTTCCGCTTCCGTGCGCTTCACCGCAAGGAACGTGTCGAGGAGCTGGCGTGGGAACCATTTCCTTGCAGCAGCATCGGCCTCCAAATGCGTAAGCGCCTGTGACAGGCTCGCCGGCAGGCGTTCCAGCCCATGATATTGACGCTCCGCCTCCGAAAGCTCTTCCGGATTGGTCGAGGCCAGCGGCGGTAGTTTGTAGTCGTTGCGCAACCCTTCCAACCCGGCGCGGATGAGGGTAGCCAGCGCCAGATAAGGATTGGCGGTAGCATCCGCGGCTCGGAACTCGATGTTGAGTTGATCGGCTGGCGCGCGCTTCGACATTGCGAGGACCGGGCAGACGCGCAGCGTTGCCTCGCGGTCCTGATCGGCAAGCCATGTATAGGACGCGCTCCAGCTATATGGCTTCAGCCGCTCATAAGAGGCGGGGCTGGAAGCGGTGAAGGCGGTGAGCGCCGGCAGGTGACGCAGGACGCCGGCGCAGAAGCGCGCGGCTTCCGGTGACAGTCTTGCTGGCCCGTCCGCGTCATAGGTTCGCGCATGTCCTTCGCAATCCGTCAGGCTGAAATGAATGTGCACTCCGCTACCCGAATGGCCTGCGTAGGGTTTTGGTGCGAAACTGGCCCGTTGGCCCAGATTGTGCGCCAGCTCCCGGACGATCTCGCGCACCGCAACGGCCTGATCGGCAGCGGCAACCGGAGCCGAGGGGGCAATGCTGATCTCCAACTGTCCGGGGCCGAGTTCGGCCAGAATGGTTTCCGGCCGCAATCCGGCCTCGCGCAGCCCGGCCACCAGCTGTGGGGCGAACGCGCCGGAGCGCCGCAGGGCTGAAAAAGCCAGGGGGTGATCGTGCTCCTTTTCGGTTTTCAGCAGGTAGAACTCCTGCTCGAAAGATACTTTCACCCTGAGACCAGCCTCGGTTTCCAACGCGGCCACGGCTTGCCGCAGCGCGTGGCGCGGACAGGCTGCCCATGGGCTGCCGTCGATCTCCACAAGGTCGCCGATCACCATGTCGAAGGGAATGTCGCCGCCGGTGGCATGGGTCAGAAAGCGTGCACCGAAATCGGGGATCAGGCGCAGATCACCGGATGACTTCCAGATATTGGGGGTGGAAAGCCTGCCGAACGCAGTCAGCGAGAGGTTCGACTGGATCCAGCCTACGCCAGTCGCCGCGATACCTTCGACATCAGTCGTCGCGACGAAGCGCCCGCGCGTGACGGCGGCCAGATCGGTCGTGACGATGCCGGTGAGGGGTTCGAGGGTGCCAGACATGTTGCCTCCAACGGATATGGCTGCGACACCGATCCGCCAGGAGGGCGGCGGATCGAAGCAACCGACTCCAGCCTGCTTCGACTAGCGTATCCGCGATGGAATCGGAATCTCTTTCAGACGCCCTGTGACAAATCGGATGTCGAAGGGAAGGGCCAGTGTGTGCTTTTGAGCCGGGCTTTGGATCAGGACGCTAAAAGATGATTGGGAGTGACGGTGGCCCGTTGCGGGTGCTTGACGAAGTGAAGAAAGGAGTGTTAAACGTTTTACAGTAAAACGTTTAACAGATGTGGTATCGTGGACCGCAAGCGAGTGACAATCAAGGACGTTGCGGCCAGGGCGGGTGTTTCCATCGCCACGGTCTCTAACGTCTTCAGCGGCACCAAGCCGGTGAATCAGGACTTGCGCGAACGCGTTGAGAAGGCCGCGCGCGAGCTTTCCTACCAGCTCGACCGCGCCGCTTCGCAACTCCGCTCCGGTCAGGCACGCGTCGTCGGTGTGCTCGTCCCGGATCTGGACGACGTCTTCTTCACCTCGCTGGTTTCGCGCATCGAGGTCATGGCGATGAAGGACGGTTATGATGTCATCGTCGCCAGCTCGCGCGATGATGTGGAGCTCGAGCAGTCACGCCTGCGGGCGCTGCTGGGCTGGCGTCCGTCCGGCCTGATCGCTGTGCCGTGTTCCGATGTCGCGCCGGCCCTGTTGCGCAGTGAAGCCGACCGCTTGCCGATGGTGTTCGCCGACCGTGTTGCGCCGGAAGGGTCTTTCGTCGACACCGTGGCTATCGACAATCGCGAAGCCGGCGAGATCGCCGCGCGGCATCTCATGGAGCTCGGTCATCGCGAAATCGTTCTGGCCGCTTCGAGCCTGGAGATTTCCCCCATCCGCGAACGTGTTCGCGGTGTCAGCGAGATGTTGCACAAAACCATTGGCGCTGCACCTGTTGTCCTGGAGCTTACCTCCAATGGCGAGCGCGGGGCCGAGATCTTTTCCGGCTGGCTTGAGCGCAATGAACGCCCTTGCGCGGTCATCGGGCTTACCAACGTCACGACCTTGAGCGCGCTTTCGGCGCTGGCTAGGCGCCAGATCGACATTCCCGATCCCGTATCCGTTATCGGCTTCGACGACTATCCGTGGATGAGCGCGCGCAAGACGGGGCTTACCGCCATTCGCCAGCCGATTGAGGAGATGGCCGGCGTCATCTGGGAGCGGCTCAGCAGGCGCATGTCGGGCGACAGGTCGCCGGCTTGCCCGACAGTGCTCAAGACCAGCCTGCAAGTGCGCGATTCCGTCCGAGCCGTCATCGGGCGGCAAGGGCCGGAGGAGCCGCAGCGTGCGCCATCGGCCGAAATACTCAAGGCGGCACAATAGCAAACGGGACGGTCGTAAAGGCCGAGAGGATCAATTTGCGTTCCAGAAGCATCGCCAGCCTCGTGCCCCTGCTCGCGCCGGTTCATATCCTGATCCTGAGCGTGATCGTGCTGCCGTCGATCTATGTGGTCTGGCTGAGCCTCAATGCCTCCAGCTTTGGACAGGAGCCGACCTTCGTCGGGCTGCGCAACTATATAGAGACGATCTCGGACCCGGCCTTCCGAAGCGCGCTCTGGAACACGGTGGTGCTGGTGGTGGTGGCCGTCCATGTCGAACTGGTGATCGGGCTTGGAATGGCGCTGCTCTTTGCCAGCGGCCTGCCGTTCCGGCGCGTTTTGCTGGTGGCGGTGCTGGCGCCCTATGCGGTGAGCGAGGTGATCGCGGTGGTGATGTGGCGCTTTCTGTTCGATCCGGATGTCGGTCCGGTGACGCAGGCGCTGCTATCGCTCGGATTGCCGACGCTGGACTGGTCGTTCGAGCCGTCACACGCGATGATCCTGATCGCACTGCTTACCATCTGGCTGCATCTGCCGTTTACCTTCATCATCCTCTATGCCGCGCGGCTGGCAATCCCCGCCGATCTCTATGAGGCGGCGCGCATCGATGGCGCCACGCCGTGGCAGGCCTTCAGGCGGGTGACGTTGCCACTCCTCGGACCGGCGGTGATCGTGGCGCTTTTGTTCCGCTATATCTTCGCGTTCCGCATCTTCTCCGAGGTCTGGCTGCTGACCCAGGGCGGACCGGCACGCTCGACCGAGGTCGTCGCGGTTTATCTCTATCAGGAAGCCTTCAGCTACAACGCCTTCGGCTCGGCTGCCGCCACCGCGTGGATCATGGTGCTGGCATCGCTGTTGCTGGCTTCCGGCTATGTGTTCATTCTTCGCCGGCAGGTGGCCGCCAATGCGCGCTAAAACCCTCCTTACAGGCATTGGCAAGACTGTCGCCGTTTGCGTGATCCTGCTGTGGTCGCTCGTGCCGATCGGCTTCATCGTCATGTCTTCGCTGAAGCCCGGTGCGGACATTTTCGCAGTGCCGCCCAAATACGTCTTCGAGCCGACCTTGCAGCACTATGCCGAGCTGTGGACCCGGTGGGGCGTGTTCTTCCAGGGGCTGATCAACAGCACGGTCATTACCGCCGGGGCGACGGCACTTGCGGTGGTGGCCAGCACCTGCGCCGGCTATGTCTATTCGCGCAACAGCAGCCGTCTTCTCAACGCCAGCGTGCTGTCCCTGATCGTGGTGCGGCTGATCCCGCCAATCGTCGTCACGCTGCCGCTGTTTCCCATCGTCAACACGCTGAAGCTCAACGACACGCACATCGTGCTGATGGTCCTCTATGCAACCTTCTTCGTGTCACTCGGCACGGTGCTCATGCGCACCTTCATCGACCAGATTCCCCGCGAGCTGGATGAGGCGGCCGAGATCGACGGCGCGGGACGGCTGACCATCCTGCGGCGCGTGATCGTGCCGCTCGCATCGCCGGGCATCCTGGCGGTGGCGGTGTTCGTGGTCGTCTTCGCGTGGAACGAATTCCTGTTCGCCTTCATCTTTACGGCCACGCGGGCCAAGACGGCGCCACTGGTAATCTCCGAAATGCTCGGCTCCATCGACGGTGTCGATTGGGGAATCCTGTTCGCCGCATCGACCGTGCAGCTAGCGCCGGTCCTGCTCTTCGTCATCTTCATGAACCGCTACCTCGTTGCCGGTCTCACCGCTGGCGCAACCAAGGGATAAGCCAATGTCTGTCAGGGAGGAAAACATGTCCAACAAGCGATTTGCCACGATCAATCGACGCGCATTCCTGGGGTCCGCGGCAGGTGCGGCGGTGCTGTTCGCCACGCGCCCCTCATGGGCCGCAAGCAAGACGCTCAACGTGCTGAGCCACAAGGTTCACCAGACTGTGCTCGGCGCGGATGACGGCGACCTGATGAAGGATTGGAAGGCGGCCGACGATGCCGGGATTTCCTGGACGACCTTCGATTCCAACCCGCTGCAGGATCGCCTGTTCCGCGAGGCGAGCCTGAGCGAGACCGACTATGGCGTGGGCTACATCATCGACAACCGCCCGACCTCGGACATCGCAGCGCTTTTCGAGCCACTGGACGACTATCTGAAGAAGGACGGCATCGAGGATTTCGGCGACATCGCCCCTGGCCTGGTGCAGGGCATGACGGTGGACGGCAAGCTGATCGGCATTCCGGTACGCCACGCCACCCAGGGGCTTTTCTACAATGAGGAGCTCCTGGAGGAGGCGGGCATCAGCGCGCCGCCCACCACGCTCGAAGAATTGGTGGAACAGGCGAAGAAGGCGACGTTCAAGTCCAATGCCGGCACGCCGGTCGTGGGCATGGTTCTCGCCAGCGACCTGGCCGTTTTCCCGGTCATGTTCGCACGCGCCTTCGGCGGCGATTTCATCACGGAGAATTTCGAGCTGGTTCCCGATCCGGCAGCCATGGAAGAAGGGCTGAATGCGCTGAGGGGAATGTTCGAGGCGGGCGCATTGCCGCGCAGCTACGCGACCACCAGGAACGACGATCAGGTGACCTGGATGCAGCAGGGCCGCGCGGCCTTCACCGTCCTGCCCTTTGCCCGCAACGGCCAGCTCAACAATCCCGAGCAGAGCAAGTTCCCGGGCAAGATCAAGGCGATCGAATTCCCCATTTCCGCCGCGCTCAAGGGCAAGACGCCGATGGCATCGGTGGTCGAGGCATGGGGCATGGTTATCCCCAGGAACGCCAAGGACAAGGAACTGGCCTGGAAGTTCATCAAGGAGGTTTCGAGCAAGCGCGTCACCCTTGGTATGGCAATCAACGGCAACGGGCCTGTGCGCGTCTCCACCTATGCCGAAAAGGATTTTGTCGCCAAGAACCCGGTCGCAGAGGTGGAGGCCGGCGTGCTGGCGCATGCGCGCGGCGCGTTTCCGCCCTTCCCGGAGGCGGCGCGGGCCCAGTCGACCCTGCTTGAGGAAGTGCAGCTCGCAGTGCTCGGCCGCAAGCCGGTCAAGGAAGCCGTCGCCTCGATCATCGAGCGCGTCAAGCCGATGATGCCGGCCTGAGAAAGGGTTGGTCGCCGGGCTCTTTGCCCGGCGGCTCCGAAACGAACACATCACCAGGAAAACAGATCATGTCCACACCCGCGGTCCGCTCCATTGAAGAGCCTGCTCGCAAAATCCCGGTCTCGGCCGAGTATGATGTCCTCGTCGTTGGCGGCGGTCCTTCCGGTCTGACGGCCGCACTCGCAGCAGCGGAGGACGGGTTGCGTGTCGGCCTGATCGAAAGCCGCAGCTTCGTCGGCGGCAACATGACGATCGGCCTGCCGGTGCTCGGCTTTCTCGGTCAGAAGGGCAACCAGATCATTGACGGTCTGCCGCAGAAATTCATCGACCGTCTGCGCAATGAGCGCGACGGCGCCAGCGAACACCGGCCGTGCCCGCTGCACATGGGCATAACGCTGGTCGAGCCCGAAGCGGTGAAGACCGTCGCGCTGGAAATGCTGACTGACGCCGGCGTCGATGTGCTCTTCTACACGTTCTTTGCGGGCGCCATCGTGGAGAACGACACGATTCGCGGCATCATCACCGAGAGTAAGAGCGGGCGCAGTGCGATCCTCGCCAAGGTGGTGATCGACTGCACCGGCGACGCCGATGTCGCCTACCAGGCCGGCGTGCCGACCGAGAAGGGCGACGGCAATGGCGGCATGCAGCCGCCGACGCTGATGTTCTGCCTGGGCGGCGTGGATACCGACAAGCTGCGCATGAGCATCGCCAATGCACCGCGCGAGGCCCGTACCTACCTGACCGATTTCATTCCGGCCGAATATTTCGGCCAGAACCATCAGTTCATCGTGGTGGGCCTGCGCGAGCTGATGGCCAAGGCCAAGCAGGAACGCGGACTCGATATCCCCAATGAGCGCACCATCATCATCACCGGTCTGAAGAAGGGCGAGGTGTGGATCAACATGACGCGTGTGAAGGGCACCGACGGCACCGATGCACGCAGCCTCACCAATGGTGAGATCGAGGGGCGACGCCAGATCGATGACATCGTCACCTATCTGATCAATTACGTTCCCGGTTTCGAAACGGCCTACTTTACCAAGACCGCGCCTTTCCTCGGCATTCGCGAGACGCGCCGCATCGTGGGGCAATACGTACTCACGCAGGAAGACGTGCTGAGCTGCACTCATTTCGATGATGCGGTCGCGGTAGCGAGCTATCCGATCGACATCCACCGTCCCGGCGACGATGGCTGCACGCTGATCTGGTGCGGCGACTGCTACGACATTCCCTACCGTTCGCTTGTGCCCAACAAGGTCGGCAATCTTCTGGTTGCCGGCAGGAGCATTTCGGCCACGCATGAAGCCATGGGCGCCATCCGCGTCATGGCCACCTGCATGGCCATGGGCGAGGCGGCCGGACGTGCGGCCAAAATCTCCGTTCGCGGGAACAGGGCGCCTGCGGAGATCGATGTGCAGGAACTGCGTCGCCAGCAGCTCGAGCGCGGTGTCTATCTGCGTAATCCGGATGGAACGCGGGCATCAGCTCCGGATCACAAGGTCGTCGTCTGAGATGGCGTGCGGCCGGGCTGCACGCCTGCCGGGCCGCAGGCCGACGAGGACTATCGCGAGCTGAAACAGGAAAGATGGTTATGACGTCTCGCTATTTCGTGGGGGTCGATGTCGGCACCGGCAGCGCCCGTGCCGGCATATTCGACCGGCACGGGAACATGGTGTCGACTGCCAGGCGCGACATCGCGCTCTTTCAGGACGGCGCCGATTTCGTGGAGCAGTCCAGCGATGACATCTGGCAGGCGGTTTGCGCGAGCGTGCGCGAGGCGGTTGCCACGGCCGGGGCGGATGCCGACGATATCGGTGGGCTGGGCTTCGACGCCACCTGTTCGCTTGTCGTGCTCGGGCCGGGCGGAGTGCCGCTTGCGGTCGGCAACCACGGCGACGGCACGCGCAACATCATCGTCTGGATGGATCACCGCGCGACCGATCAGGCATGCAGGATCAACGAGACGAAACACCGTGTGCTCGACTATGTCGGCGGCGCGATCTCGCCCGAGATGGAAACGCCGAAACTATTGTGGCTGAAGGAAAACCTGCCGACCACCTACGACGCTACGTGGCAGTTCTTTGACCTTACCGATTTCCTGACCTGGCGCGCCACGGGAAGCCTCGCGCGGTCGGTGTGCACCGTAACCTGCAAATGGACTTACCTCGCCCACGAAGAGCGCTGGGACGAGAGCTATTTCCGGCAGGTCGGCCTGGGCGACCTCGCCGAGAATAACTTCACGCGGATTGGAACCGAGATAGTGCCGGCTGGTCAGGCACTGGGGCAGGGCCTGACCTCCGAGGCGGCTGCCGGCCTTGGCCTGAACGCCGGCATTGCCGTAGGGGCCGGGCTGATCGACGCGCACGCCGGCGGCGTCGGGTCCGTCGGTGCGCGCGGGGGCGCGGGCTCGGCCACAACGCGCATGGCCTATGTGTTCGGCACATCGGCCTGCACGATGGCCAGCAGTGCGCAGCCGGTTTTCATTCCCGGCGTATGGGGTCCCTACTATTCCGCGATGATACCCGGTCTGTGGCTGAGCGAAGGCGGGCAATCTGCGGCCGGTGCGGCGATAGACCAGCTCGTTTCCTTCCATCCGGTCGCCGCCGAGGCGCGGTCGAAAGCCGGGGAGCAGGGTCTCTCCCTGCCGTCATGGCTGGCCGAAGAAGCTGCCTCGCGTGCCGCCAATGCATCGGATGCGGCATATCTTGCCAACGAGTTGACGGTCGTGCCCGAGTTTCTCGGCAACCGGTCGCCCAACGCCGACCCCGAGGCGCGGGCAGTGATTTCCGGCCTGGGCATGGAGCGCGACCTCGACAGCCTCGTCTCGCTTTACATCGCGGGGATACTGGGATTGGGCTACGGGCTACGCCAGATCATTTCCGCAAGCCGGGCGCAAGGTGCAGTCATCGACACGCTGGCGCTGAGTGGCGGCGCTGGCCGGCATCCGCTGATCCGCCAGCTTCTGGCGGACTGCACGGGCGTGCCGGTTCTGGTTTCGCGCCAGTCCGATCCCGTTCTGCTCGGCGCGGCCATGCTCGGGGCAACGGCGGCCGGTGCGTTCGAAAACCTTTCCGGCGCAATGGAAGCGATGTCCTCTGTCGGGGAGAGCTTCGAGCCGGCCGGCGGCAAGATCGCCGCCTTGCACGACAGGCGTTTCGCGGCATTCGAAGCCCTGCAGAAATCGGAAACATCAACTCGTCGCATCATGAACGGGGAGGAATGACATGGCAGGCTTGCGCCTCGCGAGTGTGCGGAAGAAATTCGGCGCCACCGACGTTATCAGGAACGTCGATCTCGATATCGCGGATGGCGAGTTCGTCGTCTTCGTCGGCCCGTCAGGATGTGGAAAATCGACCCTGCTGCGCATGATCGCGGGGCTGGAGGACATTACAGGCGGCGACCTTTTCATCGACGGCAGGCGCTGCAATGACATCGAGCCACGCGCGCGTGGCATCGCCATGGTGTTCCAGTCCTACGCGCTTTACCCGCATCTGACGGTCTATGAGAATATGAGCTTCGGGCTGACGCTCAACAGGACGCCCAAGTCCGAGATAGACACGCGCGTGCGCGAGGCTGCGCGTATCCTCAAGCTGGAGCACCTGCTCGACCGCAAGCCGAGCCAGCTTTCCGGCGGGCAACGGCAGCGCGTTGCCATCGGCCGCGCGATCATCCGCAAGCCCGCTGTGTTCCTGTTCGATGAGCCGCTTTCGAACCTCGACGCCGCATTGCGCATGGATATGCGCATGGAGATAGCGAAGCTGCACAAGGAACTCGGCGCGACGATGATCTACGTCACGCACGATCAGGTGGAGGCCATGACGCTGGCCGATAAGATCGTGGTGCTCGAAGGCGGTGTGGTGCAGCAGATCGGCGCTCCGATCGAACTTTACAAGAAGCCGGCGAACAAATTCGTGGCCGGCTTCATCGGCTCGCCGAAAATGAACTTCCTCAATGTGAAGGTAACGGCGGTTTCGGGTTCGTCGGTTACGGTAGAATCGCCCACCGTCTCGCCGGTAACAGTCGAGGCGAAAGGCTTTTCCAGCGGAGATCGGGCAGTACTCGGCGTGCGGCCGCAATATCTGAGGCGCGACACCGATGCGACCGGGGGCAGCCGGGTAAAAGGAAATGTCTCGCTGGTCGAGCGTCTGGGGACGGAAACCATCGTCAGCTTCGAAACCATGTCGAATGAGCGCGCTTTGGCTGCCATCCCGCAGGACGAGGTGTTTGAAGCCGGCAGTGCGGTCGAGTTCGCGTTCGATCCGCAACTGTCGCATCTGTTTGCGGCCTGAAGTGCCGCGTGAGCACCGGATGTGACAGCCGGGTCCTTTCCCAGGGCCAGCCGCCGGCTTTCCCACGTATCCGGTGCGGGACGCTTTCCACGCATATGCATTTGAAGAGGTAGATTAATGGCTCAGGATCTCGCCGGAAAAGTCGCGGCAATCACCGGCGCGGCATCGGGCATCGGACTCGAATGCGCGAAATCCCTGTTGAATGCGGGTGCGCGTGTCGTTCTCGTCGACCGTGCCGAAGAGGCACTGCGTGATGTCTGTGCGGACTTCGGCCCGAACGCCATCCCGCTGGCGGTCGATCTCACCAATCCGCAAAGCGTTGCGACCATGATGCCTGGAATTCTCGAGGCGGCAGGGCAACTGGACATCTTCCATGCCAATGCCGGCTCCTATGTCGGTGGCGAAATCCTGAACGGCGATCCCGATGCATGGGATCGCATGCTGGCCCTCAACATAAACGCCGTGTTTCGCAGCGTGCATGCGGTGCTGCCGCATATGGTCGAGCGCAAGACAGGCGACATCATCGTGACCAGTTCGATCGCCGGCGTGGTCCCGGTCGTGTGGGAGCCGATCTACACCGCGTCCAAACACGCCGTGCAGGCCTTCGTCCATACTGTGCGCCGGCAGGTAGCCAAACATTCCATCCGTGTCGGCGCGGTGTTGCCCGGGCCGGTCGTGACGGCCTTGATCAGCGATTGGCCCAGGGACAAGCTGGAAGCCGAGCTTGCAGCAGGCGGGTTGATCGAGCCGGTGGAGGTGGCCGAGGCGGTGCTGTTCATGCTGACGCGGCCGCGCAATGTCACCATCCGCGACCTCGTTATCCTGCCGCAGAGCAACGATCTTTGAGAATTGGTGTGGCGGAACGGGGTTCCTGTTCCCTTGCGCCATCACACGACCCGTGGCGGCGCAGGCCGTTGATCCGGCGCTCCGTACATCGATGGCCCTGCTCAAGGCGATTGTTCAGGTATTGGGCTTGTCCGGCCGTCACTGGAAGTTGTCGTAACGGTTGAAGTGGTCAAGCCCGGAAGAAACGCAAAAGCGCTGAGAGGCTGAGACTGGAGCTGCCCGGTAGCGTCAGTCGCGGTTGCTGGCTTGTGGATAGGAGATAATCGACAGATAACGGATGGGCAGACGCGTCAGTTCCTCTGGCCCGTGCGGCGCATCGGCGTCGAAGAAAAGGCTGTCACCCGGTGTCATGCGGTAGAGCTCATTGCCGTGCCGGTACACCACTTCACCTTCCAGCATGTAAAGAAATTCCATGCCGCCATGCTGGAAGGTCGGAAAGACATCGGACGCTTCAGACAGGGTGATGAGGTAAGGCTCGACCATGACACCTGCCGAATTCGAACCGACATGTCCGAGTAATGTGTATTGGTGGCCGGCGCGCGTGCCGCGGCGCTCAACATCGACACCCTGTCCGGCTTTGACGAAAACGGCGTTACGCTCTTCTTCAAAGCGGCGGAAGAAGGACGTGAGCGGTGTGCCAAGTGCGCGCGAAAGCGACCGCAGCGTCGTCAGCGACGGCGAAGTGATGCCATTTTCGATCTTGGACAACATACCCAACGAGATGTTGGTGGCAGCGGCCAAATCTGCCACGGTAATGCCAAGCTTCTTCCGGAAGGCCCGTACCTCGTGGCCGATTGCGACTTCGAGTACGTTCTCCCGCTCATCGCGTACCGTATGCGGATCCTGGATGAGAGGTGATACGCGGTTCACCGCGCCCGCCCCTTTGCCGATGCGGGTGGTTTTCCCGTCATCATTCGCCAACTTTTCCCGACCCTTCATCCTTGCCATGCCCCTGTAACCCCCATCGAATAACTTTCCTGAAGGTAAACATTTTGTCGGCATTTCACAACATCTGGTAGCGTCGCATTGAGGCGCAACGCAAACCGGCCGCGGCAGGTAGCGTCAGGATATGGAGCGGGCATCAGAGGTTCTGATAGGAAAACCAGGCGAAGGCTCGGCACACAGCTTCCACTTCGCCATGACGTTGAAGCGATTGATATGATTTGAAATGCGGAGTTTTTGAGCTGGGACCAAGAGATGACGGAAAGTTGCAGGCGCCTGGTCTCGGTACCGCAGCGCTTCTAGACGATCTCGCCGGGAACAATCCATCCATGGTCCATGGTGCGCTCGAGCGATGTTTCTTCCCGGTGATGGATATAGGAATTCCGTTCGGGCGCCAGCTGTCATCGGGAGAAACCTTGATCGCGCCTTCCGAGATAGGCCCGATCTAAACTATCGCCGGTCTCGGCTGGTTTGTGACCAACCGGCCCGGAACTCAGGACGGCGGCCATCTGAGCGCGCGACGATGCCGGCAAACCGTCGAGTGTGACCTATCTCGCCATCGATCGCGTGGGACAGGTATTTCGTGGGGGATGGGGTGACTTTAGGGGAGCCGGGTTGACAACGATCAGAGCCGATGATTTCATCCACATCAAACTTATTTGCCTGACAGTATATAATCATAAGCAAAGGCCGCCGTTGGCGCGGTCGAGCGGTGTGGGGACATCGCCGACCAAAGAGGGAGAGTTATCAGGTTCTTAGCTGTTGCTAGGGGCGACGATGGCGTTTGCCGGTCGCCTCCACATCCAGGTGTTCCAATCCGAATGGAGGAGATTCGAGTGATGGAGCAAATACCTGACTTTGCGTTTGCCGACCGCGTGGCGCCCATCGGGTGCTTTCGACCGTTTTGGACATGGATGAATGGAGGAGCATCCTATGAGTGATACGGCGACGATAGACGTACTTGAATACGAACAAGGCAATCTTCAGACCGGGACGAACTGGTGGGGGGCGTTCGTCATCGGTCTTGCCGGTACCATACTGGTAACGGGTGCTGCGCCTGCATTCCTGACGGTGTTCGGTGCTTCCTACATTCCCTTCATCACCTTCTTCACTTTGACGGGTGTGATATTGTGCCTCCTTCTGGCTGAATTGTCGGCCATGATGCCAGGGCGCACGGGCGGCTCGCCATCCTATGCCTATCCGGCTTACAAGGAGCGCTGGCCGCGACTGGCGCCGCATGTCAACGGCGTCACCGCCTGGATGTACTGGGTCGGTTGGATGCCGGTGGCTCCGCTGAACATGATACTGGCGTCGTTCTATATCACCCACCTGTTGGGGCTCGACGCCACGCACGGCATCACACCGGTCAGTACCTTCATCCCATGGTGGACGTTGGGCATCACCGCCGTGGGCCTGATGATCCTGGCGATCCCCGCCTATCTGGGTATCCGTTTCGGCACCTCGATGGCGACGATCCTGGCGGTGCTGTCGATGATTCCGCTGACATTTCTGTCTATCGGCTTCATCTTCAATCTCGAGACCGCAAATTGGAATGAACTGAGCGGCTTCCCGCATCTCGACGGCAGCGGGTTCTTCGACCCCGTTGGGGGGTACCCTGCCTGGATCATGTACATAGCTTACGCATTCCCGCTTCTGTGGACGGTCATCGCCTATGAGGCGGCGGCCTGCTATATCGGCGAGTGCAAGCATCCAGGGCGTGACGCCAAGATCGCGATGACACTCGAGGGCGGCTACGGCGTGTTCGTGTACACGATGCTGCCGATCTCTTTCGTGGTCGTGCTGGGTGCCAGCGCCATCTCCGATCCTGCGCTGGTCGATCCGAAGACCATGTTTGTCACATTTGCCAGCAACATCTTCCCCGGTGTGGCCGGTGCCGTGATGGAATGGCTGATGGCGATCATGCTCATCATCGCCCTGGTGCTGTCGGCGCTGAACTCGCTGATGGGCTGCTCGCGCTCGCTCTATCAGATGTCGCTCGACGGTCAGTTCCCGCGCTTCTACCAGCATCTGAACAAACACCATGTGCCGGACCGCGCAATGATGACCAATGTCGGCGCCAGCCTGCTGATCGCCTTCATGGGCGGTGCGATCGAGATCTATTCCTTCTCAAACGTGGGCTATCTGGGCTCGTTCGTTCCTGTGCTGATCGGCTATTACCTGCTTCGCAAAGATCGGCCCAACGTCTATCGGCCATTCCGATTGCCTGAATACTTTAAGTACATCGCACTTGCTCTGGCTGCTCTTTATTTCTTCGTATGGCTTTTTGGTGGAATTATCTATTCGTACATCGGCGGACAGGCGATCTACTACTTCCTCGGCGTTGCGGCCACTTTCATGTACCTGCCGCTCTACTGGTATCGGAAATGGGAGGATCGCAGGGACGGCGTGGTCCCGGGTGAGATGGCCATGATGGGCAACTAGGAGGACGGGCGATGTTTCGCAATCCTTTCCGGCGACGGCCCTTGCGCGATGTTTCGCAGGAGACCCCGAAGGTTCTGATCGCTTCGGAGGGGCGGCGTTTCAGCGAGGACGCTATCCAGACGGCTGCGCGCCTCGCGCGCGGCCATGGCGGCAGCGTCCGTGTGCTGACTGTCGCCCGGCTGTGGGGGACCAGCTTCGGCCTTCCCAATCCCGGATTGCGGCCGAGCAAGCGTGAGGTGGCCGAGCAGGAGGATAATGTCGCTTGGACCATCTCCAGGCTGGAGGCACTCGGCGTGGAGGCTGATGGTCATATCGTCGTTACGCGCACCCCCTCCAGAAGCATTCTTCGGGAGGCCACGTGTCAAGGATGTACGGCGATTGTCATGGGCGCCGACCCCCGACGAAGCTGGCTAATGGCCTCGATGATGTGGAGCCAGGAGCCTTACCGGGTCAATCGGCGTGCCGGTATCCCGGTTCACCTGATCTGTCCTGCGTTTTCCAGTTCGTAGAAACAATTGCAGCACCAGGCCGGCAGTTGGAGATGACTTGTCTAGTATGAAAAAAAAATTCATGACAGTTGAATTTGAAAACAGAGCTTGCTACCGTGCCTGGGCAGGCTAGAGGAAGAGGTGAATACGATGTGTGGCATTGTTGGGCTGTTCCTGAAGGACAAATCGCTGGAGCCGCAATTGGGCTCGATGCTGTCGGAAATGCTGGTCTGTTTGACTGACCGGGGGCCCGACAGCGCCGGCATCGCGATCTATGGATCGCCTGAGAAGAACCGTGGTAAAATCACCATTCAGTCCCCGTCGCCTGAGCGTGATTTCGCTAATCTCGATCAGGAGGTTGCCGGCAAGATCGGCGCGCCTGTGGCCATGACAGTCAAGTCCACCCATGCGGTGCTCGAGATTCCGGCAGACAAAGTCGACACTACGCGCGCCGCTATCGCCGAGTTGCGTCCGGATGCGCGCGTGATGGGTGCCGGAGAATCGATCGAGATTTACAAGGAGGTCGGTTTGCCGGGGGAGGTGGCCAAGCGCTTCGATCTGTCGAAGATGGCTGGCTCGCATGGCATCGGCCATACCCGTATGGCCACCGAGTCGGCTGTGACCACTATGGGAGCCCATCCCTTCTCGACCGGTCCTGACCAGTGCCTGGTGCACAATGGCTCGCTGTCCAACCACAACAATATCCGCCGCGAACTGAAGCGCGAGGGCATGACGTTCGAGACGGAGAACGACACTGAAGTGGCGGCCGCTTATCTGTCGCACAAGATCGCCGGCGGCATGGGGCTGGGCGAAGCACTTGAATCAAGCTTGAACGATCTCGACGGTTTTTTCACTTTCGTAGTGGGCACCAAGAACGGCTTCGGCGTCGTACGCGACCCGATTGCCTGCAAGCCGGCCGTCATGGCCGAGACTGACCGCTATGTCGCGTTCGGGTCCGAGTATCGCGCTCTGGCCAACCTGCCGGGTATCGAGCAGGCTCGGGTGTGGGAGCCCGAACCGTCCACCGTCTATTTCTGGGAGCATTGAGACGATGCCTACATCCAATCTTGCCACCGTGCCCGTCGGCGTGCAGGCCGATGAAGCCCGGATCGTCGATCTGGCGGAAGTTACGCTGCGCGATCTCAATCGCGCGCTGCACGACCCTCGGGAAGTCGCGCGCGATTCTGCCTGGGAGGTTCTTAACCCCAAGGGTTGTCATGCTCTGGCGGTCGGGGTGGATGCTCCCATCACTGTCGATGTGCGTGGTAGCGTCGGTTACTACTGCGCCGGCATGAATCAGAGCGGCACGATCACTGTCCACGGCTCTGCCGGTCCGGGCGTCGCGGAGAACATGATGTCGGGAACGGTGATCGTGAAGGGCGATGCCTCACAATATGCCGGCGCAACCGGCCGAGGCGGACTGCTCGTTATCGAGGGCAACGCCTCTTCGCGATGCGGCATTTCCATGAAGGGCATCGACATCGTCGTGCGCGGCAATGTGGGGCACATGTCGGCCTTTATGGCGCAGTCAGGCAATCTGGTGATCCTTGGCGATGCCGGTGATGCGCTTGGCGATTCCATCTACGAGGCGCGTCTGTTCGTGCGTGGTCAGGTCAAGAGCCTGGGTGCCGACTGCATCGAAAAGGAGATGCGGCCCGAGCATATCGGAATCGTGCAAGAGCTGCTGGACCGCGCCGGCATCGCGGATGTGAAACCGGAGGAATTCAAGCGCTACGGTTCGGCGCGCACCCTCTACAACTTCAACATCGATAACGCCGACGCGTATTGAGGGCCACCGAGATGACCTACCACAATCCACCGACCACTCCGCGCACATCGGCTACGTTCGACGAATATAGCATGTCGGAAATCCGGCGCGCGGCTGCCACCGGCATCTATGACATCCGCGGTTCCGGCGCCAAGCGCAAGGTCCCGCATTTCGACGATCTGCTCTTTCTTGGCGCTTCGATCTCGCGCTATGCGCTGGAAGGCTATCGTGAGCGTTGCGATACGTCTGTCGTACTGGGCACCCGCTTCGCCAAGAAGCCCATCGAGTTGAAAATCCCCATCACGATCGCTGGCATGAGCTTCGGCTCGCTGTCCGGTCCGGCAAAGGAAGCGCTTGGCCGAGGCGCCACGCTTTCGGGGACGTCCACGACGACTGGCGACGGTGGCATGACCGAAGAAGAACGCGGTCATTCCGAAAAACTGGTCTATCAGGTTCTTCCCTCCCGCTATGGAATGAACCCGCGCGATCTTCGCCGCGCCGATGCCATCGAAGTTGTGGTCGGCCAGGGCGCCAAGCCCGGTGGCGGCGGTATGCTGCTGGGCCAAAAGATTTCCGATCGTGTTGCCGAGATGCGTACACTGCCCAAGGGTATCGATCAACGCTCGGCCTGCCGTCATCCTGACTGGACCGGCCCGGACGATCTGGAGATCAAGATCCTGGAGATCCGTGAGATCACCGATTGGGAAAAGCCGATCTATGTAAAGGTCGGAGGTGCCCGCCCGTATTACGACACCGCGCTGGCCGTGAAGGCTGGTGCCGATGTGGTCGTGCTCGACGGTATGCAGGGCGGCACCGCCGCCACGCAGGAAGTGTTCATCGAGCATGTCGGCCAGCCGACGCTGGCCTGTATTCGTCCGGCGGTCAAGGCGCTGCAGGACCTGGGAATGCATCGCAAGGTGCAGCTCATCGTGTCGGGTGGCATCCGCAACGGAGCGGATGTGGCCAAGGCGTTGGCGCTCGGCGCTGACGCCGTTTCGATCGGCACAGCTGCTCTTATCGCGTTGGGTGACAACGATCCTCGTTGGGAGAGCGAGTATCAGATGCTTGGCACGAAGGCTGGTGCCTATGATGACTGGCATGAGGGCAAGGACCCTGCGGGCATCACCACGCAGGATCCGGAGTTGATGAAGCGGGTGGACCCGGTCGCAGCCGGCCGCCGACTTGCCAACTACCTTAAGGTGATGACGCTGGAGGCGCAGACGATCGCCCGCGCCTGTGGCAAGAACCATGTGCATAACCTTGAGCCGGAGGATCTGTGCGCCTTGACGATCGAGGCGGCGGCTATGGCCGGTGTGCCGCTGGCAGGAACGGATTGGGTGCCTGGCAAAAGCGCTTTTTGACAAGCCCGGATTGAGGAGGAGCAATTCATGGGTACCACTTTCTACGCAAAACAGGACGCTGCTGCACAAATCGATCTTGAAGCTTACGCGAGGGCGAGGAACGTAAAGTTCTTCATGATCACCTATACCGATGTACTCGGCTACCAGCGGGCCAAGCTGGTTCCGACCAGTGCCATCGCCGATATGCAGAAGGGAGGAGCCGGTTTTGCCGGCTTTGCCGGTGGCATGGACATGACACCGGCCAATTCCGACATGCTGGCCATTCCAGATCCCGCGTCGGTCACGCAATTGCCCTGGAAGCCGGAAGTCGCATGGTTGGCATCGGATTGCGCCATGGACGGTAAAAGCGTCGAACAGGCGCCGCGCAATACGCTGAAACGGTTGATCGCCGAGGCTGCAGCGCAGGGCATCCGCGTCAAGACCGGTGTCGAGCCGGAATTCTTCCTGACCACGCCCGACGGCAAGATGGTTGCGGACGAGCATGATCGTCTGGCCAAGCCCTGCTATGACCAGCAGGCGCTCATGCGTCGTTACGACATCATCGCGGAAGCCAGCGATGCAATGGCGGAACTCGGGTGGGAGCCCTATCAGAACGACCATGAGGACGCGAACGGCCAGTTCGAGATGAACTGGCGTTTCGATGATGTTCTGCTAACGGCCGACCGCTATTCGTTTTTCAAGTTCATGATCAAGACGATCGCCGAGCGGCACGGTCTGCGGGCCACTTTCATGCCCAAACCGTTCCCCGGCCTTACCGGCAACGGTTGCCATGCGCATATCTCCGCCTGGGATCTGTCGGGCTCGACGAACATCTTCGCTGACGACAATGCGCCGGATGGTTTGTCGAAGCGTGGCATGCACTTCCTCGGCGGCATCATGAAGTATGCGCCGGCGATGACCGCGATCATCTGTCCGACGGTCAATTCCTACAAGCGCATCAACGCGCCCCGAACCGCCTCGGGTGCGACTTGGGCACCGAATGCGGTGACATGGACGGGCAACAACCGCAGCCACATGGTTCGCGTGCCTGGTCCCGGTCGGTTCGAACTGCGTCTGCCCGACGGCGCCGCCAATCCATATCTGATGCAGGCCGTCATCCTCGCTGCAGGTCTTGCCGGCTTGCGCGACGAATTGGATCCGGGCACGCGCAGCGACATCAACATGTATGAGGACGGGCACTCCATCAAGGATGCACCGCGACTGCCGCTCAACCTATTGGACGCGCTTCGCTTGCTTGACGGCAGCGAGGAGTTCAAGCAGCAGCTCGGTTCCGAACTGGTGGATGCCTTCGTCAGGATGAAGATGAAAGAGTGGAATTCCTACGTCTCGCACTTCACCGAGTGGGAACGCGATAACGCTCTCGACATCTGAGCCGGCGCACCGGATCGCCCGCAAATCCCCGGAGCATATACGATGAAATACTCGATCTTCTCCCTCGCCAAGGCTGCCATGTCCGGTCACCGGGGCTGGACGAGAGTCTGGCGCGATCCGGTGCCGAAGGACCGTTACGACGTGATTATCATAGGCGGTGGCGGCCATGGTCTGGCCACCGCCTATTTTCTCGCCAAGGAATATGGCATCCGCAATGTCGCGGTGCTGGAGAAGGGGTGGATCGGCTCCGGCAATGCCGGGCGCAACACCACCATTATCCGCTCCAACTACATGCTTCCCGGCAATGTCGGTTTCTACGAGCTGTCGATGAAGCTCTGGGAGCGGATGGAGCAGGACCTCAACTACAACACGATGGTGAGCCAGCGCGGCATCATCAATCTGTACCATTCCGATGCGCAGCGCGACGCCTTTGCGCGCCGGGGCAATTCCATGCGTATCAACGGCATCGACGCCGAACTGCTCGATGCCGAACAAATCCGCAAGGAACTGCCCTTCCTCAATTATTCCAACCCGCGGTTTCCCATCACGGGTGGCCTCATGCAAAGGCGTGGCGGAACCGCCCGCCACGACGCGGTGGTGTGGGGCTATGCGCGCGCCGCCAACGATCTGGGCGTCGATATCATCCAGAACTGCGAGGTCATCGGCTTTCAGCGAACCAACGGTCGCATCACCGGCGTAGAGACCACCCGTGGGAACATCGCCGCTGGTAAGGTCGGCATGGCTGTCGCCGGCTCCACCTCACGCGTGGCCGCGATGGCTGGATTGAAACTGCCCATCGAAAGTCATGTCCTGCAGGCCTTCGTCTCGGAGGCGATCAAACCTCTCATTCCGGGCGTGGTGACTTTCGGTGCCGGTCACTTCTACGTCAGCCAGTCCGACAAGGGCGGTCTGGTGTTCGGCGGTGATCTCGACGGCTACAATTCCTACGCCCAGCGCGGAAACATGCCGGTGATGGAGGACGTCTGCGAAGGCGGCATGGCCATCATGCCGATGCTCGGTCGTGTGCGCCTTTTGCGTCAGTGGGGCGGCATCATGGATATGTCGATGGATGGCACGCCCATCATCGACAGAACGCCGGTCGAGGGGCTCTATCTCAATGCCGGCTGGTGCTATGGCGGCTTCAAGGCAACGCCCGGCTCAGGGCTAGTCTTCGCCCATCTCATGGCGCGCGACGAGCCGCATCCCGAGGCGGCCCTCTTCCGGCTCGACCGGTTCCGGCGCGGCGCCATGATCGACGAGAAGGGCCAGGGCGCCCAGCCAAACCTTCACTGAAAGCGGGATCGGTCCAATGCGCATTGCTTGTCCCTATTGCGGCGAACGCGAAGTCGGCGAATTCAGCTATCTCGGCGACGCTTCACCCAAACGCCCACATTATACCATCGACGACGGCACCGATCCTGCGGTGCTGGAGGAAGCTTTCTACGAGTATGTCTATCTGCGCGACAACGTAGCCGGTACCATGCGTGAATATTGGTATCACGGAGGCGGCTGCCGCTCCTGGCTGATAGCTGAGCGCAGCACGCTCACCCACGAATTCAAATCGGTGCAGGCTGCCCCTGGAGCAGGGGCAGCCAACGTGATGCTGCAGGGAGAATGAGCATGTCGGGTTATACCGAATCCCAACCCTTCAGCAGGACTTCCGCGAAGGAGGAAGATGCAGGCCCGCGCGCAGTGGGCAGTGCGCAGTCGCATCGGCTTCGTACTGGCGGCCTGATCGATCGCAAGGCGCCGCTGCGCTTTACTTTCGACGGCCAGGTAATGACCGGTTATACCGGCGATACGCTGGCCTCGGCGCTGATCGCAAACGGCGTCAAGCTTGTTGCCCGTTCGTTCAAATATCATCGTCCGCGCGGCATTATGACGGCCGGTTCCGAGGAACCGAGCGCATTGGTGGAGATGCGTTCCGCCGCTCGCCGCGAGCCGAACACGCGAGCGACCACGCAGGAGCTTTATCACGGCCTCGTGGCGAGCAGCCAGAATAGCTGGCCTTCGCTCCGGCGCGACTTCATGGCGATCAATTCGCTGCTGTCGCCGATTTTCGTGGCCGGGTTCTATTATAAGACCTTCATGTGGCCGGCAAAGTTCTGGGAAACGCTCTATGAGCCGCTGATCCGCCGCGCCGCTGGTCTGGGCAGGAGCGCGGGTCAGCCCGACCCGGACCATTATGACAAGGTCTGGGCGCATTGCGACGTATTGGTCGTCGGATCGGGTGCCGCCGGTCTGTCGGCTGCTCTCGCGGCTGGGCGCACGGGTGCTCGTGTCATCCTGGTGGAAGAGGACACGCGCCTTGGTGGTCGCTTGCTGAGTGACGGGGGCGAAATCGACGGCATGCTGGCCGGCGAATGGCTTCGTGAAACCTCGGCCGAACTCGAGGCGATGGGCAACGTTCGTATAATGACGCGCACGGCTCTGTTCGGTGTCTATGATGGCGGCACTTATGCTGCGCTGGAGCGTGTCAACGACCATGTTCCGGTTCCTGGACCGCATCAGGTACGCCAGCGTTTGTGGCGCATCGTCGCCAAGCGCAGCGTGGTTGCCGCAGGCGCCCTGGAGCGGCCGATTGTATTTCCGGGTAACGACCGTCCCGGCGTGATGATGGCTTCCGCCGTTCGCACGTATGTCAACCGCTTTGCAGCTATGCCGGGCCGGCAGATTGCGCTTTTTACCAACAATGATGATGGCTGGCGCACAGCGGAGGCGATCCAGGATGCCGGAGGCTCAGTCGCGGCAGTGGTGGACCCGCGTGGCCAGATTCCTGCCGCCTATCAGGCGATGGCGAAGGCTTCCGGGCTGCGTATGCTGTCCGGGGTCGTGTCCGATATCAAGGGCGGTGTGGACGGCGTTCGTGGCATCGTGGTCATTGGGAACGACGGTCGCAGCCAACGAATTTCGGCGGACTGCCTTGCAGTCTCCGGCGGTTGGAATCCGAATGTTGGGCTCTCGTGCTTTCATCGCGGTCGGCCGGTGTGGCGCGAAGATATTGCCGCTTTCGTTCCGGGTGATTGCCCGGCCGGGATGACGATGGCAGGTGCGGCGAAGGGTGAGTTCTCGCTCGGCGAATGCCTGCGCGACGGTCATGCCGCAGGCGCCGTTGCCGCTGCGGATTGCGGCTTCCACAAGAACGCCGGCACGCCGGCACAAGCGGGAGACGAGGCCTATGCGATCTCGCCTCTGTGGCAGGTGAAGGGCAAGGGCAAGGCTTTTGTCGACTTCCAGCACGACGTCACCGCGTCCGATGTGACGCTGGCGCAGCGCGAAGGCTATGAGAGCGTCGAGCACCTGAAGCGCTATACAACGCTTGGCATGGCGACCGATCAGGGAAAGACGTCAAATATCAACGGCTTGGCAATTATGGCTGCCGCCAGCGGCCGCTCTATTCCCGAGACCGGTACCACCATTTACCGGCCGCCCTATGCACCGGTCGCGATCGGTGCCTTCGCAGGTCACAATCGCGACGAGAATTTCCATGCTTGGCGGCTAGCACCGTCGCACCATTGGGCAGCGGCACGCGGTGCGGTGTTCGTCGACGTCGGTCTGTGGAAGCGAGCGCAGTGGTACCCGCAACCGGCTGAGAAAGACTGGCTGCAATCGGTCAGTCGCGAGGTCATGGCCGTACGCAACGGCGTTGGCTTTTGCGATGTCTCCACGCTCGGCAAGGTCGACGTGCGAGGCGCCGATGCCGGGGTTTTCCTTGATCGTGTCTACATCAACGCCTTTTCCTCGCTCGCCATTGGCAAGGCGCGCTACGGTTTGATGCTGCGCGAAGACGGTATAGTCATGGACGACGGCACCACATCGCGTCTGGCGGAAGACCATTATTTCCTGACGACGACGACTGCAAAGGCCGGCGCCGTCATGCAGCATCTGGAATTCTGCCGGCAGGTGCTGTGGCCGGAGCTCGACGTGCAGCTTTCGTCGGCCACCGATCAGTGGGCGCAGTTCTCCATCGCGGGGCCGAGGACACGCGATCTCCTGCAGGCGCTATGCGATCCAGCCGAAGACCTCAGCAACGAAGGCTTCCCATTCATGGGCGCTCGTGAGGTCAAGCTGCGCGGTGGCGTCACGGCCCGCCTGTTCCGCATCTCCTTCTCCGGCGAAATGGCCTTCGAGATTTCCGTGCCGGCACGCTACGGGAATGCCATGGCCGAGAACCTGATGATCGCCGGCAAGCCTTTCGGCGTCACGCCTTATGGCACAGAGGCGTTGAGCGTCATGCGCATCGAAAAGGGCCACGTCGCCGGCCCCGAACTCAACGGCACCACGACTGCGGACGACCTTGGTCTCGGCAAGATGATGTCCAGGAAGAAGGACTTTATCGGTCGTATCATGGCCGGGCGTGAGGCGCTGACCGCGCCAGATCGCCAGGTGGTCGTCGGTATCAAGCCGATTGACGCGCAGCGCCGCCTCCGTTCCGGTGCTCATGTGATCCGGAAGGAAGAGCTTCCCGGACCGGACACCGATGAAGGTTACGTGACCTCCGTGTGTTTCTCCCCGACGCATAACCAGTGGCTGGGCCTTGGACTGGTCAAGCGCGGACGCGAAAGATACGGCGAGGTGGTGCGTATCCATGATCCGCTGAGGAACGAGGATTACGAAGCTGAGATTTGCAGCCCGGTCTTCTACGATCCGGAGGGAGTGCGTCAACGTGGCTGATTTTTCCTGGGAACGTCAATCGCCCCTCGACAAGGCGCTGGTGGCCGGCGTCCACGGTGTCGACGGCCAGACGGGTGTAACGCTGACAGAGATCCGGAGCATCCTGTTGGTGCAGGTAATGGCCCGTCGCGGCAAGACGGCTGAAACCGCCAAGGCTGCAAGAAAGTTGTTCGGTGTCGAACCGCCAGTCGCGCCAGGCGCAGCGTTCGGCAATGGCGCCACGCTGATATGGTCCGGGCCAGATCAGTTTCTGGTTTTTGCGCCATATGGCGACGGCAGCCAATTTGGGCGGATCACGGAAGCCTTCGCAGGTATTGCTTCGTTGTCGGATCAGTCGGATGGCCGCTCACTGCTGCGCATTTCCGGTTCGTGCGCGACGCAGGCCATGGCCAAGTTCACGTCGCTCGATCTGCATGACGACGTTTTTGCGGTAAGCGCTGCGGCCACCACCTCCGTCGATCATACTGCGGTCAATATCTGGCGCGACGCTGACAGCACAGAAGGGCTACCGGTTTACAATCTCGCGGTATTTACCAGCTTCGCCGACAGCCTGTATCGCATGATCGCTGACTCTTCACTCGAGTACGGCTTGCAAGCGGCCTCGATCGAAGCCGCGTAGAGTTTCCGTCAGTCACGGTGCAAAGCCCTATTCCATCGAAAGGGGCTGTATCGTCATCGATACGAACATCGGACGAAGAGGAAATCCAGTTTTCGGCATATTCCGAAGACTTCGGCCACAGCTGGGACTTCCGGGATCGCGGTGCATGGCAAAGCGATCGAACTGTGGAAAGTCCCGTAGGAAGAAAAAAGGCTTGGCAGCATTGTGCCAAGCCTGAAGGGCGCGCTGGCTTGGGAGAAATGCGCCGCGTAGCGGCGGATTCGTCAGAACAGTCCTTCGATCTGTCCGTGTTGGTTGAGGAAGATCTTTTCGGATGATGGGACCTTTGGCAGTCCGGGCATGGTCATGATCTCGCCGCAGATGACGACGACGAAGCCGGCGCCGGCGGCCAGCCTGACCTCGCGCACCGGCACGGTGTGGCCGGTCGGCGCGCCGCGCAGGTTGGGGTCGGTCGAGAACGAGTACTGGGTCTTGGCCATGCACACCGGCAGGTGGCCGTAGCCCTGTTGCTCCCAGGCATGCAGCTGGTCGCGCACGCTCTTGTCGGCGATCGCCTCGGCGCCGCGATAGATGCGCTGGACGATGGTGTTGATCTTGTCGAACAGCCCCATCTCGTCGGCATAGAGCGGCGCGAACTGCGCCGCGCCCGACTCGGCGAGCGCCACCACCTTGTGCGCCAGTTCCTCGATGCCGGCCGAGCCCTCGGCCCAGTGCCGGCACACAATCGCCTCCTCGCCCATCTGCGCGACATAGTCCCTGACCGCCTGGATCTCGGCGGCCGTGTCGGAGTGGAAGTGGTTGATCGCCACCACCGCCGGCACGCCGAACTGCTTGACGTTCTCGATGTGGCGGCCAAGGTTGGCGCAGCCCTTCTTCACCGCCTCGACATTCTCGGCGCCGAGGTCCTCCTTCTTGACGCCGCCATTCATCTTCAGCGCCCTGACCGTGGCGACGATGACGGCGGCGGCCGGCTTCAGCCCGGCCTTGCGGCACTTGATGTCGAAAAACTTCTCCGCCCCCAGATCGGCGCCGAAGCCGGCCTCGGTGACGACATAGTCGGCGAGCTTCAGGGCGGTGGTGGTGGCCATCACCGAGTTGCAGCCATGGGCGATGTTGGCGAACGGGCCGCCATGCACGAAGGCCGGGTTGTTCTCCAGCGTCTGCACCAGGTTGGGCTGGATGGCGTCCTTCAGCAGCACCGTCATGGCGCCGTCGGCCTTGATGTCGCGGGCATAGACCGGGGTCTTGTCGCGGCGGTAGGCGATGATGATGTCGCCGAGGCGCTTTTCCAGGTCCTTCAGGTCGGTGGCCAGGCACAGGATCGCCATCACCTCGGAGGCCACGGTGATGTCGAAGCCGGCCTCGCGCGGATAGCCGTTGGCGACGCCGCCGAGCGAGCAGACGATCTGGCGCAGCGCGCGGTCGTTCATGTCCATGACGCGGCGCCAGGCGACGCGGCGGATGTCGATCTGCTGCTCGTTGCCCCAGTAGATGTGGTTGTCGATCAGCGCCGACAGCAGGTTGTGGGCGGTGGTGATGGCGTGGAAGTCGCCGGTGAAGTGGAGGTTCATGTCCTCCATCGGAACGACCTGGGCATAGCCGCCGCCGGCAGCACCGCCCTTGACGCCGAAGTTCGGCCCCAGCGAGGCCTCGCGGATGCAGATCACCGCCTTCTTGCCGATGCGGTTCAAGCCGTCACCCAGCCCCACCGTGGTGGTGGTCTTGCCTTCGCCGGCCGGCGTCGGGTTGATGGCGGTGACCAGGATCAGCTTGCCGTCGCGGTTGGACTGCGCCGCCTGGATGAATTCGGCCGAGATCTTGGCCTTGTCGTGGCCGTAGGGCAGAAGATGCTCGCCGGGAATGCCGATCTTGCCGCCAACCTCCTGGATCGGCCGCTTCCTGGCCCCCCGCGCGATCTCGATGTCACTCTTGAATTC
>Ga0182738_1001688_pt1 | contig 27100 bp, 17 predicted proteins | sample eDN5th30CBELigMG_FD_128876 | JGI IMG/M metagenome (GOLD analysis project Ga0182738, IMG submission 128876) | Enriched Miracle-Growth compost microbial communities from Emeryville, California, USA - eDNA 5th pass 30_C BE-Lig MG (version 2)... ...
AACACAGAGGGACGGAGGACACAGAGATCAGGTTTGTGTGCCTCCGTGTTCTCTGTCCCTCTGTGTTTCAAAAATTTCCTCATCATGGTGCGGACTTCAAAGTGCTCGGACAGGCTCCTAGACCTAGAGCAAGTTGCTCTGGCCGGAGCCCGCGCAGCACGGTTTCGATTGATGAAACGCAACTCGCTGCGTGGTGGAACGCAGCCGATACGGGGTGAATGCGTTCCGGGAACAATCCCGAAATCGAACCCTGATCGCACAATCATTATGATACATTCATTGACAAGGCACTACGAGAGGATGGATGTCATGCCGTCAGGACAGGATTTCGGACGGATTGTTCAGGGTGGACCGGTGATCGGGGTCATCCCAGCCAGGTTGCAGTCTTCGAGATTGCCGGGCAAGATGCTGTTGAATGATTCCGGGCAGCCGCTGATTCAATATGCCTGGGAAGTTGCCGGTCAGGCTGCCAGTCTGGATGAAGTAATCATCGCGACGGACAGCGACGAAATTGCAAAGGTGGCCCGTGGTTTTGGTGCCCGGGTGGCGATGACAGGGGACCATCCCAGCGGAGGAGATCGCATTGCCGAAGTGGTGCGGCGCGAATGTGCCGGGGCATCCCTGATCGTGAACATTCAGGGGGACGAACCGGAATTGGAATCGTCAGTGATCAACGATCTGGTCTCCGCCATGCAGTCGCGGCCGGAAGTGGAAATGGGGACGCTGGCCACTCCGATTACCACGCTGGCGGTATTGCTGGACACCAGTTGCGTGAAAGTCGTCTGCACAGCGGATGGGCGCGCCCTGTATTTCAGCCGGAGTCCCATCCCTTTTTACCGGGATGGAAACCCGCAGGATCTGCTTCAGCAGGATGAAGAACACGCCCGATTTCAGCAGAGTCCATGGCTGTTGCATCTGGGAATTTATGCCTATCAACCGGAGTTTCTACTGGCCCTGACTAGTCTGCCCCGTTCAAAACTGGAGCAAATGGAGAGTCTGGAGCAACTTCGGGCATTGGAAGCAGGAGCTTCCATCCTGGTGAAAGTTGTCTCTCACCGTTCCGTTGGCATCGACACCGCTGCCGATTATGCTGCGTTTCTGGAACGACAAAAACAGCGAGAATGAATTTCGTTTTGCTGATGTCATGGATAGATGACTTTCCACAGCCCCCGGCGAGGCGTCGGGGGCTGTCGATGTTAATGCGATTGGCTTTGAGGAGTGATTGATAATGACGAAACATATCTTCGTCACCGGAGGAGTGGTCAGTTCACTCGGCAAAGGTCTGACATCAGCCTCGATCGGCTTGCTGCTGGAGCGGCGTGGGCTGCGGGTTCGCATGCAGAAGATGGACCCGTATCTGAATATCGACCCGGGAACCATGAGCCCGTACCAGCATGGAGAAGTCTATGTCCTGGACGATGGCTCCGAGACCGACCTGGATCTGGGGCACTACGAGCGTTTTACGCAAAGCCCATTGTCCTCTCAATCAAATTTCACGACCGGCCGGATCTATCGCAGTGTGATTCAGAAGGAACGCCAAGGGAAATATCTGGGGGCGACCGTTCAAGTCATTCCACATGTGACCGATGAAATCAAATCACACGTGATGCAACTGGCCGGACCGGACGTGGATGTGGTCATCACCGAACTGGGGGGAACGGTCGGTGATATTGAAGGGCTGCCGTTTCTGGAAGCAATTCGACAGATTCCCCTTGATATCGGCAAGCAGAACTGCCTGTTTATTCATCTGACGCTGATCCCTTATCTGAAAGCCGCACGGGAAGCCAAAACCAAGCCGACACAACATAGCGTCGGACAGTTGCGAACCATTGGAATTCAGCCGGACATTCTGATTGTCCGTACGGAACGTCCGCTGGGGCGGGAGAATGCCGAGAAGATCGCCTTGTTCTGCAATGTGGAAAAGAACGCGGTGATTGAAGAATCGGACAAGGAATTTTCAATTTACGAAGTTCCTGTCGGACTGGCGGAACATGGGTTGGACAAGCTGATCTGTGATAAGCTGGGGCTTCCGAAAGGAGAGCCGAAACTGGATGACTGGTATGCCCTGCTCAACAGCATTCGCAACCCTCAGCATGAAGTGACGATTGCTGTCGTAGGGAAATACATCGAACATCGTGATGCGTATAAATCGATCTATGAGTCCTTGAGTCATGCCGGGTTTCATCACACCGCTCGCGTGTTGGTGAAGCGGATTGAAGCTGAAGAATGTGATACGGGAGATCTGGATCAGTTGCTGGGAAGTGTGCATGGGATTCTGGTTCCGGGGGGATTTGGATATCGCGGCGTGGAAGGTAAGATCAAGGCGATTCAGTATGCGCGTGAACGCAATATTCCGTTTCTGGGGATCTGCCTGGGAATGCAGTGTGCGGTGATTGAATTTGCCAGAAATGTCCTGGGCTGTGCGGAAGCCAACAGCACGGAGTTTGAACCTGATACTCCCGATCCAGTGATCTGTCTGCTGGAAGAACAGAAAACCGTGACCGACAAAGGGGGGACCATGCGATTGGGAGCGCAGCCAGCCATTCTGAAAGAAGGGACATTGGCCCATCGGGCTTACGGAAAACTGGAAATCGTGGAGCGGCACCGGCATCGTTACGAATTCAATCCAAACTACCGGGAACGGTTGATCGAAAAAGGGATGCTGCCGGCCGCCACCAACCCGAGTGGAAATCTGGTGGAAATCGTGGAAATTCCGAACCACCCCTGGTTTGTGGCCGTCCAGTATCATCCGGAATTCAAATCGTCTCCACTGGTCCCGCATCCGCTGTTTCGCGATTTCATCGGTGCCGGACTGGAAAAGCAACGTCGCCGGAATTGATTGGAAACCCATAAAGAACATGCAGTGAAAGGACATGCAGCGAACTTGCTCGCGGAATAGAAATTTGCCTTTTTCGGAAGGCTTGTTCGCGGCACTAAAAACCCTTGAAGGACATGCAGCGAACTTGCTCGCGGAATGGAAATTTGCCTTTTCGGAAGGTTTGTTCGCGGCACTAAAAAACTCCAACTCGGTCAACGCGTTCGAAACACCTCAGCTCCAGAAACCCCATGTCACCACGCCGAATCCTGGTCACTGCCGCCCTGCCCTATGCAAACGGGCATATTCACATCGGACATCTGGTGGAATACATTCAGACGGATATCTGGGTGCGGTTTCAGAAGCTGCGCGGACATAACTGCCGGTACTTCTGCGCGGACGATACGCATGGCACCGCGATTATGATTCGGGCCCGGCAGGAAAAACGGAGTGAGGAAGCGTTGATCGCCGACATGCGGGCCGCTCATCTCGAAGACTTTTCGAAGTTCGACATCGAATTCGATAACTACGGTTCCACCAACAGCGCAGAGAACCGCGAATTGTGCGAGCAGTTCTGGAAGTCGATCCGGGCAGCGGACATGGTGAAAGAAAAAGAGGTCGAACAGCTCTTCGACCCCGTGGCGGAAACATTTCTCGCCGACCGGTTTGTCAAAGGAACCTGTCCCAGGTGTCGGTCGGCCAATCAGTATGGAGATAGTTGCGACAAATGCGGCAGCACCTATTCCCCGGCCGATTTGATTGACCCGATCAGCACGCTCAGCGGAGCCAAACCAGAATTGCGCACTGCCAAGCATCTGCTGGTGGAAATTGAACAACTGCATTCGTTTCTGGAAGAATGGACACAATCGGGCGAACATCTGCAGCCGGAAATTGCGAACTATCTGAAAGGTCACTTTCTGGGGAACCCGTTGCGGGACTGGGATGTTTCCCGACCGGCGCCCTACTTTGGCTTCGAGATTCCGGATTTTCCCGGGAATTACTGGTATGTCTGGTTTGATGCGCCCATCGGTTACATCGCCAGTACCTGGGAATGGTGTCAGAAAAATGGTGAAGATCTCCTGGAGTGGTGGAAAAATGCCAACTCCGAAGTGCATCATTTTATCGGCAAGGATATTACTTATTTTCATACGCTGTTCTGGCCAGCCATGCTCAAGACAGCGGGCTTCAATCTGCCCACTAAGGTGCATATTCATGGCTTTTTAACGGTGGACGGCGAGAAGATGTCCAAGTCGAAGGGGACGTTCATTCAGGCAGCCACCTTCGCAGAACATCTGGACCCGGCCTACCTGCGATACTTTATCGCGTCCAAGCTCAGCAGTGGTGTGGATGATCTGGATCTGAATTTTGCCGAGCTGAAATTGAAGGTCGATTCCGACCTGGTGGGCAAGGTGGTCAACATTGCCAGCCGTTGTTCAAAGTTCCTGGCGGGACAATCGTTGTCCGCAGCTTATCCCGAAGATGGGGGACTATTTGCAGAAGCAGCCCAGGCGGGAGAGCAGATTGCTGCACACTATGAAAATTGCGATTATGGCGCAGCCATGCGGGAGATCATGGCCCTGGCGGACCGGGCCAATCAATACATTGAAGCCCGGGAACCATGGAAAATCACGAAAGATGAGTCGCGTGCGGAAGAGCTACGAGATGTCTGCAGCGTCGGTCTGAACCTGTTTCGACAACTGGTGATTTATCTTTCGCCCGTCCTGCCGGAGCTCAAACTTCAGACAGAAACATTATTAAATACCTCCATCACAGACTGGAGTCAGGTGCAGACCCCGCTCATGGATACGCAGGTTAATGTCTATCAACATATGATGAAACGGGTGGATCTTAAACAGGTAGAAAAAATGATTGAAGATTCCAAAGATTCGCAAGCCCCTTCCGCCGTCGCGATGGAGATCTCTGCGCCGGCCGATACAGCCACGCAAAGCGTTTCTTATCAGGATGGTCCGGAACCGATGATCAAGGAACCATTGGTGGGAGAACACTGCACCATTGACGACTTTGTGAAAATTGATATGCGGGTGGCCCGGGTGATTGAAGCGGGTCACGTGGAGGGAGCCGATAAGCTCATTCAACTCAAACTCTCTTTGGGGGGGGATGAAACCCGGAATGTGTTTGCCGGGATCAAGAGTTGTTACAAGCCGGAAGAATTAGTGGGCAAACTGGTGATCTGCTGTTCGAATCTGGCTCCTCGCAAGATGCGGTTTGGAGTGAGCGAAGGGATGGTCCTGGCGTGCGGTCCGGGTGGCAAAGAGATTTTCCTGCTCAATCCCGACGAGGGCGCTAAGCCGGGAATGCGGGTGCATTAATGCGGGCACTGTCAAGCAGCCCATTGCCTCTTGGACGTGTTTATTTATTCTGTTTATTGCTCTTTAATAACTGATTATTCTCTATGCCACATATTAACGATAGCTATCTGAAACTGAAGGCGGGTTACCTGTTTCCGGAGATTGGTCGTCGGGTGACCGCGTTCTGCAATGCACATCCGGATGCGAAGGTGATTCGGCTGGGAATTGGGGATGTGACGGAACCGCTTCCACCCGCGATCACTCAGGCCATGCATCAGGCTGTGGATGAAATGGCCAGTCGTGAGACCTTCCGGGGATATGGTCCGGAACAGGGATATGACTTTCTGCGGAACGCCATTGCCGAGCATGATTACAAAGCCCGTGGCTGCGAGATTGCCGCAGACGAAATATTCATTTCCGATGGTTCCAAGTGCGACACCGGGAATATTCTGGATATCTTTGGACTGCAGAATCGGGTGGCGATGCAGGATCCGGTGTATCCGGTCTATGTCGACACGAATGTGATGGCGGGACGAACCGGCGCGGCTGATGAATCAGGTCGATACGAAGGGCTGACTTATCTCCCCTGCACTGCTGAAAATGATTTCACTCCCGATCTGCCAGAGCAGCCGGTCGACCTCATTTATTTATGCTATCCCAATAATCCGACCGGAGCCGTTGCTTCCCGAGAAACATTAACGAAGTGGGTGGAATACGCCAAAAAAACAGGCGCACTCATTCTCTTTGATGCTGCTTATGAAGCCTATATCACCGATGAGAATATTCCGCGTACCATTTATGAAATTCCTGGTGCGCGAGATGTGGCGATTGAGTTCCGCAGCTTCAGCAAGAATGCCGGTTTTACAGGGACACGCTGTGCCTTCACGGTTGTTCCCAAAAGTGTGATGGGGACGACTGGTGACGGAAAGCAGCAGGCCATTCATCCACTATGGAACCGCCGCCATACCACCAAGTTTAATGGCGTGTCCTACATCGTCCAACGAGGAGCGGAAGCGGTTTACAGTCCAGAAGGGAAGCAGCAGATTTCCGAGTTGGTCGGTTTCTACCTGGAGAACGCCGAGATCCTGCGAAACGGGCTGGAGTCAGTGGGAATTGAAGTTTTTGGTGGAGTGAATGCCCCTTACATCTGGTTGAAGACGCCGCAGGGGCAAGGAAGTTGGGACTTCTTCGACCATCTCCTCACGCAGGCGAACCTGGTGGGAACTCCGGGGAGCGGATTCGGAGCCAGTGGCGAAGGCTATTTTCGCTTGAGTGCCTTCAACAGCCGCGAGAATATCGAAGAAGCAGTTGTGCGGATCAAGATGCTGTTCGGCCGGCTGATGGCCTGAGTTAGGGGTTAGGAGATAGCAGCTTGTTGAAAAACCAGGGAATCTTGGCCAGACAGAAATGTCCGGCCCACTTTTCAGTGATCCAGAAACTTCTGATGGCACAAACATTTCTGTCGGTGAGTTTTTCAACAGGCCGCTAAAAATCCCTAAGAATCTTCAGCAGGATCTCACAGACTTGTCCTGCAGCTTCTGGAACGGCGCATGCTTTCATGGCGACGGCCATTGTCTTACGTCGCGTTTTGTCTTCAATCAGCAGCGTGATCGCGCTGGCGAGTTCTGCGTCGAAGCGGGCTGCCGGCCCTTGTTCGACGAGGAAAGCGGCATTTCTGCCCAGAAAGTGCCGGGCATTGATGAGCTGATGATTTCGTAATGATTTTGGATACGGAACAATGACAGTCGGCAACCCGGCACAGGCGATCTCCGCCAGCGATGTTCCTCCCGCACGTGTCACGACAATACTGGCGCGTTCATACTGCTCCAGCATGTTGTCGAAGAACGGAGCCACTTCGGCTTTCTGTTTCATTTCATGATAGGCATTCTGAATTCTGGCACAGTCCGCTTCTCCGGTTTGATGCAGAATGGTCCAGCCGGCGAGTTGCTCGCGATGCTGTCCCGCATAACGAATCAGGGCCTCGTTGATCGCTGCGGCTCCCTGACTGCCCCCCAGCACCAGCAGACGCTTTTTTGAGATGACCGAACTCGCCTGCAGAAAGGCGATGGACTGTCGGACGGGGTTGCCGGTGACTTGGATCGGGATCTGCTCCGGGAGAAATCGCCCGGTTTCGGAGAAGCTGAGGCAAACGGTTTTTGCAAATCGTGCCAGCCAGGAGGTGGCGCGTCCGGGAATGAGATTCTGTTCCAGCAGGATGATGGGCCGCTTTCGCCACCGGCCCGCCAGGACTCCCGGAACGCTTCCAAAACCACCGGTTCCCAGAATGACCGGTGCGGGAAGCGTGCGAATGATCCCAACTGCTTGACGAACCCCTTTTCCGAGAGTCCGCAGAGCGGAGATAGGCTTTCGACGAAACTGCTGACTCTCCACCGCAGGCAGTGGGACTTGTTCAATCCCCTGCTCTTTCAGGATCGCGCTCTCAATCGATCGTTCGGCTGTCAGAAAGAGAATCCGTGCAGGAGCGAGTCGACGTCGCCGGAGTTCCTCGATCACGGCGAGAGGAGGAAAGAGATGACCACCGCTGCCGCCACCGCAGACCACCAGACTCCATTCAGATGGAAGCGGCATGATTGTTCTCTGAAAGTTCTGCAGATCGCTTTTATAGTGCCGTGTTATGGCTTGGTTTTAGTGTGCGTCGTCGCGAAAACGTCCTTCGTTGTCGGACGGTATGTTCAGGTTTGTCCGATTGTTCAGAGTTCACAAAGTCGTCAGATACGTTTCAAAGCACTGTCATTGAGACACAAGCTTTTGCTGCGTTTTTTTCTGGAAAGCTTCCCAGGCGATGGCAAGTCGATCATGCGGCGGAGGCCCATCCAGATCGCTGGCGAGTCAGGGGTTGGTTCACTGGGACGACTATGATAGAGCAAGTTGCTCTGTCCTGGGTCCGCGCAGCTTCGCGTTTCGGCTGATGAAATGCACCTTACCACGTGGCGGAACTCGGGTGATGCGGGGTGAACGCGATCTCGCCATCCCTCCTGCAACGCCGGTCATAATGTTATAGTTCCCGACATCAATGTTTGTGGTTGTTCCATAGGGCGTTTTTCGATGACCAGAACACTGTCATAATAGTGAAGAGAATGAGCCGATCTGGTGAACTCATTCACCGGCAACTGCTTTGGATCCTGCGAGTGCCAGGCGTTGAGAAAATCAATCAAATTCTTGCTGTATTCAATAAATGTATTTTTTCGTTTCAGGCCTCCTTTGAACTCTTTCCAATAGGATGTATGCAGGTCTTCACACAGGTAGACACCATTGTGAGCAAGATGCGGAAACAATTCCTCAAACGTCACGATTTGCTGTTGCATCATATGCCCACCGTCATCGATGAGAATGTCAATCTGCGGAAATGATTCTCGAAGTGATTGAAGAAAATTTCGATCCCCCTGATCTCCAATCACGACGGAGATCCCCTCTTCTTCCACCTGCTTACATTTCGGATTGATGTCGACCCCGATAATCTGCGATTGTGGACCGAAATAGTCTTTCCACATTCTCAACGACCCACCATGATTGACTCCCATTTCCACTACAGTGACCTTTTTCCCGCGAAAAGCTGAGAAATGACGTTCGTAGATGTTAAAATAATGATCCCATTTATGAATAACTCTTCCATTGTTCTGGGCGAAGATTTGACGAAGCGGAATTTGATTTTCCATAATTTCAATATTATTCATTGGTTTTTCCGGCATCGCTTCCATCAGGAGAAGATGTGCTCTCGTCAGAACCCCTGGAGGCAGTGGTTGATGGCCAGACTTTTTCGTGTCGAGATTCTGAACATCTTTGTGGATTTGATCATTCCAGATGTCTCGCATGAACACTCATGCGAGACATCGCCCGGAAATGTAGGGTTTTCAGAATCTTAAGGCTAGAGCGCATGACTCCCGCATCGATCGTGTTCCGCTACGCGGCGAGTTGCCTTTCATCAGTCGAAATGTGCGCTGCGTGTTCTCAGGCGAGAGCAACTTGCTCTCGCCGTCGATGGAGTGCCGTGTTCATTCTGTTGATGCGTCATAAGCAAGCGGGACCGGTTTTCCCCTTCAAGAATGCCGCTCCGACCAGAAGCAACTTGCTCTTTGCTTTCCAGCTTTGGACAATAACAGGCAGACAATGCTTCCAGATTTGAACTTCCAGTTTTGAAAACTTGATCCAGAGCAACTTGCTCTAATAAAGCACTGTTTTCTTTTACGTTGTCCCCTGTTCTATTCTCTTTTACCTTGTTTTCACCCGGTCAAATCTGGAACGGCTAGAGCAAGTTGCTCTGGCCTGGGCCCGCGGAGCGCGCGTTTCGACTGGTAAAATGCAACTCGCCGCGTGGCGGGACGCGGTCGATGCGGGAGTCATGCGCTCTAAGTTAGTATTCCCGTTGAAATCCATGGAGTGAAGGCCACCATCATGCCGCCAGAATTCCGCATCCCCGAGATCTTGCTGCAGCAGTTGAAACGTCTTCGAGACCGCATGGTGAGCGTGACGGTTGCAGGAGGGATCGGCCTGACACTTCTGGTCGTTTCTCTCAACATCGCACTGGTGCTGTTACTGGACCTGCTGATTGATTTACCCGTCGTCGTCCGTGCGGTCCTGCTGATCTCAGTTCCCATCACTGCACTCGGGATGCTGGGATGGACTGTGCTGCGTCCACTTCTGGCCCGTTATCAGAACAATGAACTGGCGGCTGTTGTGGAAGTGGCTCATCCGGAACTGCGTGAGCGATTGCTTTCGATCGTCGAGTTGCAGGAGAGTCTGGCCCGGGGAGAAGATGGCGGGTCTGAACTGATGCGGTCCCTGTTGTTGCAGCAGACCGTCGCCTTTGCTGATGCGAATGACTTTGTGGATGTGGTGGATGCTTCTCGTGCTGTTCGCCGCTGCTGGATGGGGGGGATTGCCGTCTTCGCCCTGTTGCTGCCGCTGGTCTTTGCGACCAATGCCTATGCTGTGCTGCTGTCGCGGTTTTTGAATCCCTGGGGGAATTATGAACGTCTGCAGAATCTGATTTTAACGGTGGATGATGCGGACCGGGTGGCGGGTCGCGGAGACGATGTGACTCTTGTGGCCCGTCCGAGTTGGCGTCTCAGAGAAGCGGAATTGCCGGAATCGGTCTGGCTGGATTGGACCACTTCCTCTGGAATTCGCCAGAGTCGGCGTCTCGACTGGAATGAACAGGAGCAGTTCTATGCAGTCCTGCTGCCGCACGTCAGCGAAAGTTTTGACTATCATGTCTCTGCTGATCAGGCCCGGACCCGCCGTCATCATCTCGAAGTCATCGAACGCCCGGATGTTCGCCAGTTTTCCGTCGAGATCACTCCGCCCGCTTATACCGGTCAGTCGGCAACTCAGCATGATGCTCTTTTAAATGAAATTCTGGCCATCGAACAAAGCCAGATGGAAATGCGGCTCACATTCAACAAACCACTCACCAGAGCGGAAATCATCTGGCTGGGAACGGAGACAAATGCAACATCCCAGCCGGACCTTCCGTCGCCCCCCAGGATAGATGGCGTTCCGGTTCGTGGGAAAACGGAATTACCGTTATCCGCAGACCGTCAATCGGCGGAGTTGGGGATGGTGGCTGCACTCGATGGTCCTTCAGGGCGATTCATCGTACGGACCGTTGATGAATATGGGCTTCAGGCACGAGTGGAACCGCTGCGGCGGCTGACAATTCAACCAGACTGGGCTCCCGTGCTGGAATTTGCGGATAATGAACAACATGCCTCTGCGCGTCCGCTCGATCTGATTCGCATTCCCCTTCAGGCCGCCGATGATTTTGGACTGGCGAGCATCGAGTTGCATTACGATGTTCTGCGTGATGGAGGGAAGGAACCGGGGAAGATTTCGGTGCCGACCGATCAATTGGGAGGCCGCAGCTTTGCCTCGTTCATCAATCTGGATCTGCAGAAACTCAACCTCAAAAATGGGATGCAGGTCGCCATTCGCGCCCGCGCCACCGATCACCGCCCGGTTCCTGCTCCCAACGAAACCTGGACCGGAACCCGACTCATCCAAATCCAGGATGACGCCCGTCCCTATGGAGATCAGACGCTCGCAGACACGCAACATCGCGTGGATCAGGCCATGGACAATTTAAAGACGGACATCGAAAAGCAGCGTCAGAACGCGCGGCAACTTCAAACAGAAGCACAGACCAACGAGGCTCAACAAAAGGCATGGCAGGGGGATGAACAGACTGCCGCACTGGAAGAGAAGTTGCGAGAACTGAGCCAGCAGATGCAGAAGCTCAGCGCCGTACTGGATCAGCAACCGGTCATGCAGCCGCTGGCGGAACAGGCGCGCCAGATTGCAGAACGGGAATTGGCCCAGGCCGCAGCCAAGGCAGATGAGGCCCGGCAGGCTCCGCTGCCTCAGAAGCAACAGAAATTGTCGGAGGCCGCCGGCAAGCTGCAACGCGCGGAAGAGGAACTCAAAAAGATTCAGGAACAGCATCAGAAGCTGGCAGAATTACAGCGTGATCTGCTCGAATTGAATCGTCTGGCAGAGAACACCGAACAACTTGCCAATCAGGTCGACGATCTCACACAACGACAACCGGAAATCACCGCTGAGAAAAAGAAGCAACCGACTCCTCAACAGGAACTCTGGAACCAGGATCATCAGCGACTTGTCGATCGGCATGGCCAGCTGGAAAAGGATCTGAATCACATCCTCAGTGAACATCCCGAACTCTTGGACAAAGCCCGGGAGAATCTGCAGCATCAACTGGCCAGCCTGGGTGAACAGGCTGATCGGCTCGCACAACAGCAGCAGTCGCTTTCCAATTCCACGCGCGATGCCGCACGGGAAATTGCCCGCCAGGGAGACTTGCGACAAAAACAGGAGAAATTGCAACAGGCAGAACGTCAACTGGCAGAGAAGCTGAAGTTGCCGGGCTCGGACGAAATCCGGGTCAATGGGGCGAAAGAGACGCGAGATGCGCGCCAGGCGCTCGAACAGGGTGATTTTGCAGAATCGCAAGAGCAACACACCGCTGCTGCCGAACAACTCAAACAACTTGCCCAGGCGTTGCAAAAGAACGATTCACTCCCCGCCGATCCGCAACAGGCAATTCAGGAACTGAACCAGCGGCAAGAGGCGCTGAATGCAGAACTGGCAAAACTTCCCGCGGAATCCACTCCCGAATCACAGGCAGACATGACCCGGCTGGCCGGGGAGCAGGCTGCTATTCAACGCGGAGTTGCTGAATTGCCTCAGACCGATGCCACTCGCGACGCCCGTCGAGAAGCACTGGAGCGGATTCAGGAAGCAGGACGAAAACTGGCAGAAAATCAACAGGCCCCTGCGCAGGACCAGGGACGCCAGGCGGCCGAGGCACTCCAAAAAATAAAAGAGGCCATCACCGCCGCTCAGCAGGACGATGCAAAGAAAGAAGCGTTTCAGTCCGAGGGAGTGCAGAAGGAAGTCCAGAAAGAACGTACCCGCTCACAGGAAATTCAGCAGCAGGCAGCCGATCTCGTACAACGTCAACAGGCGCTTGCCCAGGAGATCGCCGCCCAGACGCCCGCACTATTGGAGCACGATTCACCTGCAGAAATGCAGACTGCCGAAAATTCGACACAGCCGGCTGTCACTCCGGATGGATTGCCTCAAAATGGAGAGGCATCCCCGCAGCAGTCCTCCATACCAGAACAAGCAGCACCAGAACAAGCAGCACCGGGGCAGGCAGTACCGAAGGGGAGCACCGGAGAAATGCAACCGGGCCGCGCCACTGCCGAGAATGAAGAGCCATCAAAAAATTCTCAGCTCGCCGCTCTTCCAGATGCTCAGCAGGGAATCGCGGATCTTTCCCGGCAACTCGCAGAAGAAACCCGACGGTTGGAGCTCAACGATGAACAGATCAATCGGGCTTCTTCTGAATTGTCCAACGTCACGCGTGCTGCAGCGCATGAACTGAGAGAAGCCAACTTCAAACGTGCTGCGGAATTGTCTCAGGAAGCTGCCGAAAAGGCCCGGAAATTTTCTGAAGCACTGGCGGCTCCCGGCAATCAGACCGTCCCGGAACGCCTGCAAGCGGCTGCGGAAACAGCCGGTCAACAGCAACAGATGCTGGCCGATCAATTACGGGCACTGGCGGATTCCAGGGAGCAGCAGGCCACATTTCGCAGCCAGCGGCAACAGCAGTTGCAGGATCAGACACAACAGCTTGCTCAACAACTCGATCACCGGGCCGATCAACTCAACCTGCAGCAGATCGATCGCAGGCCACAAGCGGAAACTGCACGCCAGGGAGAAGAACAACTATCAACAGCCCACCAGCAGATGCAGCAGGCCCTGCAATCCGGTCAGCGGGGGAATCAGGGGCAAGCTGCTGAGGCTGGACAGAAATCGGCGGAAGCACTTCGTCAGGCCGCCAATCTGAGCAGGCAGGCTTCCAACGGCGGCAATCCACGGCGAGCCCCCGATCACGCTGCTCAAGGGGAAGCGGGGCAACATGTCGCGGAATCGGCCCAGTTTCTTAATCACGCCGGCGAACAACTGGCGAAGTTAGGGCAACCCATGCGCGAGACTCAGGCCCAGGAGCAAAATCCTGATCGTGGTGAGGGGCAAGATCAAGATGAGGGTGAGGGGCAAGGGAATGGTGAGGGGCAGCAAGGGACACCCGATCAGAATTCCGGTCAGCAGTCTCCCGAGTCTGGTGGCCAACAGGGATCACAACAGGCGGACATGGACGCCGGTGCAGGCGATCCCGGGAAGTCGCAAGCATCAAAGTCTCTGCGAGATGCGGCCCGCAACATGCGGCAAGCGGCCCAGCAAATGGGACTCGCAAACAAATCACAACAATCCAATCAATCGAACCAGACAGAACCCGGACGCAACTCCGATCGGTCCACCGGCACCAACCCTTCGGATTCTGCTTCCAATGGAGAAGCTCATCTCAGCGAACTCGAAAAATCTCTGGGAACTGTCTCAGGGCGAAACTGGGGCAAACTGCCCGGAACGTTACAGACCGAACTTTTCGAATCTGCGCAGCGGCACCGTGATGCTGCCTATGGGGGACTGATTCGCAGATATTTCGAAGACATTTCCAAAGCCCGCCCCGCCCAGTTGGAAGAATCCAGGCCGCAATAACCATCCTTGCAGAGACGTCTGCACTCAGTCGTTCCAAGTCGACAGAGTCTTTCCCCACAAGCGCGTCTGCGAGCAATGGCCGCCCAATACGGGGAGGACAGGGACATTTTCATTTTCAAAAATTCAAGAAGGGAAACCGGGCATTGAGCAGCCAAATCGGAATGTTTCATCAAAAGCGTCACGCTGTCCTCAGGCTGGGGCTGATCGTCGCCAGCGTGCTCTTCATGGCCACGCTCTGTCAGTGGCCTGGTCCCGCCAGGTTATATGCTGATGATCCGCCTGCGGAAAAACCGCGACGAATCTATCTGGATGAGTTTCGTCCCACACCGATGTTGAAAACCGAGCTGCATCCGCTCACGCGGGCCAGGTTCCCGTGTGTCAATGTCCATTCGCATCCCGGCAGTCTGACTCCGGCAGAAGTGGACGACATGGTCAAAGTGATGGACGAAGCAAATATCGCAGTCAGTGTCAGCCTGGACGGAGGGACAAACGGCAAGCCTTTTTCAGATCATTACTATGCACTCATGAATTCCCATCCCGACCGATTCGTGGTGTTCCTGTGGATTGATTATATTGGCAGCGGCAACAAGCAGGACCCCGCCACCTGGGAAGTGCATCAGCCCGGTTATGGCCTGAAGATGGCAGACCGTTTGAGCGATGCCGTCAAACAGGGAGCCAGCGGCCTGAAAGTCTGGAAAGACCTGGGACTCTACATGCCGGGTCCGGATGGAAAAATGATCATGCCGGACGACCCGCGGTTTGATCCCATCTGGCAACGGGCCGGTGAACTCAAAATTCCCATTATCTGGCACTGTGCCGATCCACCTGCCTTCTTCACCCCCACCAATGAAAAAAATGAACGCTGGGAAGAACTCTATCGCCATCCGGAATGGAGCTTTTATGGTCCTCAATTTCCTTCGCATGCCGAGTTGATGGCAGCCCGCAATCGGGTGATCGCCCGGCATCCGGACACCACGTTTATCTGTGCCCACATGGCGGAACTCTCGGAAGACCTCAAACAACTCAGTGCGGATCTGGATCGTTATCCAAATATGAACGTGGAAATTGCCGCCCGGATTTCGGAACTGGGCCGGCAGCCCTATTCGTCCCGAAAATTCTTTATGAAATATGCAGACCGTATCCTGTTCGGCACGGATGGCATCCCTCCCATGACGGAACTGATTCCTCACTTCCAGTTCCTGGAGACCTGGGATGAATATTTCCCCTATGAAGACAATCCGTTTCCACCGCAAGGGCTTTGGAATATTTATGGTATTGGCCTGCCGGACAATGTGCTCAAAAAAGTCTATCATGAGAATGCAGAGCGTCTGATTCCGGGCATCGCGGAAAGAGTCCAGAAGTACGCTGCCCGGCATTCGCAGCCCCAGTCAACCGGAACACCGTCAACAGAAGCCCAGTCAACAGAAACACCGGCGGCAAATTGAAATTCACCACTGGCGAACACTCGTATTCCTTCGGCTTTGCGATCGGAGAACTGCTCATGCAGAACCGTTTTTTTCCCAACACCTGGAACCAGTTCCAGCGTTTACTGCTGACCGGCTGTCTGGTCTGCCTGCTCGGCAGCGGACTTCTGGCAGACCCCCCAGCCAAAAGCCCTCAGCCTGCAGAAAGCGCCATCAGTCTGTTTGATGGCAAGACCCTGTCCGGCTGGAAGGTGCTGGATCATGCCGGGACGGGGGGAGCGGAGGTGAAGGAGGGGGCGATCGTGCTCAAGCAGGGAGAGCCCATCACCAGCATTGTCTGGACAGGGGCGGAGTTGCCCAAAGTCAATTATGAATTGACCATGCAGGCCCGCCGGGTGGATGGCAATGATTTCTTTGCCACGCTGACGTTTCCCGTGCGTGAGCGTTACTGTTCACTGGTCCTGGGTGGCTGGGGAGGGGGCGTGATCGGACTCTCCAGTATTAATGGTGCCGATGCCTCCGAAAACGAAACGACCGATTATCTGGATTTCGAAAAAGGTCGCTGGTACAAGATCCGCACCCGTGTCACCGAGACACACCTGCAGGCCTGGATTGATGACAAGCAGGTCGCCAATATCAATCACACCGAGAATCTGGTTTCCGTTCGTATTGAAATGGAGCTCTCTAAACCATTAGGGCTTTCCAGCTTCCATACCACCGGCGAAATCAAAGAGATCAAGATTCTGCCGCTGGCGCCTGCTGACAAATAATCACGTGATGGCCAGAACGCATGACTTCCGCATTGTTCATCGTACGCATGGGCACTCGCAGAAAAATCTAACGATTCATCGTTTTGCCGCAGACGACAGCGAAACGATAAATCGGTCGGTGCGCGGCGAGTTGCCTTTCATCAGTCGAAACGCATGCTGTGCAGGCACAGGCCAGAGCAACTTGCTCCAGTGCCTCGTCTACTCTAAAAATTGGGGTTCGCCTAAACGCAAAGTCCGACAACGGAGGACGTTTTGTGATGACGCACCCCAAATCCAAGCCCTGACAGGGCTCCAGGAGAGGTTTTACGAGTGACACAGGAACAAAAAATTCAGGCAGTCGCCTTCGATCTCGATGGTTTGATGTTCAATACGGAGGATGTCTTTCACCTGACCGGAACAGAACTTTTGCGCCGTCGCGGCCTGCTCGCCACTCCGGAACTCTTTCATGCCATGATGGGACGCCGTTCGCGGGAAGCCTTTCAAGTGATGATCGATCACATGGGGCTGCGCGAGTCTATCGATGAACTCAGCGTGGAATCCGGGGAGATTTTCGAAGCCTATCTGGAATCGCATCTGGCCCCCATGCCCGGGTTGTTCGAATTGCTGCATGCCATTGAAGCCTGCCAGATCCCCAAGGCCGTGGCCACCTCTTCCAGTCGGACCTACTTAACACGCCTGCTGGCCCGGTTTCATCTGCTTCAACGATTCGACCAGCTTCTCAGCGGTGATGATGTGACGCATGGCAAACCGCATCCGGAAATGTATCTTACCGCGGCGCGCTTGCTGAATGTTTCCCCGGAACGCATGCTGGTGATGGAAGACAGTGAGAACGGGACGAAGTCTGCCGTGGCTGCGGGAGCCTATGTGATTTCAATTCCCCACGATCACAGTCGGCAGCATTGTTTCGATGGAGTACAAGGAGTGGCCTCGGCTCTGAATGACCCCATGATTATGAAACTGTTTGAAAATGCCCTCCACTAACACTCGCCAGAAAATCGGTTGGAAAAGAGGGATCATCCGGTTCGCGATTCTGGTGGGCCTGGCTTTTTGCGGAATTCTGATCTTGTTCGTCGGTCTTCAACGCTCCCTGATCTACGCCGGTCGGCCACAAGCCGTTCCCAGACCGGTCAATTTCTTTCCTGCCGACCAGATCCAAGATGTGCAGGTTCCTGCTCAGGATGGAATCTTGCTGCATGGCTGGAGAACACTGAGTCCATCGACGAGTCCCTCGATGCAGGAACAGCCCAGCAAGGGACTGGTCCTGCTTTTCCCCGGGAATGCCGGGACGCGGACAGCACGAATTTCCATGCTGCAGACTTTGAATGCCTGTGGCTGGGATGCTCTGATCTGTGATTATCGCGGGTATGCGGACAACGCCGGCAAACCGAGCGAAAATGCCCTGGCAGCTGATGCCCGGTCCATCTGGGACTTTGCCGTCGATCAACTGCACTATCCGGCAGACCATATTGTGTTGTGCGGAGAATCTCTGGGAGGGGGTGTGGCGACCTGTCTGGCCTGGGAACTGTGCCAGAAACAATCCCCGCCTGCCGGTCTGATTCTCCGATCCACCTTCACGTCATTGGTCGACGCTGGAAAGCACCTCTATCCCTGGTTGCCGGTGCGGACATGCCTGATCGATCGCTATCCATCCATCAGCAGGATCGGTCAAATCACCTGTCCCATCCTTATCATGCACGGTCAGCTGGACGCCATTGTTCCGTTTGCTCAGGGAGAAAAGCTCTTTGCTGCCGCTCCAGAGAAATCGGCATCGGGCATCACAAAAACATTTCTGGCACTCCCGAATTCCAGCCATAACGATCTGGGAATCACTGCAGCCAGAGAGACGTACCTGGCCCAGCAACGGTTTCTCGACCAGATTCGAAGTATCCCATCCTCACCGCCTGCAGAAGCACCCCATCCATAATGTCGACATTAAAGCTCGAGAGCATCGAACTGGCACTGGCACATCTGTCTCGCCGGGACCGTCGATTGCGGCAGATCATTCAATCCGTGGGGCCGTTTCGGCTCAAACGGCAGACCAATCGTTATCAATCGTTACTGAAGGCCATTGTGTCTCAACAGATTTCGACCGCCGCAGCCCGGTCCGTCTGGAAGAAGATCGAAACACTGGCAGAGACAAAATCCGTGACTGCCGATGCCATTGTGCGATTGCCGGATGATGTCTTGAGAACAGCTGGTTTATCAGCCCAGAAGCTGCGCTATATCCGCGATCTCACCCAGCGGGTCCATTCCCGGGAGTTGAAGCTCTCGCAACTGCATCGGCTCAGTGATGAAGAGGTCATTGTCGAACTGACCGCTGTGAAAGGGATTGGCATCTGGACCGCGCAGATGTTTCTGATGTTCTCCCTGGGCCGCCCCGATGTGCTGCCACATGGAGACCTGGGGATTCAATCCGCCATCAAGCGTCTTTATGACCTTCCCGAGCTCCCCAAACGGGAAGAATGCCACCGCATTGCTGAACCCTGGCGACCTTATGCCACGGTCGCCAGCTGGTACTTATGGCGCAGTATCGAACCGGAATATACTCTTTAGAGCGAATTGACTCCGCATAGGCCGATTCATCGTTTCGCTGCAGACCACAGCGTGGGTGGCCCAGGTTGCTTGCAACCTCTGGGCCGGCGGAGCCGGTGAGAGGTCGTGAGAATGACTTCCCCATGTGTCAGAGAGGCTTGCGGACAGAGCCACCTCTGACGGCTGCGCCGCCCCGGAAGAATCTTCCGGGGCCACCCGTGCATAAGCCGATTCATCGTTTCGCTGTGGTCTGCAGCGAAACGATGAATCGTCGAATTCCCACTGCAAGTGTTCACGCGTATGACGGACAATACGGAAGTCATGCGCTAGAGCGCATTCACTCCGCATCGATCGCGTTTCGCCACGCGGCGAGTTGCGTTTCATCAGGCGAAACCGCGCTGCGCGGGCTCAGGCCAGAGCAACCTGCTCTAACCTCGTGCACGTTGGGCGGACCGGCGTTCCAGCACCGTTCGCAACCCCAGCAGCAGTAAGGCTCCTCCACCTGCGATCAGGCCATTGCGGATTTTGTACTCGGGGGAAGCGGTGGCAAAAGTGATCAGACCCGCCAGCAGAGTGAGGATCAAGACGTTCAACACGCCTAATGAGCCGGGGAAAAGTTGCTTTCGCAGTCCCCGTCCACGGAGTTCGTTGAAGGCCACCGCCAGAACGACCAGCACTCCCACGACCAGTCCTTCCACCAGATCGGGACGGGATTCGAATGATTTGGCAACGGAGTCGATCACGACTTTGAGAAATGCGGACCCCAGCACGATTCCGGCAATCGAACCTGCTCCTCCAGTCAGACTGCAGCCTCCCACTACGGAGGCGGCAATCGCATTGAGTTCGTATCCCGCGCCATCGCGAGTCGGTTCACTCGTGCCGACATAACAGGTATAGAGAATCCCGGCAATCGCTGCCGTCATTGAACCAATACAATAAGCCAACCATTTCAGACGATCGGTCCGAATCCCGCTCAACCGGGTGGCTTGTTCGTTCCCTCCCAGGGCATACAGGTGCCGTCCCACCACGGTTTTGCTGAGCAAAATCCACAGGCCGATCGAAAGAATCGCAAAAATAAGCAGTGGAACCCACCAGACATTCCCCAGGCTGCTGAACAGGGGATCGGTGATCAGGATGGTCGACTTCCGCGTTTTACTGGCATAGGCAATCTGCGTGACATCCTGAATCAGGAGCTTTGCCAGGCTGCGCAGCCCGACCAGCGACGCCAGCGTGGCGACAAATGGCGGTAATTCAATCGCCGTGATCAGCCAGGCATGAAAGCTACCCACCAGAAAGGCGGCCAGCATCGTGACGAGAAATGCTGCCACCAGAATCCAGACGGACAACTGGTCCGTCTGTGGAAGTCCATCCACCTTGGGAGCCAAGAGCAGACAGACCGATGAGAACGCCATCCCACTGAAAGCAATCACAGATCCGCTGGACAGGTCAATGCCCCCCGCGATAATGACTGTGCCTGCCCCCAATGCAAAAATGCCCAGAAGTGCCGTCTCCCGCAGAATGGTCGTTGCATTCTGTTTGGGAAATTCCCGATAGGAATCGCTGATAAAGGTTGTGAACACCACAACACAGAGAATTGCGATCAGTAAACCAAATTCGTTGCGATGCCGCTGAAAGAATCCAGACGAGGAATGAGGCGATGAGAGCATAGTGATGAAATAGCGTGCCTGACAAAGAAGGGGGAACAGGATTAGCAAAATTCTATTCCCTGAATCCTAACCGCTGAATCCTAACTCCTCATCATGACGACTGCAGTTTGCGTTCTTTCAGCCAGGCATCAAATTCGTTCAGGTCCATGAAGATGGTTTCGGGTTCGAAGACCTCTTTTTTGATGGGAGAATCGACGTCCGGCACGATCACCCGCACTTCGGTTCCATAAATATCGTTCGTTCCGTCCTGAGAGTAGTTCGGATACATTTCCTGAATCACGGTCTCATCTTTTTCGATCAGTGCTTTGAGAAGTTTCACACCGACCATGCCCATCTGATAAGGATTCTGCACGACCATCACATCGATATTGTGATCTTTCATGGCGGAGATACTTGCTTCCGCAGCATCGAAGCAGAAGACTTTTTCTTTGTCGCGAATCTTACGATCTTTCACGACAGCCACAATCTGCGGGGTGTTATATGCCCAGATCCCGACCATCGCATTGATTTCCGGGTGACGATCCAGGGCATCCTGAACATTCTTGCGAGCGGTGGGAACGTCTCCACGGTCTTCCAGGCGTTCCACTTCCAGAAACGTCTCGCCGGCCCCTTCCTGAAACCCATCCATTCTTAAGATCGCATTTGCCGAACCGGTATTTCCCAGGAAGAACGCGAACTTGCCGCCATCCGGCATCAGCACTTTGGCAGCTTTGCCCAACTCCCGGCCCGCGATAATGTTGTCGGTCCCGACATAGGCATAGCGGGAATCGCGGTACTTTTCACGATTGATTTCTCCGTCAATCGTGATGACCGGAATTCCACGATCCCGCATGGCCTTCAGTTCTTTGGCCACTGCAGCACTGTCCGGATTGAAGACGGAAATACCGAAACCGGCCAGATCCTTCTGCATGGAATACTGCTTGATCTTGTCGACCTGGCCTTTATCGGTGAAGTCCGCCCGGTCAAAGGTCACCTGATAACCTTGTTCTGCCAGTCCGAGTTCTTCCGCCGCCTTGTAAGTCCCGGCTTCGCAGGCATCCCAGAAAGGATCGTCTCCATTCGTCAGGATCACGATTCGTTTGGTGGCTTTGGAGCCACCAGATCCATCGGGAGATCCGCTGGGACAACCGGCCAATGTCAGCCCCAGGAGTCCGGATAAACACAAGAGAAAAGCGGAGCGATGGCGATGTGACATGCGCGAGTACCTCTAAGCAATGGAGAAATGCGTCTCTGCAGAAGGTCTCGACAATAGATTGTCACATCCATCACGTCAACGACGTCTCCGGAGTTGTTTCCGGTGCGCGGGAAACTTCCACACAAGTCAGTCGACCATCAGATGGGATTTCAGCTGTTCCACGATTTGTACTCCGCGCATTTTGATGATTTCCGGATCGTGACATCTTCCAGCCGGTTCCACCACGATCGTCAAAATCAACTGGCGTCCGCCCCGCAGGTTTCCATCCGGGCAACCATCCGCAATCTGCAGGGAAACTTTGACCGGCAATCGCTCCGCGGAGTTGCGTGTCCAGGCGGAGAACAGGCTCGCCGATCCGATCTGCAGCGAAACGTGCTTCGGCTCTACCGAGAGAATCCTGGCCTTGTATTCTTCGATAAAGCCGGCCAACTTCAGTTGAAGCAAGTCAGGCGCCACATGGGTATGAATCGTGGCCAGATGCGAAAGCTCGGCGGCGCGCGATTCTCCGGGAGAGAGTGCCGAGATCTGGGCCTGGTCACAACGGCAGACATAGCTGCGATTGCGGCCCAGCCGTTTGGCTTCATATAGAGCATCGTCTGCCCGTTTGACGACAGACTCCATGCTTTCACCCTGGCGGACCTCCGCGATCCCGAAAGATGCGGTCACCTGCAACTCGTCGCGTTCTGCAAAGCGTGTTGTCGACAGAATCCGTCGTAACCGTTCGGCCCGCTCCAGCGCTGCGACCGCAGACGTCTCCGGACAGATCACCAGGAACTCTTCCCCGCCATAGCGTCCGATCACTTCTCCCGAATACAGTTCGTCCTGCAGCAATCGGGAACACTCCACCAGAACTTTATCTCCCACAGCGTGTGAAAGTTGATCGTTGATCAGTTTGAAATGATCCAGATCCATAAACACGGCCGAGTAATTTTTTGAGGATTGACTCTCCCAGTCATCATGAATTTCGGCCAGTCGGCGTTCCAATTCTCCGCGATTCAAAACGCCGGTCAAAGGATCACGGGTGGCTGCCATCTGCAATGAACGAAATTGAACGCGATGACGTTTGGATTCTTTGCAATTGCAGACCAGTTCCACCACGCCCACGACCTGACCATTCTCATCATGCACGGGAATGCTCTGCACATCCACGTCGACATAATTGCCTTCGGAGTTCTGCAAAGTCATCCCATGGCAGATCGCCTGACCAGTGAGAAAAACAGTCTCCACCGGATCGGTGTTCGTGGGGGCCTGACTGATCAACATCCGGTTCCAGCGTTTTCCAAGTGTGTCGGGCACCGCCCGATTTGCGAGCGCCGCGGCGCCGCTGCTCCAGATCGCAATTCGGCGATTGGCATCGATCACATAAAACGCATCGTACAGGCTTTCCAGTAAATACAGATGATTCACAATCTGACACAGCAGCGTGGCGTTCAGACGCGTTTCCGAATCGACCGGGGCATTCACTTGAATAGAAACTTCTGCGGCCCGTTCATCCGCCAGGGCGGCTGCATCCGGTCCATCCAGCCAGCGCCCCAGAGCAGCCACCACGTTCCGGTCAAACTGCTTGCCCGATTGCTCTTCCAGAATCTGGAGTGCTTCCCAGCGGTCATACGGTTCGCGAAAACATTGCCGCGTCGTCAGAGAATCATAGGCATCCGCGACAGCCAGAATGCGAGACCCCAGTCCCGGTGAGGCACGCCCGTTCGCGCTCTCCAGATCCACGCCATGGGATTGTGAAATGATGTCCGTCACCGTGGAATGCACATGGCATGCCTGCAAGAGCGCCAGCCCCACACGGTGATACATCGCAATGTATTCCGCTTCATCAGGACTGAGTTTTCCCGGTTTGCGAAGAATGTGATCGGGAATTCCGATTTTCCCGATGTCGTGCATGAGTGCGGCAATCTCAATGATCCGCAAATCATCTTCTTCCCATCCCAGACGCCCGGCAATTCCCACGCTGATTAATCCGACGCGGCGCGAATGCTTGAGTGTTCCCGCATCACGGAAATGAATCGCGGACAGCAACCGCCGGAGCACGGGCACCGCAATGATGCACTGCAAAGATTCTGAACCTTCACTCGGCTCACTCTCACTGACCAGCGACAGCAGTGTCATGAACAGTTGAGACGAATCCATGGGATGCACGGTCGGTAGCACGCCCGCACGAATGCCCGATGGGATTGTTGAAAAAAAGGCCATAAATACCCGCTCAAGTCTTCAAAAACATCGCACTGCTGAACATCCTCCCCAGACTGACACAACACTACGTCACAGCCGAGTTGAGTCAAATGACAGACGGAAGAAGCGTCGTAACGTTCGAAAACGCCGCCAATCACGCACAATCACGCAACGTCAGCACTGTCGCACCACTCTCAGCGGATCACGGATTCAATCTGATCCACTTCCAGCACCACCCGCGTACGGACATATTTTTCCGGGGCAGCTTTGAAGTTGCGACGATTGTCTTCACTGGTGAACAGATAAAGCTGATTATCGTAATAAGCTCCCCATTCGATACTTCCGGAAACGGCCCGATCCGCGGTAAAGATCAGCACCGCATCACAGCCGAGAAACTGTGGAACATACTGTTCCGGAGACTGCAGGAAAGCTTTGCGGGCGTCCGCCGAAATGAACTGATACGACTGTCCTTTAAATTCCGCATGAAGCTGAGGATTTCCCTTCTTCCAGACCCGGGAATTCTGCAGCGTCACCGGACAGTATCCTTCCAGCATCAAGACCGCGGGACCGCTCTTGGCCAGTTGTGTGGAACTTCCCCCCACATCCGGAGAGGTGGTGACCGGTGCGGACGGTCTGGGTTGCCGCGACGCCAGAAGGACCGAATATCTGCGGGCGGCACGATCGATCAGCGCCCGATAGTCTTCTGGAGACTGGTATCCGGTCGATTCCATCAGGCGTTGACCGCTGGGCTCCAGAAACACGTCCGTGGGAAACTGCTGAACGCCAAAGCGCTGTGCCAGTTCCGGATTCTTGTCGACATCAATTTTGAGACAGACAGCAGATGCTTTCAGCTGGTCAATCACAGCCGGCTGGTTAAAAACGGTCCGTTCCATCTTCTGACAGGGAGCACACCAGACCGCTCCAAAATGACAAAGCAGCGGTCGATTCAGCTTCTCCGCCTCTTTACGTGCTTCTGTCAGGCTTGTGTGCCAGATTGTTTGTGCAGCTGCGGGCTGAGTTAACACGCCCAGTAACATGACGCCCAGTAACATAAATACGGAAAATCCGAATCGCAAACATTGCATCTCGTTTCCCCCTCTCTGGAGGAGCGCGTTTGTCACCACTAGAGCAGGTTGTTCCGGTCTGGGGCCGCGCAGCACGCGTTTCGATTCATGAAAGACGATTCGCCGCGTGGCGGAACGCGGTCGATGCGGGTGAATGCGCTCTGGTTCAGCACGGCTGCCACTCTTTCCCTATCGACCATTCAGAGGCGATTCACGAAAACGATTCCCTGCCAGAATGGAAGTTCAGCTCAACAATCCTGTCACGATCGACTTTTGACTTCTGCAGTGACAGATGCAGTTGGGACAATTACAACGATCGGAGCGAGCGGAAAAGCTGGCTGTTTCAGGCATCTCCGCTGCTGTTCCTGGAAGAAATGAACCGATAACTCCGATAACTCCGGGAGAGATGAGGGGCAGGATGATGAGTGAATAGGATTTAGAGCAAGTTGCTCTGGCCTGAGCCCGCGCAGCGCGCGTTTCGACTGGTGAAATGCAACTCGCCGCGTGGCGGGACGCGGTCGATGCGGAGTCCATGCGCTCTAGTCAGGATTTAGTGAAACCACAATTGAGGTCATCCCTCGCTTTTACCTCTTTACTCCTTCCCTCTTCCCTCTCCCCCCTTCCCTCTTCTCCAAAGCACCTTTCAGGATTGAATCACCATGTCCCGGGTCGCCAACTTCTTTGCCGCGCACTCGATCTCGAACGGGCCTGTTGAATCAAATGGGGGTGTCGATTCCGGAGACGACTTGCAGGCGGGAATCTTCGTCACCTTTGCTGGCATGTTGCTGGCACTGGGCATGTTGATGGTGTACAGCTCCAGCATCACTGCTGTTCCCAGCCATGAAGAACAGACTTTTCTCTTTCGCCAGATGACTTTTCTGCTCATTGCGGGAGTATTGGGCATTGCGGTTTCCAGAGTCCCTGCCAGTTTGTGGAAAGGACTGGCTCCCCTGTTTTATCTGGGAACGGTGGGGCTGCTGGGACTGGTACTGATTCCGGGAATCGGACGTTCCATCAATGGAGCCCAACGGTGGTTTCGACTGGGACCAATCTCCTTTCAACCTTCGGAAGCCGCCAAGCTGACTCTGCCGATGGCCCTGTGCATGCTGGCGTTTCAACACCGCTTGAAAACCCGCTGGAACCTGACGAACATTTTGACTTATACCGGCCTGACTCTGCTGCCGATGCTGCTGATCGTGATTGAACCAGATCTGGGGACAGCCCTGTTTGTCGGTCTGACATCTGTGATCGCGCTCTGGCTGTGCGGCGGTCCGTGGAAATACTTCTGTCTGGCCGCCGGTGCCCTTTCCCCGCTGGGCTTACTGGTTTTTGCCCTCAAACCCTATCAAGTCGCACGTATCCGTGGATTTATCGACACCTGGGTCAATCCCGATGTCGCTCCTTATCAGATTCAGCAATCCTTAACGACGCTGGGAGTGGGAGGAATTCGTGGAGTCGGATTGGGACAGGGATGGCAGAAACTCAGTTTTCTGCCCGAAGCGAACACCGATTTTGTGGTCGCTGTCGTGGGGGAAGAACTCGGACTGATTGGCACTCTGGGAGTTGTGTTTTTATGGACGGGAATCTATCTCTCCGGCCTGCAGCTGGTCCGGCGGATGCCCAATGCCACGTTTGAACGGGCACTTTCCATGACTCTGCTGACCATGCTGGTTGTTCAGGCCACCATCAATCTGGGAGTCGTCACCGCTTTGCTGCCCCCCAAAGGAATCTCTCATCCGTTTATCAGCTATGGCGGCAGCAACCTGGGTTTGAGCATTGTCTGCCTGGGAATGATCGTGAGCCTGACACGCGTCCCCGCGAAACCCACTTTTAGAGAATAACAGGTGCCTGGACGCCAGTCACGTAGGCTGGGTCATGACCCAGCTTTATTCAGCGTCCACAAACTCATCCCCGTGCAACGCTGGCGACCCGCCCCAGTCAATGGGGTATTTTCCAGTCTGAACGTATCTGTGAAATGACGACCACGGCCAATCCGAGGCCCGCTGTGCCAGCCCGTGCTTCACCGGATTAATGTGAATGTATT
>Ga0182738_1001689_pt1 | contig 27087 bp, 26 predicted proteins | sample eDN5th30CBELigMG_FD_128876 | JGI IMG/M metagenome (GOLD analysis project Ga0182738, IMG submission 128876) | Enriched Miracle-Growth compost microbial communities from Emeryville, California, USA - eDNA 5th pass 30_C BE-Lig MG (version 2)... ...
AACAACCTATGGGCGCAACCCGCCAGCTCCCTCAAATTGGCCGGTTTGAGAAATCCGGGTTAGCCTGCACATTCTCCATCGGAATAGTTGACGCATTTCGATAGCGTTCGACAGCTCAAGCGGCGCTACCCGAGCTGTTCCACCACGCGGCCAAGCCGCTCCAGGGTGCGCACGACCATCTTCTGGCCGAGACCCGGCCATTGAACGCGCAGCAGCATATGGTCGGTGCCGGTGCGGGCGCCGTAGCGGCCGATCTGCTCGACCAGCTCGTTCTCGCTGCCGATCAGGAAGCGCCGGGCCGCAAACTTGTCGAAGTCGGCGCGAATCCCCTCGGCCGGCACGAAGCCCGACTCACCGCTCCAGCTCGCATAGGCCTCGTACTTGAACGACAGCGGCTCGCGCACCTCGTCGAGCGTGCCGACATGACATTCGCGGATGATCGGATATTCCTTCGCCGGCGGCAGGCCGGCTGCGGCGCGGGTCTCGCGGAACAGCGCGTTCAGCTTGCCGACATTCTCCTCGCTCACCATCGGCGAAGGCATCCAGGCATCGCCGAGCTTCGCCGCCCGTTTCACCGCGACCTCGACATCGCCGGCCATCCAGATCGGCGGCCCTCCGGCCTGCTGCGGCTTGAGGCTGGCCGGCACGCCGCTCACGGTGTGGAAGCGGCCGCGATGCTCGACCGTGTCGTCGCGCCACAGCTTGCGGATCAGCTCGACGCCCTCGACGAAGCGCGGAACGCGCTCCTTGAAGGGAACGCCGATCGAGTCGAACTCCTCCTGGCGATAGCCGAGCCCGAGACCGATGATCGCCTTCCCGCCGGTCAGCCAGTCGAGCGTCGCGGTCTCCTCCGCCACGATCACCGGATTGAGCAGCGGCAACAGCAGCAGGCCCGGCCCCAGCCGCATGCCCTCGGCCTCGGCGGCGAGACGCGCCAGCAGCGGCATGGCCTGGAACATCTGCAGCGGCGTCGACACGAAATGCTGGCCGACCATCAGCGAGGCCAGCCCGCTTGCCTTCGCCACCCGCACCTGCTGGATCAGGTTGGCAAGCTCCGGCGCGAGATCGGCGCCTTGCCGCCATTGCGTCGCCATGTAGAGACCGAGCTTCATCGTCCGTGCTCCTCCTGCCCTGCATTCGGAAGACCAGCCATTCCGTTTTTCATGAGCGTTCCCCTGGGCGACAGCATAACCTGCGGGCCACGAACAGTAACGGAGAGCCCTGTGACCAGATCGCCAGGCGACCGGGTGGCCGGCAAGATCGCCCTCGTGACCGGCGCCGCGAACGGACTGGGCCGTGCCATCGCGCAGCGCCTCGCCGAGGAAGGCGCAACCCTGGTGCTGGTCGACATCGATGCGGCGGGCCTCGCCGAGACCGAGCGGCTGATCAGGGCGACCGGCGCCGGCGGCTCGAACCGGCCGCCGCTGGCGATCGCCGCCGATGTCACCGAGGAAGCGCCGGTCAAGGCCCTGTTCAAGCAGGTGCTCGAGACCCATGGCCGGCTCGACATCCTGGTGAACGACGTGGGCGGCGGCACCACCGGTCACATCTGGGAAGCCAAGCTGGAGGACTGGGACTACGTCATCCGGCTGAACCTGCGCTCGACCTTCCTGTGCACGCGCGAGGCGACGGCGCACATGCGCGCACGAGGCTCGGGCAGCATCGTCAACCTGTCCTCCGGCGCGCGCGAGGGCACGCCGTGGACCGCGGCCTATATCGGCAACTCGGCCTACTCGGCCGCCAAGGCGGGCATTCACGGCTTCACCCGCGGCGTGGCGCTCGAACTGGCGGACTGCGGCGTGCGGATCAACGCCGTGGCGCCGGGTCCGATCGAGACCGAGCGCACCGGCCCCGGGTTCCGCAAGATCGAGCAGCTCGAGTACGGGCCGATCCGCGCCACGCCGATGCGGCGCATCGGCGTGCCGCAGGACATCGCCAACGCCGTGCTCTATCTCGCTTCGGACGAGGCGGCGTACATTACCGGCACGACCCTTGCCGTCGCAGGAGGACGCTGATGGACACGGCAATCACCAACGATCTCGACCAGGACCTCGCCGCGCTGAAGGCGAAGGCCGCCGACTACGGCGCGCGCCACAAGGTCATCGAAAGGGTGGAATGGCCGCAGGATGTGCGGCTGGCGGTGAATTTCACGGCGGATTTCGACACGATGCTGCTGCGCCGCCTGCTGAACGAACCGCCGCAACAGCTCGCCAAGGGCGAGTTCGGCGGCCGGGTCGGCATCTGGCGGCTGATCGAGCTGTTCGACAGCCACGACATCAAGGCGACGATCTTCACGCCCGGACGCATCTGCGAGCTCTACCCCGACTCGCTGCGCGCGGCGGCGAAGAGCGGCCACGAGATCGCCGACCACATGTGGGAGCATCGCGTCCCGAAGGAGCCGGAGCTGGAGCGCGATCACCTGCGCAAGACCATTGCGGCGATCGAGAAGACGGTCGGCAGGAAGCCCGTCGGCACGCGCAGCAACCACAGTCGCGAGCTGCTGCTGGAACACGGCTACATCTATGTCTCCGAGGATTCGATGGACCACCAGCCGAACTGGCTGAGCGCGCCGGACGGATCGAAGCCGATCCTGAACCTGCCGTTCCACTATGCCATCGACGACGCGATGTTCTTCAGCTTCGCCTGGCTGGGCAGCGACAACAGCGCCCAGCGCATGATGGATCCCGACCATGTCGAGGAAATCTGGTGGCGCATGTTCGAGCAGTGCTATCGCGACGGCGGTTACATGAACATCTGCATGCATCCGTTCGTGTCCGGCCGTGCCCTGCGCATCGCCATGCTCGACCGGCTGATCAACCGCATGAAGGCGCTGCCCGGCGTGTGGTTCCCGACCTGCGAGCAGGTCGCCCGCCATATCATCGGAGCACGCTGATGCCCTGGAAGGACCGCTACACGATCAGCGACGAGAAGAGCATCGTCGATTCGGCCATCACGTGGCCGGACGGCAAGCGCTGCTGCTTCCGCGTCGTGGTCGATCTCAGCCCGGCCTGTGGCCCCGACGGCATCGAGCCGGCCGATCTCGCCACGCCCGATGCCTATTACGGCATGAATGGCGGGCTCGCCGCGCTCGTCGGCATGCTGGACCGATACCATATCAAGGCGACGTTCGCGGTGCCTGCCGTCATCGCCGAGATCCAGGCCGACAAGCTCCGTCGCCTCGCCGGCGAGGGCCACGAGATCGCCGCGCACGGTTTCAAGCATGAAGACGTGAGCAAGCTCGACAAGGACGACGAGCGCAAGCGTCTCGCGCGCACGACCGAAATCATTGCCAGGGCCGTAGGCCAGCGACCGGCCGGCTGGTTCTCGCTCGCACGGCCGGGCGACAAATTCGCCGGCGGCGCGATCAGTCCCAACACGGTCGATCTCCTGCTCGAGGGCGGCTACGAGTATTTCGGCAACGGCCTGGCCGACGACGCGCCGCATTACTGGGTGAGCGATTTCGCCAGCCGCCGCGCGATCCTCACCCTGCCCTACTACTATCACTTCGACGACCAGTTCTTCCTGCTCTTCCCGCGCAAGGGCACCGGCCTGGAGAACCCCGACTCGCTGTTCCGCAACTGGAAGGCCGAGCTCGACGCACAATACAAGCGCGGCCGGCACTTCTCGATGGTGCTGCATCCGCATGCGATCGGCTGGCCCAACCGCCTGCACATGCTCGGCCAGTTCCTCGACCATGCGCGTGCCCTTCCCGAGCTGTGGTACGCCACGAGCGTGGACTGCGCCCAGCACTGGAGCGGGACCTTTCCCGCCGCCACGCATCTCAAGCTCGAAGCATCGATCTGGCAGGACTACCCGGGAAGCCTCAACTGACGATGCCGTCGCCGGACCTTCTCTTCATCTCTCTCACGCCGGCTCTCCCAGGAAGCGCTTCGCATTACCCGACAGGATCAGAGCCTGGTCTTCCGCCGAAAGGCCGAGCTTCTCGACCGCCGCCACGGGCTGCGTCTCCTCGATGGAGAACGGATGGTCGGTGCCGACGCAGAGCTGCGTGATGCCGAAGCGCTCGATCAGGAACCCGAGCGTGTCGGCGTCGTAGACAAGCGTGTCGTAGTAGAGCCGCCGCGCCATCTCGGCCGGCGAGCCGCCGGTCGCTTCCTTCAGCGCGGGCATCATCTTCCAGCCGTGCAGGAAGCGCGGCAGCACGAGCCCGAACACGCCGCCACCATGACTGAAAGCGATGCGCAGCCGGGGGTGCCGGCCGATGATGCCGCCCATCATCAGGGACACGATCGCGGTCGAGGTCTCGCACGGGAACAGCGCCAGCGCCGGCATGTTGGGCGGCCCGATCAATCGCTCCGTGCCGGCCGGATGCAGCGCATGCACGAAGATCGCCGCACCCAGGCGCTCCGCCGTCTCGAAGAACGGCGCATAGCGCTTGTCGCCGATGGATACCCCGTTCACGTTGGTGCCGATCTCGACGCCCTTGAAACCGGCTTTCATCAGCCGCTCCAGTTCGGCCACGGCGCGGTCGGGATCCTGCAGCGGCACCATGCCCAGCCCGGCGAAGCGGCCCTTGCCGTCGGCCACCAAGGTGGCGATCGTGTCGTTGACGTGCCGGCCAAGCGACTCGGCGTCCTCCGGTTCGAGCCAGTAGGACAGCAGCTCGGGCATCGGCGACAGGACCTGCCGCTCGATCCGCGACGCTTCCATGACCTCCAGACGCCGCTCGAGGCTCCAGCTATGGTCGCTCACGGTGCGGAAGATCTTGCCCGCGATCATCACGTTGCAATGATGGCAGTCGTGCGCCGGCACCATCGAGGGCCAGCGCGTATTGGCATGGCGGCCGGCATAGGCGGGAAAACGCGCCGGAACAATGTGCGTGTGGATGTCCGTAGCGCCCGTCGCCATTCGTTCCCCCGGTTTCGCTGATGTATCTTCGCTCGACGTTATGGGAGATCGGATGAAACTGAAAGACAGGGTCGCCCTCGTCACGGGCACCAGTCCCAACATCGGCGGCGGCCTCGCCGAAGCGCTCGCGGCGGAAGGTGCCGCCGTCGTGAGCGTCGATGCCTCGGCGGCCAATGCCCTCGATTGCGCCGCCTACATCGAGCGGATCGGCGGCAAGGCGCTCGGCATCACCTGTGACGTCACCGACGAGGCGCAGGTCATCGCCGCGGTGCAGAAGGCGTGCGAAACCTTCGGGCGGATCGACGTGCTGGTGAACAACGCGGTGTTCTTCAACAAGAAGGGCGTGCTCACCATGCCGCTTGCCGAATGGCGCAAGCAGATCGACGTGATCCTGACCGGGGCCTTCCTGTTCACCAAGCACGTCGCGCATTCGATGATCGAGCGCCGGGTGCGCGGGAGCATCCTCAACATCGTCTCGACCGCCGGGCACCAGGGCGAGCCGAACAACATCGCCTACTCGACATCCAAGGCCGGAATGCTGAACTTCACCCGCTCTGCGGCGATGGAGCTGGTGAAGCATGGCATCCGGGTCAACAGCCTGACGCCGACTGCGACCGATCCCTCGGAATCGTCGGAGCGGGCGCAGCGATGGGGTCGCGCCGCGATCGACCTGTCGGCCTCGAAGCCGATCTTCGAGATGTATCGCAGCCGCATCCCGATGCAGAAGCTGCCAAGCCCCAGCGACTACGGCCGGGCCGCCGCCTTCATCGTCTCGTCCGAGGCCGAGATGATGACCGGCACCGACCTGCGCATCGATGCCGGTGCCGTGGCCCGCTACTGGCCGTGGGACCCGGCGCAGAAGTGACCCGCCGTCCCAAGGTCAAGCCGCGGGCCTTCGAAGAGATCTGCGAACGGATCCGCCGGCAACTCGCTGCCGGAAAGCTCAAGCCCGGCGACAAGCTGCCTCCCGAGCGCGAGCTGTCCGAACAGCTCGGGGTAAGCCGCGCCGCCTTGCGCGAGGCGCTGCGCACGCTCGAGATTGCCGGCGTCGTCACCCTCCGGAAGGGCGTGAAGGGCGGCGCGTTCGTGCAGTCCGGCGATCCAGCCAACATGACGCGGGTCATCCAGGACCTCATGCATCTGGGCGCGATCTCCCTCGGCGATCTCACCGAGGCCCGGCTCCTGATCCAGAGCGGCGTGGTGCGGCTCGCCTGCACGCGGGCGACCGACGCCGATATCGAGGCGATCGGCCGCAACATCGAGCGCACCGCGGAGATGTCGCGGCTCGGCCATGGCGAGGAACGGCGCGCCGCGATCGCCGAGTTCTACCGGCTGCTGGCGCTCGCAACGCACAACGAGATCCTCAAGATCCTCGTCGATTCGCTGACCGACATCCTGGTCCGGTTCCTTCGCGGCGTGTCTGAAGGCACCGAGCTGCCCGGCCTGATCGCCCACCGCCGGAGGTTCCTCAAGCACCTCCAGGCCCGCGACGCGGCCGCCGCCACGCGGGAGATGGAGACGCATCTGAACAAGCTCCACCGGCTCCTGGCGGGGAGTCGACAAGTAAAGGTCTGACCATTGGAGACGGCGACAGGAAACAGGGTTTCCTCGATGTCGCGGCGATCCGCGAGGGAGGCCATGGGCCACGGTATCGGTCTGGCCCATGATCCCTCTGCCTTCGCGGACACCTCCCCGGCTTCACCAGAAGGAGAGGCAGGGGCGGAGGAAACTTTCCTCCCTGCGCAGCGTCTCGAGCCAGCAGACATTCACGAGCTACCGGAAATGAGGATACCGCTGCATTACCAGCAAAGTTGACCTTGTCTTGCCGGGAGCGTCGGGAAAACCGCCGACGCCGCAGCACGCAGCCATCGAGACGACCAGAGTTCAGAACTCCTGACATCGACCAGTGTGGGAATGTCCGGCTCGGTCGGTGCGGACACGATGAGCGTGCGCCGGGTCATCCTCATTGGACCGCGCGCATCCTGCGCGCTCATACGCGCGTATGAAGGCGCCCGATCATGAGCGCGCAGGATGCGCGCGGTCCAATGAGGATGATCGGGCACGGCTGCGCCTCGGCCCGACCGGGCGGGTCCAGCCTGTGTTCGGCGTTGAAGATCTGACGCGTTTACAGCCGTTCGGTGACTCGAGCAGGCCAGGGCAGAGATGGATTCCCAGCGCGAAAAGCCGGACAGGTAATAGTCCGCACCCTCTCCGGCTGGAAGGCCGGCATTTTCCGGCCTCCGCGCGGGCTATGTCAGGAGTTCAGGTGCCCATGAGTGGCGCGTACCCAGCGCAAGATTACCACTCGAGGCGATAGACCCGTTTCGCCGTGCCGCTGAACAGCGCGGTCTTCTCCGACGCTGACGCCCCCGCGGCGATGCGCTTGAGCGCATTGAACAGCGCTGCGTAGCCGATGCCCATCTTCTCGACCGGGAAGTTGCTCTCGACCATGCAGCGGTCGGCGCCGAACAGCTCGAGGCAGGTCCCCGCATAAGGCCGCCAGGCGTCGGCGAGCTGTTGCGACGTGGGTGGCGCCGCCATGTTCAGATAGTCGATCGCCGCCAGCCGCATCATCAGCCCGCCGATCTTCACCGACACGTTGGGGCACTTGGCCAGCTCGGTCATCGCCGCCTTCCAGGCCGCATGGACCTCGTCCTTCCTGCCGGCATACGGCCCGTAGCCCAGCGCGCCGCCCATGTGGCAGAGCACGATGTTCGCGTCGGGGAAGGCGCGCGCCAGCTCCGTCACCTCGGGAACCTGGTGATGGAAGATCCAGGCATCGAACGACAGGCCGAGCGCGGTAAGGCCCTTCAGGCCGGCGCGGAACCCGGCGTCGCGATGCAGCCCCGGCCCGGACGCGACATGGCTGTTGCCGATGATCGGATCATCGTCCCACGCCGCTCCATGCCGCACGCCGCGAAAGCGCCCGCCGCCCGCCGCGATCTGGGCTTCGAGCACGGCGGCCACCCGATCGCCCAGCGTCAGGTCGGCATGGCCGACGATGCCGGCGCAGATTCGGGACGGCCCGTAGCGACCGCTGTCGCTCATCGCCCCGACGCCGGCGCAGAACTCGACCTCCCCGACCGGCTTCATCTCCACCGGTCCCCTGGCACGGTACATCGAGCGGCATTCATTGAAGACCGTCGCAACGATGTTGTGGCCGGTCCGAGTGTCTTCCAGGAACTCGTCGAGCAGGTAGCGGTAGCCGGGAAAATCCCAGAGGTGATGATGGGTGTCGATGACGGGCAGATCGGGCTCGAGGATCGGCTCGGGCGCGGCCTTGGCGTGCCACGCCGGGTCCGGCTTGAAGATGCGGCCAAACTGCGTCGGCTTGCGATTGCCCTGGAACAGCCCGCCAAGTGTCGTGTCGTCCGCCATTGTCCTTTTCCTTCCTCACCCGGTTCGGGCATATTGAAGTCAAAGCAGGGTGAGGTCGACATCGGGAGGCTGACGGAATCGCCTCGACGGGAGCACGCCCTCGATGGTTGCGCCTGCGACGCTATGTTGCGGGCCACCTTTCACGCTTGATGCAGCGTGCCCGATAGCGGACCGTCCTGCCACGGAGTGAAACGGCACGAGGGTGTGACCATGAAGCGACGCGATTTCACTGCCGGCGCGGCCCTGGCCATCCTGGCGCCGGCCATCGCCCGCGCAAAGCCCGGAAGTCTGGTGGAAACACCGGGCCTCGCCGCGCAGGTCAAGGCGGGCGGATTGCCCGCGGTCGACAAGCGTATCCCCGAGGTACCTTCTGTCGTTAAGCATTTCTCGGGCTCGGACGGTCCCGGGCGTTCAGGCGGACAGGCGAACATCCTGGTCGCCAACACGCGCGACACGCGCCTGATGACGCTCTACTCGAACGCGCGGCTGATCGTCTACGACGACCGGTTCACGCTCCAGCCCGACATCCTCGAAAGCTACGAGGACAAGGGCGGCAATGCGTTCACCCTGAAGCTGCGGGCCGGTCACAGGTGGTCCGACGGCGAGCCGTTCACCACCGAGGATTTCCGCTACTTCTGGGAGGACATCGCCAACGACAAGGAGCTTTCGCCGCGCGGACCGAACGTCGAGCTGCTGGTCGACGGCAAGCCGCCCAAGGTCGAGATCGTCGATGCGCTGACCATCAAGTTCACCTGGGACAAGCCCAACCCCTACTTCATCGAGAGCCAGGCGCGCGCCGCTCCGCTGTTCCTGTTCCGGCCGGCGCACTACCTCAAGAAGTTCCACAAGAAATACACGCCGGAAGAAGAGATCATCAAGTCGGCGAAAGGCGGCCAGGCGAAGTGGGTGCAGGTCCATCGCCGGTTCGACGTGATGTACAGCAACGACAATCCCGACCTGCCGACGCTCAACCCCTGGAAGCTGGTGACCGCACCGCCGGCACAGCGCTTCGTGTTCGAGCGCAATCCCTACTATTACCGGATCGACGAGAAGGGCGTGCAGCTGCCCTATCTCGACCGCATCACCTTTACCGTGGTCGCGGCCAACCTGATCCCGGCCAAGGCGGGACTGGGAGAATCCGACCTCCAGCCGCGCTATCTCGGCCTGCGCGACTACACTTTCCTGCGCGACGCCGCGAAGAGTTCGGGCGTCAAGGTGCTGCTATGGGAGAAGGGCTCCGGCTCGGAGGTCGCCTTCTATCCCAACCTCAACACCAACGACGAGACGTGGCGCAAGCTCAACCGCGACATCCGCTTCCGCCGTGCCCTGTCGCTGGCGATCGACCGGGACGAGCTGAGCGAGGTGGTCTTTGGCGGCATGGCGACGCCGTCGGCCAACACGATCATGCCGCGCTCGGCGCTGTTCAAGCCCGAGTACGCCAAGGCCTGGGCGAACCACGATTCCAAAATGGCCGACAAGCTGCTCGATGAGGCGGGCCTCGGCAAGCGCGGCGACGACGGCATCCGCCTGCTGCCGGATGGCAGGCCTGCGGCCTTCGTGGTCGAGCACACCAGCGAAAAGTCGGACGAGGTCGATGCGATGACCCTCGTCGTCGACCAGTGGAAGAAGGTCGGCATCAAGGCGCTGATGAAGCCGCAGACCGCGGAGAACTTCCGCCTGCGCAACTCTTCCGGTGAGGCGATCATGGCCGCCTATGCCGGGGTGACCACCGCCGCGCCGACGCCGAAGACCAGCCCCAAGGAATTCGCGCCGGTGATGCTGGGCGGGCTCCAGTGGCCGAAATGGGGGCTGTTCGTCGAATCGAAGGGCAAGCAGGGCGAGGCCTGCGACATGCCCGAGGCGAAAAAGCTCGTCGATCTGCTGCACCAGTGGGAGCGCGCGGCCGACGATGCGGAGCGCCGCAAGGCGTGGGACGAGATGCTCGCAGTCAATGCCGATCAGGTCTTCTCGATCGGCACGGTGAACGCCGTCCGCCAGCCGGTCGTGGTCGGCAAGACAGTCAAGAACGTTCCGACGAAAGGCTACTGGGCCTGGGATCCTGGCGGCTATATCGGGCTTTACAAGCCCGACACCTTCTGGATGACCGGCTGAGCCCTGGACCGAGGCGCGATCCCGGGCATGAAGGCGGGATCGCAGCACTCGGAGGTCAGGAATGGGTCGGACCGGCGCGGCCAGACCCGTTCCGCCGGCTCACCCCGGCTTCGGGACCTTGGCTTCCTGAATTACCTTGCGCCAGCGCACGATCTCGGAGTCGAGGAACGCAGCATACTCCGCGGACGTTCCGCCGACCGGCAGGAACCCGAGGTCGAGCAGCCTCTGGCGCATCGCGGCGTCCTTGAAGACCTCGTTCACGCCGGCATTCAGTCGGGCGAGCGTCTCGGCCGGGGTGCCGGCCGGCGCGACCAGCCCGAACGGCGTCGTGGCTTCGAGGCCGGGCAGACCGGCCTCGGCCATGGTCGGCACGTCCGGCAGCATGCGGAAGCGCTCCCTGGTGCCGATCGCCAGGCCGCGCAGCCTGCCCGCGCTGACCATCGCCGCGCCCGGCACGATCACGTCGGTGAACAGCGGCACGATGCCGCCCATGACGTCGCGCAAGGCGTCGGAGCTGCCCTTGTACGAGATGTGCTCCATCGGCATTCCGGTGCGCAGCCGGATCATCTCGCCCCACAGATGCACCGAGCTTCCCGTGCCGACGGCGGCGAATGGGATGGGCGACTTCGCCGTCTTCGCCCATGCGAGCAGCTCGGCCACCGTCTTGTACGGCGCTTCCATGGTGCAGGAGAACAGCATCGGCATGTCGACGGTACGCACGATCGGCACGAAATCCTTCGCCGTGTCGTAAGGCAGCTTGTCGTCGAAGGCGACGTTGGTCGAGAACGTCGCCGGTGCGTAGAGGATCGTGTAACCGTCAGCCGGCGCCTTCGCGACGATCTCGGTGCCGATGATCGTGCGCCCGCCCGGCTTGTTCTCGACGATCACCTGCTGGCCGAACAGCCGGTTCAGACCCTCGGCGACGATGCGCGCGCTGGTGTCGGTCGATCCACCGGGCGTGAAGGGCACGATGACCCGGATCGGCTTCGATGGATAGGACTGAGCCCACGAAGCCGTCGCGAGCAGGCCTGCCGTCGGCGCGCCCGCCATCGCCTTCATCAGAGTGCGTCGATGCATCGTTACCTCCATCAGTCGATTTGGCGGTCGTACACCAGCCCCTCAGTATTGTATACATGACGAAAGGCCACGGGAGAGAACGAGTGAAGCAGGTTTCGCACGACATCCGGCTCGTCCATCAGGGCAACGCCCTGATCGGCGAATGCCCGACCTGGAACGTCGAGGAACAGGCGCTCTACTGGGTGGACACGCGCGATCCCTACATCCATCGTCGCGACGCCAGGGGCGCGATCAGGAGCTGGAAGATGCCGACCGGCATGGGCGCCTTCGCGTTTCGCAGGAAGGGTGGGCTGGTGGCCGGCATGCAAAACGGCTTTGCCTTCATCGATCTCGACAGGGAAACCGTGGAGCCGTTCCACGATCCCGAGCCGACCCGGCCGCTCAATCGCCTCAACGACGGCAAGTGCGATTCGATGGGCCGCTTCTGGTGCGGCTCGCGCGATGCCGACGGCAGCAATCCGACCGGCTCGCTCTATCGGCTGGATCCCGATCTCTCCTGCCACCGCATGGAGACCGGCATCATCATCTCCAATGCCATGGCCTTCTCGCCGACCGAGCCCGCCATGATCTACGGCGATTCGACCGGCGAGACGGTGTGGCGCTACGACTTCGACGCCGCGCGCGGCACGATCGCCAACCGCACCGTGTTCCATGACACGCGGCACCTGCCGTGGCGGGTCGACGGCGCGAACTTCGACACCGAAGGCTACTACTGGGGTGCCCTGGTCTATGACTGGTCGATCGGCCGCTTTGCACCGGACGGCAGGCTCGACCGGCTGATCCGCCTGCCTACGCGTTTCCCGACGATGTGCTGCTTCGGCGGTCCGGATCTCGACGTTCTCTACGTCACCACGGCGAGCTACTTCCTCGACGACAAGGGGAGGCAGGACCAGCCGTGGGCTGGCGCCGTGCTGTCGATCCATGGGCTCGGCGTGCGCGGCCTGCCGCCGGAACGCTTCGCCGGTTAGCGTCCTGGTCGGCCAGCCAGGCGACACCGCCACGCCGCGCGACAGAATAGTTCGCGCGTTGGAGGAAGATATTGCCGAAGGCCGGCTTCGTCCCGGCGAGCGGCTCGACGAGCGCCTGCTGGCCGAGCGTTTCAGGGTTTCGCGCACCCCGGTGCGCGAGGCGCTCAACCGCCTAGCGTCGAACGGCTTCATCGAGACCAGGTCGCATCACGGCGCGGTCGTCGCGACCATGACGATGACCTCCCTGCTCGAGATGTTCGAGGTGATGCAGGCCCTCGAGAAGACCTGCGCCGAGCTGGCCGCCCGCCGGATGACGGCGGCCGAGCGCAAGGCGCTGATCGCGGAGGCGCACAAAGGGGTCGCGATCGCGGCCAGGGCCGACCGGCGCCGATATGCCGCGCACAACGTGGCGTTCCACAAGCTGATCTATGCCGGCGCGCGCAATGCGATCCTGACTGGAATGGCGCAGCATGCCAGGCAGCGTGTCGCCGTCTATCGCCGCCTCGCCTTCAATATCGAAGGGCTGATGACGACCTCCGCGAAGGAGCACACCGACCTCGCACGCGCGATTTGCGACAACCAGCCGGAACACGCCGCGGCGCTGATGACCGTCCACATGAAGCGCAGCGGTCCGATGTACGACGATTTTCTGGTGCTGCTGGGCAAGGGCAGCGTCGAAAGCCGGGAGAAGAAGCGATGACGAGTCTCACGAAGATGATGCAGGGTCCGACGCCCGTCTGCGCCCCTCTGGTGCTCGATCCTCTGATGGCGCGGATGGCCGAGAAAGCCGGCTTCAGGGCGCTCTATCTCGGAGGCGGAGCGATCGGTTACCAGCGCGTCTACCTCGAGGCCAACCTGACACTGACGGAGATGGCGCAGGCGGCCATCGAGATCCGCACCGTGTGCGACCTGCCGCTGATCCTCGATGGCGCGGCAGGCTGGGGCGACCCGATGCACATGCATCGCACCATCGGCATGACCGAGGCGGCGGGCTTTGCCGCCATCGAGATCGAGGATCAGATCCTGCCGAAGCGTGCGCACCATCACATCGGCATCGACCACATGGTGCCGATGGAGGTGATGGTCGACAAGATCCGGGAGGCGGTCCGTGCCCGACGCAATCCCGACACCCACATCATCGCCCGCACCATCGCGACCCGCTCGACCGGCAACGAAGACGCGGTGCGCCGCTGCGAGGCCTACCACAAGGCCGGTGCGGATTCGCTCCTGGTGCTGCCGTACACGCCGGAGGCGGTGCGCTTCTTCGGCGAGCGGCTGCCCGCGCCGCTGGTCACCATCCTGAAGCCGGGCGGGCTGGCCTCGCTCGGCATGACCCTCGACGAGCTGCACGGTTGCGGCTTCCGGCTGCTGATCGATCCGTCGACGCCGGCCCTCGCCGCATACGAGGCGATGAAGAAGGTCTATGCCGAGCTGGCCGACGGCTTCGCCATCCGCTCGCGGCCTCAGGAGGACTGGACGCGATTGCAGAAGGAGCAGCAGGTCTCGGTCGACATCGACAGGATGATCGAGATCGAGCGGCGGACGACCGAGAAGCCGGCAGGCTGAGCCCGCGACAGGTCAGGTGATATTCTGCTGGATCCAGGCGCGCAGCGACGCGGCATCGGAAGCTCCCGCCCTCTGCGCCACGACATTGCCGTTGTGAAACAGCATGAGCGTCGGAATGCTGCGGATATTATACTGCGCCGCGAGCTGCTGCTGGGATTCGGTATCGACCTTGAGGAAGCGGACATGCGGCTCGAGCTCCGCCGCAACGCGCTCGTAGACCGGCGCCATCATCTTGCACGGGCCACACCAATCGGCCCAGAAGTCCACCACTACCGGTATGTCGTTGCGCCCGATATGGGTCGCGAAGCTTTGCGCCGACGCAGCCGTCGGCTTGCCGCCGAACAGCGGACGGCGGCAGGCGCCGCACTTCGCCTGCCCTGCCGGCTTGTCGGCCGGCGTACGATTGATCGCGGTGCAATGCGGGCAAACGATCCGGCGGATTTCGCTCATGGCAGGTCGCCTCCTCGGGTCGAGAACGAGCGGCAGCGGATTTCGTTGCAGCCGCTTCCCGGCCCTTCACCTATACCCGGAGCAGCCAGGCCTCGACCCTGCCCTTCCCCTTGACCTCGATCTCGCCGCGCGGCTCGAAGACGAACTCGTCCTTCAGCGTCTCATAGACCCTGCGCGTCACCTGGATCGAATCCGGCATGCCGCCCGATTCCATTCGGGCCGCGAGGTTCACCGTGTCGCCCCACAGGTCGTAGATGTACTTGCTCTTGCCAATCACACCGGCCACGACCGGGCCGCTGTTGATGCCGACCCGCAGCGCCATCGAGACGTGATGCTCCAGCGCATGCTCGCGCGTGATATGGACCATGCGGATCGCCATGCGCACCATGCGCTCGGCGTGGTTCGGCACGGGCTCGGGCATGCCGCAGACGGCCATGTACGAATCGCCCACGGTCTTGATCTTCTCGATGCCGATCTCCTGGGCGGCCTCGTCGAAGCGGGTGAACAGGCCGTTCAGCAACGCCACCAGCCTGTCTGGCCGCATGTCCGACGACATCGCGGTGAATCCCGCGAGATCGGCAAAGGCGACAGTGACCTCGGCGAAGCCGTCGGCGATCCGCTTCTCGCCGCCGCGCAGCCGGGTGGCGATCGGCGCCGGCAGGACATTCAGCAGCAGCTCCTCGTTCTCGCGGTTCTTCTGCTCGATCACCTTGTTCTTGGCATGAAGCTCGTCGACCATGCCGTTGAACGCGCTGCACAGTGCGCCGACCTCGTCCCTGGTGCGGACAGCGACCTTGGCGCCGTAGTCGCCGGCGGCGAAGCGCGTCACGCCCGTGGTGAGTTCGCGCAGCGGCGCAAGCAGTGCCCGCGACAGCCAGGCGCCGGTCAGGATCACGACGAGCAGTGCGATCCCGCCCGCGATCGCCAGGTCCCGCTGCAGCTTGTGGATCGGCGCGAACGCCTCGCTGGAGTCGATCTTGGCGATCACCGCCCACCTCGTGCCGGCAATCGCGAGCGGCCCCCAGGAAGCAAGGGTCGGGATGCCGCGATAGCCGACGATCTCGCCGGTGCCCTCGATGCCGGCCAGCGCGGCGCGGGTAGCTTCGGTCGACACGCGCTGATGCAGCACCGGCGTGCCGTAACGCCGGATAGCGTCGATTTCCTCGTCCGACTGGCCGGCGCGCTTCAGCTCGAGATAGTACCGATCGGGCGTCTCGTAGAACAATCGCAGGCCTGAGCGCGCGAGATGATCGGGCCCAACGATATAGGCCTCGCCCGTGACGCCGAATCCCTCCTGGCGCCACCTGCGATCACCAGTGACGACATCGTCGATCTTCTGGATCGACAATTGAGCGACCAGCACTGCAATGACCGCACCCCGGTCGATCACCGGCGCCGCCATGAAGGCGGTGGGGCCGCCGCGCGATGGCGCGTATGGTGCGAAGTCCTCGAAGCATACGGCCGACCGATCGGCGGAAACGGCGCAGCGCGCGACGGCGGCGGAGAGGTTCGATTGTCTCAGGCTGCCGGTTCGAAGCGAGGCGGCGAAATCCACTTCCTTGGCGGTCGTATAGAATATGCGACCGGCCCTGGGATCGACCATCAGGAGGTCGAAGAATCCGTAGCCGGCAGCAGCGCCGCGCATCAGCGGGTGATAGATGGCGTGCTGCCGCGTATAGGCGCTGCCGTCGCCCGGATCGTCGACCAGATCGCGTCGCTCCTTCGGATGAGGGTTGGTGACGATGTAGTGATACTGGAGATAGTAGGCTGCGGGGCCGACCGGCAGGTAGTCGACGACGTTCAGCTCCTTGCCCGTCACGCGGTTCATGTCGCGCAGGAAATCCGCCTGATACCAATCGCCGACCTCGCGGCGAAGATCGAACGCCACGTCGGATCGCTCGAGCTCGTCGTAGGCGTCACGAAAGACACGCGCCGCTTCGATCGTCATCTTTGCCGAGGCGAGCTGGGTAAGCTCGGTCCGGATCGTGGCGAAATAGGTTTCGATCTGGCGCGCCTTGCTCTTGCGAGCGGCAGTGAGCTGGTTGTAGATCGATACCTCCAGCGCATCGCGCGCCCGGATGTAGCCGAGCACGCCGGTCACGAGGACGGCAACCGCTCCCAGCAGGAGCAGGACCGTGAATAGCCGTGCCGCCAGCCCCCAACGCACCGCACGGGCAGGAGGAACGTCAGAGGGGGCCAGCATCCGATTCAGGTCTCCGCCTCGGCGATCCAGTTCTGCAACAGGGTATAGGTGATCGCCAGCACCACCGGGCCGAGAAACAGCCCGAGCAGGCCGAAGGCCAGCAAACCGCCGATCACGCCGACGAGGATGAGCAGCAGCGGCAAGTCCGCGCCGCGCTTGATCAGGAACGGACGCAGGAAATTGTCCATGGTCAGCGCCATCGCCGTGAAGACGGCGAGGATGATGCCGGCCATCGTGGCGCCGGTCGCGAACAACCAGATGACGGCTGGCACGAGCACCAGGGCCGGCCCGAGCTGGGCGATGCACAACATCAGGATGATCGCGGTCAGGATGCCCGCACGCGGCACCCCGGCCAGCGCAAGGCCAAAACCGGCGACCATCGACTGCGCGATGGCGGTGACCACGACACCGAGCGCCACGCCGCGGGTCGCCTGCCCGACCAGTATGACGACCTCCTCGCCGCGCGAACCCGCCAGGCGTCGGCCGAAAAGGCGGCACCATCTGGCCGCGGTCTCGCCTGACGCATAGAGGACGGCTGCAAGGGCGATCGTGAGGAGCAGATGAACGACCATGCCGCCAGCGCTGCCGGCCGCCCCGACGAACCAGCGGGTAATCGTGCCGACATAGGGCGTCGCCAGCCGCATGATCTCGGCCGCGTCGCGACCGGCGACTTTCGCCCATCGTTCGGCAGCCGCCTCGCCCACGAAGGGGATGTCGGCCAGCCAGGCCGGCGCCGCCGGGAAATGGAAGTCGGGCGCGGCGACGATGAGCGCGATGATGCGGTCCGAATTGACCACGATGGCGCCGATGGCGACCGATAGCGGCAGCACGACGATCAGCAGCAGCGCCAGGGTCATCAGCGTCACCGCAAGGCCGCGGCGTCCGCCCAGCGCGGCCTGCAGCTTCAGCATCAGCGGCCAGGTGGCGATCACCAGCGTGGCCGCCCACACCAGGGCACCGAGGAACGGACGGACGACGAGAAACGAAGCGGTAATCAGACCGCCGATGCACAAAATGGCGAGGACGGTGCGCGTCAGGTCGTGGCGTATCTCGGACATGGCGGAGCTTCCCTCAGGACAGCGGAAGAGAGCCAGGGAGGCTCATCAGGGTCTCTGGAATGATGCGAATGATCTCGTCGCAGCCGCCCGGCGCCATGGAGAAACTGACGGGAACGATCAATCCAGGCCGTGTCAGGCTCGCGCCCTGCGGGAGGTCGAATTCGTGCCGCATCTGGTCATTGAGGGGACAGCAACCGTTCGGGCGGACGGCGCGCCGGGCCACCGGGCATGGAAACAGCGACGTGGCGAGGAGGGCCAACGGATAGCATAGGATATCGACCATGTCGTGCTGCTGTCCTTTCGGGCGGCAGCCAGCACCCTCGCCCGCGCGATGGTCGAGATCAATGGCTTTGGCAGTATGGTCAATTCTGCCGGCGTCGAAACCGCGAATCGCCCATCACTGTCCGGCGCCGAAGCTCGGCGGCCGCTTGTGCCACGCTTGTCCGTCGAGCGTCTGCCGTACGCCGTAGTCGTAGAGCGCGCGCATGTAGGACTGGTCGAACTCGCCGGACTTCGGCGCAGAGAAGTCGGAGCCGATATAGGCCAGGTTGAAATCGACCTTGTCCCGCAGGCTGAGGAAGTAGGTGCGCAGGACGTCGTTGCGGCCACTCGACGCCAGCATCGTGGAAATCGCCCGACCGGCAATCGACACGGTGCGCCGCTCGATCGCCGCATAGTCCGGATCGAGCCTCGCGTTGCGGATGACATACGCGGTGCGCCGCCGGGGAAGGCCATTGGCCGAAAGGTCGACCGACGCCGGATAGATGAAGAGCTGGGCAATCGCTCCGCCGTCGACATGCATCTCCTGGTATTTCCTGCCGTCGATCTCCACGTCGATGAATACCGGCTGGAAGGCGCCGGGAATCGCGGCCGAGGCGCGCAGGATCTTCCGGAACAGATCGAGCGCGCCCGGATGGCCGCTGGCCGCGATCGCCCCGATATTCCAGATCACCGGACGCTGCGCATCGAGATCTGTCGTTCCGATCATCAGGAGGCGTCCTCTCCGGTATTCCCGCGCGATCGCCTCGAGCATCTGCTGGTTGGCGTACAGGCCGATGGTCTGTGCAAGCGGGCTCGTGTCGGCCATGGCGTCGTCGAACAAGGCCGCCGGAAGCCCCCGCGCGCGGTAGACCTTGTCGGGAGTCATGCTGGTATAGACCTCGCGCAGGGCGGGATCGTACTCGGGTCCGAGGAAGGCGAAGGGGGCGATCAGCGCACCGGTGCTGACCCCGGTCACGATCTTGAACTCGGGCCGCGTGCCGGTCTTCGTCCAGCCGTTCATCAGGCCGGAGCCGAAGGCGCCATTGTCGCCGCCGCCGGACACCGCGAGAAACGACACTGGCGGCATGCGGGTGGTCGATTGCCCGGCCACGCGCAGGGCTGCCTGCTCGCGCTCGACCGACCTGATACCTTCCCGGATCATCGTCGCAGGATCTCCGTCGGCGTAGAAGCGGGCATTGGGAATGCCGAGCGGCAGGGCGCGCTCGGTGTCGACCTGTGGCACGCCGGGCCCGCGCTCGGGGATCGAGCAACCGGCAATGCCCAGGCACAGCATCGCGAGCAGGATGAGTTGGTGCAGCTTCACCGGGCGTTCTCCATCGGCCGGAATGTAGCGAAACGACCCGCTATCGCTTCGGCGGGGTCGCGAGCTCCGAAACGATGGCCCGGTCGATCACGGTGAACAGGTATGCGTCGGGAGCAAGCGTGCAGCCGCCGCGGACCAGATGGGCCAGCCGAGCTCCCTGCTCACCCTGGGGCATCACCACGCCGCGGTGGCGCGACGCATGCTCGGCGAGACGGACCGCCAGCATCGTCCGTGCCTCGGGGCGCATCGCCTGAGCCTCGCGGCAGGTGATGTAGGCGGCCTGATCGAAGCTGAGCGGCGGAGTCTGCGCCTGGCCAGACGCCGCACCGAGCAGCAGGGCAGCGACAGCGACCGGGATCCTGATCATCGCTCTCCGGTCTCCTCTCATTTGCCGAGTGCGCTGCCGCCGACATAGCCGACGGCACCGCCGATCAGGCCGGCACCGACGACCTGACCGAAGCTGCCACCGGCGACCATGCCGATGCCGGTGCCGAGGGCGCCGCCCGCAACCGCCCCTTTTTGTCCGGACGACATGTTTTCACAGCCACCCAGGATGCCTGCCATCGCAAGCAGCACCACTGCCGTCCTCGCCATCTCGATCTTCCCCCGGCCGCCACACATCGCTGGCAACAGCTCCGACTTGCAACACGCCCCGTCCGGCGCCTCGGAATGATGGCGCCGACCGCTTGAATATGAACTGACGATACCGCATTCCCGAGCGCCAAATGTCCGTAGCGGAACAATCTCAGCGCGTGCCGTCGACCAGCGGCATCACCTCGGCGGCGAAACGCTGCAGGCGCTCGATGCTGGCCGGAATGCTCTCCCCGCGAAAGTCGAAGATCAGCTCATGCACGCCGATCGCCGCGAAGGAGCGGATGTCGTCCGCGATTTCTTCAGGGCTGCCGGAAAAGCTTCGACGCTTTCCCTCGCGATCGGGAATCCCCGAATCGTAGAGGGGCGCCTTGTAGGAAATGGCGAGTGCGGAGAAGTCGCGCCCTTCCTCCTCCGTCAGGCGCTTCAGCGTTGCGAGATGCGTCCGCATTTCTTCCGGCGGCAACGGCGAGGCGGCGATGGCGCCAACCGGATGCCAGCCATTGCCGTGCTTCGCGGTGCGACGCAGCGCGGCGCGCGAGTGGCCGCCGATCCAGATCGGCGGATGCGGCTTCTGCAACGGAAGCGGCTCGCAGCGGATGTCGGCATAGTCGTAGAATTGGCCCTTGAAACTGGCGGGCGATTGCGTCCAGAGCTGCTTGAAGATCGCGATCCATTCGTCGCTGACGGCACCGCGGCGCTCGAAGTCCGGACTGTCCAGCGCCTCGAACTCCTCCTTCAGCCAGCCGACGCCGACACCCAGCGTGACCCGGCCGCCGGACAGGACATCCAGCGAGGCCACCATCTTCGCGGTAAGCACCGGATTGCGATAAGGCAGCACCAGCACCGACGTGACGAGACGCAGCCGCTCCGTCGCCCCGGCGACGACGCCCAGGATCGAGAAGGTCTCCAACGCATCGCCGCCGCTCGGATGCTTGCGGTCGAGCGTGTAGGGATAGGCCGATTCGCTTTGCACGGGGAAAACGACGTGGTCGGCGATCATCGCGGAATGCAATCCGAGCCGCTCGCCTTCACGTGCCAGGGCGAGGACGCCGTCCCGGGTGGCCGTCGGGCCGCGGGTGGGCAGATAGAAGCCGTAACGCATCGGAGGAACTCCCCTGTCGTTGCTCGAGGGCGAAGGACGGGCGCGAGTGTAGAGAGTGGCGGCGACATCGGCACGGGCTGCCTGGCCGTGCTTGGCGGCTTGCGGAACTTCACCGCTCACGTCGTTAACCGTGACGGATTGGGCTAGGCTCGCCCCCGATTCTCGATTGCACAAGGACGAGACGATGACCGATCGTGCTTCATTGCGGACCCAGGGCGAGGCCATGCGCCGGCGGCTGTTCGGCGACGGCGACGACGGCGCACCGGCCAACATGCGGACGCTCAACACCGAGGCGGTCTACGGCGCAATCTGGAGCCGGCCGGGACTGGCGCTCGACGACCGCATGGTCTGCGCGCTGGCCGCCCTCGCCGCCGTGCAGCGGCTGCCCAAGCTCGGCCGCCATGTCGGCGCGGCCCTCGATCTCGGCCTGTCGGCGCAGGCGATCGTCGAGATCCTGATCCAGATCGGCATCTATGCCGGGTTCGCCGCGTCGGAGGAGGCCGTGGCGACGGCCGGGATCGTATTCCATTCGCGCGGCATCGCCATGCCGGAAGAGACCGCCCGCGAGGACCCACTCGAAGCGCTGACCGCGCGCGGTCGCGACCTGATGCAGCAGCTCCACGGCGAGCGTGCCAGCGGAGGCTATGCCGCGCCTGGCAACAAGGTGACCGGGGCGCTCTATCCATTGGCCATCCAGTATGGCTATGGCGAGATCTGGTTCCGCCCGGGCCTCGATCTGCGCCGCCGGGCGCTGGTCGCGGTGGCGGCATTCACCGCGCTGCGCCTCGACGGCCAGGTGAAGAAGTTCGGCCAGTCGGCACTCAACATGGGCTTGAGCCGAACCGAGGTGATCGAGGCGGTGATCCAGACCGCGCCGTTCGGCGGCTTTGCCCCTGCCCTCAACGCGCTCGGCGGGCTGAGCGAGGCGCTGGCCTGATCAGCGCTCGCGCAGCTTGGGATCGATCGCGTCGCGCAGCGCGTCTCCGAACAGGCTGAAGCCGAACACGGTGAGAGCGATGGCGAGGCCGGGGAAGACGGCGATCCACGGCGCGGTCGAGGCGTATTCCTCCGCCCCGCCCTGCAGCATGAGGCCCCAGGCCGGCACCGGTTCCTGCACGCCGAGCCCGAGGTAGGAGAGCGATGCCTCGGCCAGGATCGCCTGGCCGACGAACGCCGTCAGCATGATCAGGAACGGCGCCACCACGTTGGGCACCATGTGGCGCATGATGATGCGGGCATGGCTGAAGCCCGACGTGCGTGCCGCATCGATGTAGGGCACCTCGCGAATCGCCATCGCGCTCGCCCGCACCACGCGGGCGCAGCGGGGAATGAGCGGGACGGTGATGGCCGCGATCACGTTCTGCACGCCGGTGCCGAAGATGGCGACGACCGCAAGGGCCATGATGATCAGCGGAAACGCCATCAGCACGTCCATCACACGCTGCAGGACGAGGTCGATCCAGCCGCCGAAATAGGCGCTGCCGACGCCGAGGATGAGCCCGGCAAAGCCGCCGATGAACGCCGAGACGAAGCCGATGATGAGTGCGGTACGCGCGCCGTAGATGATGCGCGACAGCAGGTCCCGCCCGAACTGGTCCGTGCCCAGCCAGTGCGCGGCGCTGGGCGGCTCGGTCATGGCGGCGAAATCGTTGGCGGTCGGATTGTAGGGCGCAATCCATTCCGCCGAGAGACCGGCGATCCCGGCCACCACCACGATGACCAGGCCGAAGGTGCCGAGCGGCTGACGGCGCGCGAAGGCCAGGGCGAAATCGAGCCAGCGGCGGCGAATTGCGGGAGGGTCGTTGGTGATGGCAGTCATCGATCCTCAACCGAAACGGATGCGCGGGTCCAGCCACGCGTAGAGCACGTCGACCACCAGGTTGGTGAGGACGAAGATGGTCACGGTCAGCATCACCAGCGCCTGGGTCAGCGTATAGTCCTGGTTCTGCACGGCCTGCACGAACAGCCGGCCGATGCCGTTCAGGTTGAACACCTGCTCGGTGACGACGAGGCCGCCGATCAGGAAGGCGAACTCGATGCCGACCAGGGTCACGACGGGCAGCATGGCGTTCTTGAGCGCATGGCGGTTGACGATGAGCTGCTCGAGCAGGCCCTTGGCGCGCGCCGTGCGGATATAGTCCTCGCGCAGCACCTCGAGCATGGCCGAGCGTGTCATGCGCATGGTCACCGCCGAATACCGGTATCCGATGGTGATGGCCGGCAGGATGACGATCGACAGGTTGTGCAGCGGATCGACCCACAGCGGCACATAGTCGATCGGCGGCATCCACGGCGCACCGGTGGCGAGTTGCGAAACCTCGAGCACCAGCAGGATCGACATGATGCCGAGCCAGAACGAGGGCGTGGCGATGCCGGCGATCGCCACGGTCCGTACGATATGGTCGAGCCAGCTGTTCTGCCGCAGCGCGGACAGCGTGCCGAGCGGGATGGCGATCATCACCGCCACGACGGTCGACAGGATGGCGATCTCCAGCGAGATCGCGATTCGCGAACCGATCTCCACGACGACCGGCTTGCCGGACCACATCGAGATGCCGAAGTCGCCACGGCCGAAGCCGACGACGAAGTCGACGAACTGCAGGAACAACGAGCGGTCGAGCCCGAGCTGCGCATGGCAGGCGGCGACGGCCTTGGGATCGACCACGCCGCCACCGCCGCCCAGGCGCACGACGCAGATGTCGCCGGGAATCAGGCGCATCAGGACGAACACCAGCGCCGCCGCCCCGATCAGGGTCGGGACGGCGAACAGCAGGCGATTCAGGATGTAGCGGTACATACGCGTGGCCGATCCCGCTTGCGGTCTCCGCTACTTGTCCAGCCAGACGTTGGCCAGGTTGAGGTTGAGGTAGTGGCTCGGGCTGATCTTCCAGCCCTTGAGGTACGAGCGCTGGACGAGGATGCGGTTCCACCACGGCGTCATGATCGTGTCGACCTTGGTGTCGAGGGCGTAGACTTCAAAGGCCCTCATCTTCTCCCGCTGCTTGGCCGGGTCGATCTCATGCAGCATGGCGTTGTAGAGCTCGATCAGCTTCGGGTCCTCGTAGCCGCCGTAGTTCTCCGGATAGACGGAGCGCGGCAGCACCTTGGCGACGTCGAGCACCGGGTTGACGACATTCTGGCAGTTGAACTCGACGGTCACCTCGAAGGTGCCATGGCGCAGGGCGTCGTAGAACGGGCCGGTCGGCAGCACCTTCTGGGTGACGTGCAGGCCGATCTTGCTCCATTCGTCGATCGCCCAGGTGCCGACGAACTTGTACGGCTGGTCGACATTGCGGTTCATCAGCTCGAACTTGAGGCCCTCGGCACCCGCCTCCTTGAGCAGCTTCCGGGCCTCGGCACGGGACTTCTCGATGTCCGGTCCATAGCCGACCATCTTCTCCAGCTCCGCCTTGGTCGCCGCCAGCGGCGAGCCGGGGAACACCAGGCCACCCACGGTGTGGACGGTCGCGATCTTGGACAGCGCCGGCGCGCCCTTCCACTTGTCGATCGCCAGCGCCAGAGCGCGCCGCACGCGCACGTCGTCGAACGGCTTCTTCTTCTGGTTGGGCGTGATCAGGTTGACGCAGTTCCAGTCGCTGGTCTGGACGTTGACCTTGTCACCGAGCTCCTTGACCAGCTGGTCGCGAGCCGACGGCGGCATGCCGCGGAACTCGGTGGCGGCGCGGTCGGCGCGGATGGCGTCGACGCGGACCGACTGCTTGGCCGCGAAGATGGCGACGAAGCCGTCGAGATACGGCTGCCCCTTGTGATAGTAGTCGGGATTGCGCTCGCCCTTGATCGACTGGCCGATATCGTAGGAGACGAACTTGAAGGGGCCCGACCCCATGATGTTCTTCTCGAACCAGTGCGGATCCTTCTCCAGCTGGTCCTTCTTGTAGATATAGGCGAACGGATCGGCCAGCGCCGGGATGAAGGCGGAGGTGGCGAACTTCAGCTTGAAGACGACGGTCTCGGGATCGGGGTTCTCGATCTTGTCGACCATCACCATGTAGCTCTCGCGAGCGCTGGAGACGCCCTTGGGCGGATGGATGATGTATTCCCAGTTCTTGGCCACGTCGGCGGCGGTGAGCGGCGTGCCATCGTGGAACTTCACGCCCTTGCGGATCTTGAAGGTGTAGGTCTTGCCGTCGTCCGTGGGCTTCGGCATCTCGGTGCAGAGATCGCAGACGAAATCGGTCGTCGACGATGGATTTTCGGGATTGACATAGATCAGGGTGCTGTAGAACGGCGCCGTCGCATGCAGGGTGGCGAACGTGTTCTCCTTGTGCCCGTCGAGGCTGGGCGGCGCGTCTGCCGGAATCATGTAGGTGAGCGTGCCGCCGCGCTTGGGCGTCTGGGCCAGCGCCGGCGCCGTGGCCAGCGCTGCCGACAGTGCCATGGAGAGGCCGACCGCCATCCCCCGGATATGCTTCTTCATTCTTTCCCTCCCAACTCGTTCTTGGACACGACTTCGACGACTCTTCTCAACTGACCTGGCTGCACGCCACCCAGTGGCCAGGCCTCAGCTCGCGCAATTCGGGTCGCACCTGCTTGCAGCTCTCGACCGCCAGCGCGCAGCGCGGATGGAACACGCAGCCCGATGGCGGGTTGATCGGGCTGGGCACCTCGCCACGCACCGGCTGGAAGGCGCGGCCGGCCTCTACCGTCGGATCGGGTATCGGCACCGCGCCCAGCAGCGCGCGCGTGTAGGGATGCAGCGGATTGTCGAACAGCTCGTCGCAATCGGCGAGCTCGACAATGCGGCCGAGGTACATCACCGCGACCCGCTGGCAGAGATGGCGCACGACCGACAGGTCGTGCGCGATGAACAGGTAGGTGAGGCCGAAGCGCTCGCGCAGATCTTCCAGCAGGTTGATCACCTGCGCCTGGATCGACACATCGAGCGCCGACACGGCCTCGTCGCAGACGATGAATTCGGGTTCCAGCGCCAGCGCGCGGGCGATGCCGACCCGCTGCCGCTGCCCGCCCGACATTTCGTGCGGATAGCGGTCGGCAAAGCCGGGATTGAGCCCGCAGATCGAAAGCAGCTCGCGTACCCGCGCCACGCGCCGGGTCGCGTCGGGTGCCAGGCCATGCACCATGATCGGCTCGCCGATGATGTCGCCGACTTTCATCCGCGGATTGAGCGAGCTGTAGGGGTCCTGGAAGATGACCTGGATGCGCCGCCGCAGCGCCAGCATGTCCCGTCGCGACAGCGTGTTGATTTCGACCCCGTCGTAAAGGATCTCGCCGGAGGTCGGACGCTCGAGCTGCAGGATGCAGCGCCCGGTCGTGGTCTTGCCGCAGCCGCTCTCGCCCACCAGGCCGAGGGTTTCGCCGCGCCGCAGGCTGAAGTCGATGCCATCGACCGCTTTCACCTCGCCGATCTGCCGCCGCAGCAGGAGGCCTTCGGAGATCGGGAAGTGCATGTGGAGGCCGCGAACCTCGAGCAGCGGCCGGGCAGCGTCGACCGTGCTCATGCCGCGGCCTGTGCCGCGGCAAGCTCGTCGCGGCGGAAGCAGGCTGACAGATGGCCGGCCACGCCCGCTGCCTCGAGCGGTGGCCGGGCCTCGGCACAGGCCGCGATCGCGAACCGGCAGCGCGGCCGGAAGGCGCAGCCGCCGTCGAGGCGCGTCAGGTCGGGCGGCTGGCCCTCGACCGGATCGAGCCGCGCCTGGCGCGGCCGGTCGAGCCGCGGCACGGAGCGCAACAGCGCGATCGTGTAGGGATGCCGGGGATCGTGGTAGACCTCGGCCGCCGGGCCGCTCTCGACGATGCGGCCGGCGTACATGACGTTGACCCGCCGCGCGTAGCGCGCGACCACGCCGAGATTGTGCGTGATGATGATCAGCGCGACGTTCAGCCGGCGCGTCAGGTCGGTCATCAGCTCGAGGATCTGCGCCTGGATCGTGACGTCGAGCGCCGTGGTCGGCTCGTCGGCGATGATCAGCCGCGGCTCGCAGGTGAGCGCGATGGCGATCATGATGCGCTGCCGCATGCCGCCGGAAAGCTGGTGCGGATACTGGCTCAGCCGGCGCTGCGGGTCGGCGATGCCCACGAGCGAGAGAAGCTCGACGGCACGCCGGTCGGCCGTTGCGCGATCCGCGCCGCGATGCTGCTGCAGC
>Ga0182738_1001690_pt1 | contig 27087 bp, 4 predicted proteins | sample eDN5th30CBELigMG_FD_128876 | JGI IMG/M metagenome (GOLD analysis project Ga0182738, IMG submission 128876) | Enriched Miracle-Growth compost microbial communities from Emeryville, California, USA - eDNA 5th pass 30_C BE-Lig MG (version 2)... ...
GTGATATAATCTGCTGCACCTTCTGTAATCAGCCCCATCCCACATGATGCTCCAAGTCCAGTTGTTATTAAGAAACCTCCTAAAGCGACCTGCAAAGACCCGACCGCAGCAACAGTCACAATACTCCTCCACGGAATAAATCTCTTCTCATTAATCTCAAATATGTGCTCAATGCCCCTTGCTGCAAATTCTGCGAGCTCAAGATTTGGTTGGGCATTATCCGGATATAGGTCACTGAGTTTTGTTACTTTGGTTATCTCGAGGTCTTCTTGCTCTAATGATGCATTCTTAATGACTTCCCTTAACTGTTCAGAGCTCAGATTGTTGAACCCTAAAGTAAAATCCAAGTAGGCTTTTCTCATAATGGGAATCAGCTTAATGGCATCAGCTGAACTCATTTTAGTAAAGGTTATTTTGATAAACTCTTCGTCCCCAAGATCCTCCAAGATATTGAGATGGTTGACACCAATAAAAGTCAATTGAAAACTTGCACTTGAGCAGATACTTAGAATTTGTTCTGCCATACATGGTTCTAGATTTTCTATTTTCGTCCATACTTGGCTGTCTTTCATCTTCTCGATCCTTTTCATGGCTACAGCAATAGAAACATATTCAACTCTATCATTCTTTCCTGAAGTGACTAATAATTGGACACAATCCACAGAGGACTTTCTCAAAGCCTTTGAAATTTCAGTTTTAGTTCCTGAGATCTCAAGGTGTAAAGACTCGGATTTTATTTTTTGCAATTTGTTTTTTGCTGTTTCAGAATTCAAGTTTGTGTATTCGGAGGTAAGAATTGAGGAATCCAAAATTTCTTTCTGAAGAGATGTTGCTGTTTCATTTGCATTTTTAAATATGATGTTGAATGTTTCCTTTTCATTATTGTTACTCTTGACTGCTTTCAGAGCATCTTGTGCTTTTAATTTTGTTCTGCTCTCGTTAATCTTCCCATCCAACACATTCTCTAAATTTATCTTATACGATTTCGATTTCCTTTTTTCTAATTCGCGAAGAGCTATCTCCTTCTTCACATCAAAAATTTTGATATCAGGATCAAATAGTTCTTTGACTTGTTCATAATTTAGATCACTTAAGGCTATTTCGAAACCTTTATAGACTGCTGAATTTGGAGTTGAGGAGCTTTGAAATAATCTTTTAGCTCTGCTAAATAGGACATTCAGTTTGTTTTCAGAAAGGTCTTGAAGGATCTTAGGCGCGTTTTTGATAGTTTCAATTGCTTGATCTCTGTCTTTATTCGTTTCATATAACTCAGTCAGATCATGAAACACCACTGTAAATTTATCATGCTCTCCAAATTCTTGCGGAACTTCTTTCGTTCTCTTATCCCTTTCAAGATCATAAAAATTTGAGATCGCCTTCACAACACCGAGGTCAGAACTTTTCTTAATCCCCGTAACATCAATGAGTCTTTTGGACTTTCGGATTACAGCGAGGGCCTTTTGAATACTGTTGAGATAAGAGCCAAGGATCGTTGCTTTTTCAATTAGTTGCTTTGACAAATCGCACTCCATTTTTGGGTATTCTTGTTGTAAAAGCACTTGCAAAGAAGCCAAGCAAGCCATTTCATCAGAAACAAGTTCTAGAGCTTTTGTCAACTCCTGAGTAATTTGGCTCTTCTCAACTTTATTCTTCGTCTTGATTCCAAGCAAGGCCTTACCTACAAAAGCTGCAGCACTATGTCGAGGATCAAGTTTGATGGCTCTCTCTAAGTGAACAAGTATTTGGCCATTTTGAGATCCAAAGAGCGAGCCATTCGTTAAAAGATCATTTGCGATTCTAATATGGTAGTATGGATTTTTTATGAGCTTATCTTTCGCAAAATCTTGGAGGATTTCATCTTTAAACCAATTATATGCGCTGTCACTTTCATTCAAAGGAGTGATTTCGTTATCTATTTTGTGTAAAAATAAAGCCCATCTCTCTTCCAGTGCATTCATCATATTGGTCTCATAAGCTGATGGTCCTTGATTTTTCAGCTTTTGCCAGAAATTCCTCTTGGCTTTCATATCTTCACGAATTTTCTTCAACAATTTGCAAAATTCTGTAAATAATTTATCTTTTGTCGTCACCATTTGTAATTCCTTTCCCATAAACTCATCAAACATTTTAGATTCAAAATCATCTCTGAGCCCCTTTATTTCTTTTGGAAGGGCATCACCATATTCTAAAAGAGCACCTCTATTCAAAATCATCTGGCCAGTCCCACGTTTTCCTTGTCTTGCAGTTCTTCCAAAAGCTTGATCCTCTACTCTTTGATTTGGAGGCAAAAACGTCACAATCACATGTAACCCACCATTGTTTTCAATATTTTCAGTCTTTATATCAGTTCCACGTCCAGCCAAATTTGTTGCAACAATAATCTCTCCACTATTTATCTTATCAATATCTCTCTCCTGATTCATATTGTTCATTGTATAAAGTTTAATTGCTCCTGCTCTGTATTTCTGTCCAAGCTTATGAGCAACTATTTTGCAATGCTCAATCGTTTGACAAATAATCAATACACCTCTTTCTTTATTTGCTTCATAAATTGCAGAGTCACAAATTTCTTCAAGCCATTGCTTGTGATCATTACAAACAATTGTAGGTAATTCTAGATATTGCTTCCTATGCGACAGAGGTATTTGAACAAGATCTACATTATACACTCCTGATAAAACTTCTTTGGCTCTTTTTGATCCAAGAGTCCCTGTAAGACCAAATAGATTTCTGCCGTATTTTTTTATGTATCCAATATTCGAAAGGAAATTCGTTGTGCATGTTTCAGAAGTCATTTTTAGTCCATGCTTTCGTTGAATTAACTGGTGCAATCCATCGCCCCAGCTTGTCGAACTTTGCACAATCCCAGTACTATCATAGGCAACTGGCTTCACGACGCCGTCTTGGATGATATATTGCTGATCTTCTTGGCTCATGAAAGCTCGAATGGCATTCTCAATCCACTTTGAAATTTGTTTCTCTACAAATTCTTTGAAGTTATTGGGCACTGGAATCCGACATTCATTTATCAAATCCTCTTGCAAGTAATCTTCTAGTTGCTCCTTCAAAAATGCCTCAACATCTCCTTCAATTTCAATGCCCGCTCCCTGGAGATCCTTCATGCTCTTGACGCCTTCTTTCATAACCTGATCAGAGAGCATAAAAGTCTTATCATTCACCACAATTAGCCTTTGTTGTAAGAGATTCAGCCTTTGCCATAAGAGGTGAATAAATGGTTGCAGCATATCCATTCCAGCAATCGACGAACTCAATCTTGCAATATTAGAACTATCATCGATCAGCATACTGTCAACTTCATCAATGATTGCCACTTCACATTCTCTTCCAGCTAAAGTCCCGAGCATGCTATACTTATCCCTGAGGGTGTCAAATTGGAACTGTGCAATTTCACCGTAAACAATATTCTGCTTATAACAGCTTTTTGGACCATGGCTATAAATGGATTTATCATCATTATCGGCACAGCTCAGATCAAACATTTTGTATAAACCTGCTTTTTCTTTGGCATCTCTTTCTGCAAGAACTGGAGAGCTTGTAATAATATCCACGTTTTTCCCTTTGAGAGCATGAAGTATTGCTATCACAGATACAATCGTTGACTTGCCTTCTCCTGTCCCCACTTGTAATAATCTTCCTTGTTTGGGGTTGGCGTTGAGTTGGACAAGAGCGCTCAGTATCTGTGCATCTGTCAAATAAAATCCAGTTTGCAAGAAATTCGCTCTCTTGATTACAGCCAGAGCTTCAACTAAAAACGTCGAGTCCATAAAGTATTTTGAGTCAGATTTCACAGCCTTGGCCCATATGGAAATCTCGGCCCTTATCCATTCAAAGATTGGGCGCTTGAGTTTCGCCAGGTTTTTCTGCATTACTGAAGCTTGTGGTGGTTCAAAGTTAATGCGGCTTTCCAACTGTGGATCCTTAATCTGAACGAGATATTTTGCAAGATTCTTTTCAATTAAATTTTGCAGAGAAGAATTCTGCGGGTTCAGATTCTTCAGCTCTGAAATGAGCTCTACACGATTTTTAACTTGTGTATTTGCTTGGAAATTAATCTCAATTGCAATTTCATTAACTTTCTTTACCCATCCTTCCACCTTACTATCAAGAATCTCAAGTACCTTTCCAGAGATTGTGGCAGGGATTTTGTAATAGATCAATGACTCCAAAACTTGAAGGAGGCTTTCTCCTTTGGCTATTTTTTCAAACGTAGAGGAGTACTGAACTCTTTTAAAGAATTCTGTTAATTGCTCAAAAGACCAGCCATGATCAAAAAGATCATCCAAGGTTGTGGCCAATTTATAACGATTGATTGAAAATTGAATTCGATCTCCCAATAACTTGATCTCCAAAGATCTTTTGAGGTCACATACAGAAGCATCTTTTATATAAATATCACCCCTTTTAATCTTGGTCTCAACAGCAAAATTTATTAATGACACCAACTCTGTCACCTTCTCCACCTTGGAAATAGCAGCGAATAATTTAGATATGATTGGCGTGGCCAGCTTAGAACCAATATCCGCTGCTAGCCAATCAATATAGTCCTTATTAACTTGTCCATCATTCAAGAATGCAGTTAACAAGCTGACCAGCCACTGTTGTTTGAGTTCTTGAAAAGGATTAGCACTTTCTAAGAGAATACAATTTGCTTGATTTAGATCAATTTTCTGTAGGAACTCGAGAATTTCAACAATGCTTTCAAGTGTTAATCTTTGAGTACAATGAAGAGTCTTGAGTATTTTGTTTGAATCAAGGCCTTGCGATTTCAAATAATCCTCTATTTCCAGCCATTCTCTGTAGAAGTGATATTTCTCAATCTCATTCGCCTTAAGGCGGGCAAGTAAATCAGAAAGAAGAAGCTCCCTAATCCAATAACCTTGGGAAATTTGCCTGAGTTTTACAATGTCCAAATATTCAACAGAAGTCAGAGTCTCAAGTAAATCAAAGTCAAGGGTAATTTCTGTTTGAGTACAACATTCTAGATTTGCCAGTAAATTATCACAATAGGCTTCAAAAACCTCTGAAAGATAACCATCTTTTGCTGCAGCTCTTAATCCCTTAAAACATGTTCTTCGGATCCTCACATCTGGATTGGCAATATTCTTTTCCATCAACTGAAGGCCTTTCTCACAAAAATCTCCAGAGTTTGCTGCGTCAGCTAGACATGAAAAAATCTCCAAGCTAATCAGAGAGTCTTTCACTTCATATGGATTTTGGAAGAAGAATTCGACCAAAAGATCTAATAATTCGAGGACTCTTTCACATCTTTGAGATCTAATAATTTTTCCATAAGCCTGAACTACACTCAAATTGATTTTCTTGCTTTCGATTGCCTTCTCAATAATTTGAATAATTTTTACGTTCTGAATATACTGAGTATCTTGCACGACTGCTCGAGAAAATATCAAAGCAAATTCTTGGAAATTTGTACTATCTTTTTCAGTTAACTCAATAAGCTTCTCTATGACTGTTTCTGTCACTTTAAATCCACAATCCATTTCAGTAATAATCTTTTTCAATAAACGAGCTAAACTACGAGGCTCTACAAAGTCGGTCGTTGTTGCTTCAATCTGTAACAATAAATTTGCATCTTTTGGAATGGCTTGATTCTTTTCTATCAACTTCAACACTTTACTTATATCCTGTAATGCACACACAAGAGATACCGCTTTTTTAGAGAGAATTCTCCCAGACTTGGCAACTTCTCCAATCAATAAAAGACATTGCCTTCTTAGCTCTCCAGAAGGGGTTCTGAACATTAGGGTTGCGATGCTGTCAATCAAATATTCAGGGAGATCACTTTTATTCGGATAGAGAACCAGCATGTCTATTACAGCTTTCTGTAAAATGAAAGACTCATTTATTATTGTATTAATCTCTTGAAAATTCTGTGCAAGTAGATTTCCTTTCTTTGAAAGTTCATTCAGGAGTTGAAAATCTGTTTCGCAATTTAATGTCACTAATTTCAAGAGATTTGCTTGATCATCAGTTAGTGATTGTGAACCCAACAATAAAATTATTTTGTGCTTCAGATCGTTCGAGCATGTTGGTTGTGTAGTTTTTTTCAGAAGAGCTTCGATACTATTGGGATTTATATGGGTTGTGGAGCAAAGAAAACCAAAGCCATCCAAACTAGCAAGCACAATGTGTTCGTTTCCGTCATCAAGACAATTTCTCAGGACTTCTTCAATAGGTAGTTGAGATATATCTCCATTAGTTTGGAGCACTGAGCAGAGAGCTGAGAGGCATTCTTGTTTAAGAGATTGGTTTTCTGTTGTAAGGATTTTATCACAGATACTTTTCATGATATTCTGAGACAATTTCTCGCCTTTTTGAGCTTGATAGGTAAAAATCAGAATGGTTTGATCTGAAAAAGCGTGCTTGGTGACCATCCTCTCTAACTTTTCCAACAGATCCCTTGGAATATCTTGGTTATTTTTTGCAAGATTGAAGAAGATTTGCACCAATTGTTTTTGCTTCTTTTTTGGAACAAATATTTCGTTCATCCCGTGGATCAGAAATTGAGGCAAGAGTTGTCCATTTGTTGAAACATTGACGAGAATTGATAAGGCTTGTGGATTACTGATCTGCTTACTTAGCGCGTTGAAAACATGAGATGGCAGCCTTCGTCCTGCTTGTGTTTCAATTTCCAAGAAGTTTAATTCAGCTTCAAAATTATCAGTACCCGACTCAACCATTAAGCCAGCTCTCTCCAGCTCGAGGACTTCGAATATATTATCAGGAAAATCCTGATTACTGTCTGCAATTTCTAGCACTTTCAAAGTTTGATTTTTTTCTTCATCTTGCTCATTATTCAGGAAAAGACGATCAACAAAGATCTTTAATGTTCTATCACTCACAAACTGTCCATTCTCAATAACCTTCTCCAGGATGGCTAAAGCTTCAGTTTCAAGCTCAGACTTGCCCAGTACATTCTCAATTGCAAGAACAGTGCTTTCTGGTATTCTATTTTTATTTTTTGTATACACTCTCATCACATCTAAAGCCTCTTTTTTATGCAAATCATTTGACAAGAAAATATAGTCAAAAATACTTAAGACGCTCTCAGAAAATATTTGTGTCTTTGCTTGATCAACAAGAATAGCCAGTATATTCTTATTGATCTTCAGAGAAAAATCCTCATTGTTGAATCTTAGCTCCTGGGAAGCATACACCGCAGCAAGAGATTCCATATGATTTGAGCTTATCAAAATTTCTTCTTGATTCAAAAGATCACTATAAATCTTTGTAAAAGCATTGGTAGCATAAATGGCAACATCAGGGATCTCATCTGTAATATATTCCTCGAGTCTTGTCAAGATATCTCTGTTTAAATCCATTCGATTATAATCTGAAGCGAATGATATGGCTTTAGCTACGAAAATTCTTGTTTGCTTATTGCTACTGCTCGCAAGAGCCTGCGTCAGATCATGAATGACTTCCGAGCTTAGGTGGTTTCCTTTGTTTAAAAAACTGAGAATAATTTTTCCAACTACCGTTGAAATTGCAGGAGATGATGAGTTCTCGCTTGAAGATGACTCGAAAGTTATGGTTGACCCTTGACCAATGATCACTCGATTATCCAGGAGTTTTGATGAAATTTCTTCTATGCATGAGATATTTGTATATTCTCCATCACAAATTATGCCCAGAATGATGATAATCAAATTTCTCTGTCGATCATTCAAGTATTCAATATTTTTGGCGAAAGATGAGATGACTAAATCTGGAAGATGCTTTTCTTTTTCAGCAGTCAATAATATTAAAACCAAGACTTTCTCTTTTAATTTATCCCTTTCTCCATCATCTTGCAATATCAAGCAAAGGTTCTCAAGAGTCTTGGTGCATAAGCCTTTCATCAAACTATGTTCAAGGTAATTGATGAGAATTTCAACACAATCAATCTTGAATTCAAAGTCATAATCTGATCTCGTTAGCAGGGCACTCAGCCGCAAAACGGCCATCCAGGTAAATAATTGTTCGCATCGGTTGAGATCTTTACTTTGCTGATGAATATAATCCAATGATGGTTGTATCTCAATATTTTCTTCGAGATGGCGCAGACATGTTTCAAAAACTCTCGGACAGTAGATATCACGATTGTCAACCAGAGTTCCAAGAATCTTGACAGCAAATGCTCTCACTATTTGGTCATCATCTTCTAAGCAATTTTCGATTTTATTTAAATAAAGTTTAGTCAACACATTTCTGTCTCGAAGAGCACAGTGGTAAATTGCAGAAATCGCATCTCTTCTTAGACGAGCAATTTCTCCATAAAATAAATACACGGCCTTTTTCTCTGTTTCTAGTTGATGCTTGCCCTTCCAAGAACGAATCCATTGCATACTTTCTGAAATATTCCTTTCAAAATCATTAGGGTTTGTGGGGGACCATGAATCAAGCATATGTTTCACAAGGGGACCTCTATATTGGTTTAAATAGCAAAAGTGGCTAAAAGACTTCGAATCATCCAAGCAAAGCATCAATTTCTCAAGTGAACCAGCAGCTAATTTTTGTCTTTTAGATATCATATTAAATATTGCTGCAATCATTCGGTCAGTTATCAGATCACCCAATATGCCTGGAGACAAAAATTTAAAGCTTGTCAAAAATTCTTTTGTTAGGTACTCATCCTTATCTTTATCTGTAATAACTAAACCATTTTTTGCTCGTTCATAAAGAGTCTTTGTGTTTTTATAGACTCCTTTCAGCCGTGAACAATGACTGCCTTTGCTTTCTTTTTCTTCTTTGGGTAACTTTTCAACCCTTTCTGAAATGATTCTCTTGTTTGGTTGATTTTTCAAAGCCCCTATAATACTCGAAATTTCAACTTTAGACTCTTGCGATTCCATATTTTGATATTTGCCCTGCACAACCTGTTGATTTTTTGTGACGATAGTCTGCGGTCTTCTTGTTAAATTCTGACTCAAAAGCATGGGAGAATCCTGCCAAACTTGGTCATTAAATGTATAGTCATGCTGAGCAACCTGACTCTTTAAAAAAGCCTTTGCTTCAGGAGCCATATCTCGAGTTATCTTGGCATTGATTCTCTCGAAAAGTTCATTAGAGAGCTCTTCAGTTGAAGTCTTAACTTTGAATCCCAGAGCCCAGAGAATCTCTGACTTTATATCAGCAGAATCTCCTTCAAGAAGTTCAAGAAGTTCTTCATATCCAATATCTAATTTATTTCTGACTCCATATTTTAAAGCTTGAGCAAGATGGATTCTGATCTTAAGATCAATGAGTGGGTCTTTGAGATCACGTAATATGAATGACAAAAGAAACTCTGGAAGCTCGAACTTTCTTGATAGATATCGGATTTTTGTTGAAACTTTTAGATGAATAGTTTGATCTATCTTGAAAACTTGGTTCAAATCTTGGATCATTTGACTCTTGTTGAAAGTCTTGAAACAAGAAGCTACATGATCAACCAACTCCCTTTCGAAGCTCTCATGCGTAAGACAAAGCTTTCTTGAAGATCTACAATTCTTGCATTGCAAGATTTCTTTGATAATGTTGTTCTTGTTAGCCTTGTTGAGAGAATAAGGGTGGCTGGAATCATTGAATTGAGATGGGATTCTGGAATTATTAATTCGATTATCCTTGTTAGGATTCAAGGAGTCTTCAAATGGCGCTCCTTCTTTGTTTTGCATAATTTAAACTATACTAAAAAGAGAAATTTAAATTATCCATCAAGGATTTACCACATCTAAATTAGGAATATTATAACCTGAATAAAATCGAGCGTCTCCATAGCAGTTTTGATCACAAGAGCTGGAATTCTCTCCCCTTGCGAATATTTGCCCAAGGTTTAGTTCCACCTAAAAATTTTACTGTGCCGAAACAAAACTTTCGAGTTCAAATTTTAAAAAATTTTTTTCGCTTTAAAAGGATGATCCAATTTTTAGGAATTTTTCAAGGCAGAAAAAGCCAATGAAAATTCGCTCGAATTTTGACACATGGAGGCCTATTTGGATCTATATGGAAGCTGGATGAGTGATTTTCATCTACTCTTTGAGGAGGTGGAAGTGGGATGAAAATACTTTTGAAGTAAAGGAAAATGTCAGAAAAAATTTTCTCTTTCATGAAAAGAAATTTCCCTTTCGCAACGTTCAAAATGCTTTCAATGAAAATGTTGTCAATGGATGACTCTTCTTAATTTTGTCAGATTTGCTAAATTTTTCTTTTGCAGAAAATTTTATCAATCAAATTTTATACTTTTTGGGACTTGTTCGAGTGAATATTTCTTTGTTTCTAGCGAAACAGTAGATCTCTTAAGCTACTCAAAGCCCAAAGAGACAATAGTGAGATTTAAAGAGGAAGGCGTTTTTTCTGTCTCGTCCCCTGTAAAAACAATGAAGCGAAGGATGTTTTTTCATCTAAACAGAAAAAAAAATCTATTTAAAAATTGATTTCAATTGAGATTGTTTAATGTAACTTTATGAATTTAAAATCTAGATTGCTACTTTAGTTAAAAGGCCCCCAGAAATCAAACATAAAAAAAACTCTCTTCATTAAGACTTATTTTTCTCCATAAGAATCGAAACTTTTCATCACAAAAAATTTTCTTCATTTTCAAGCATTTTGCTCTCCCTCGTATTCAATTATTTTCTATCATAAATCGCACTCTCTTTCTATTTTTACACGCCCTTCATCAGTCTCTTTAATAATATTTTTAGTAAACCTTTTTCAGCTTCAATTAAACATGGGTGCTTTCTTCAGAATCGTCATTATCCCTGTTCTCCTCGGTATCGCCTTCTTCATCGGAGGTGCTATCCTTCATGAAGTCAAACCTGACCAAATCGATCTCAACATGTTTCTTTTATCCCCAAATATTAATCTTAAATTCCTCATAGTCCCCAGAAACAACTCAAAACCCTTGAACAATTAATCCTTGCTAATCACAGTCTTAATGACGCTGGCTATATGGTATATTTCTTCATGAGGTTGATTTGAAAATTCCTTTTAGACTTCAGCATTGAGAATATTTAATGAAAAGGATCTCAACTCTTGGCAAAAGTTCCGTCTTAAGAAATGGGATTATTATGATATCATCACTGATGAATTCGTCCTCACCTTCGCTCTTGTTGACGCCTTCATTGTAAGAGGATATAATTTCAATAAGGTCCTTATTTCATTTTCAGGCTGGTGAAGTCAGATTGAACTTTTTCGATTTTGTCACAAGAGAATATAAAACCTTTAGAAAAACTGTCTTACCCAACCAAGTTCCTAAATTGGCCCCTGGAACTCACAATTTCTCCAGTGGTATTTCTGAATTTTCGACCTTCCAATCTAAATTTTCATTTTGTAGATCAAGCTGAAGACAATGTTTTCTATGAAGATGCTGATTTTACCTTCAGAATTACCAACGAAAAATCTTCCAAGAAAGACGTTGAAACCAGAAAAGTCTTTGTTACTTGCAAACCTCTCGTAAGAATTTCCTTTATTTTTTCTCACCAACCCTTCGCTTAGAATCTCAAGTTAGAATTCAATATGAACAAAGCCAAGAAGCAAGAAGTCATGGGAGCCGCCATTCCTCTTACTTCAGATGGCCAAACCTTCTTCTACACCCTCAAGATGCCCAATATTCCTGCTGAAGGATCCCTCGATCTTAATGGAAGAGTTTACCCGTATAATTATATTCAAAGGTCTTTTTCTTAAGCTGTTGGAAATAGAATTGTTCCTACCAAGGCCAGCTCTTTCATTGACTGGGTCAGAGCTGTCTTCAGATATGATACTTTCTGGTTGTTCCCCAGAGCTCAAGGTTTCCTCGAAGATGGAACCAGATTTGCCCTTAATTTCGGTATATTTTCTCTCTTGAAAAAACCTTTATTTTCTCTTAGCAAATGGATATGGAGATATGAAGGCAAATCAAGCTGATGAAGACTCATTTTTCTTGAACCATACTCTTTACAAGTTGAATACTGTTGAGACTAAATATGATGAGAATAACTTGATGAACCCTTTCAATATTAGAACTATTGGCACCAAGCTCAAAAATAGCCAATGTGAAATCATCTTTGCTCCTCATTATGTACTTACTGAATGTGCCCTTTTGGGTTTAAATCTCTCTAGGTCGAAAGAAAGGTTGTTAATTATGTGGTTCTTAATAGCGATATGAGCGTTGTTTATGGGCAATTCTCAGGATGGGTTTCTGATGAAAAGGTAAAATTTTTATTTGACTTTTGCTAACCATGTAGGGTAACAAATACTCTTTTGAAAATGTCAATGGATATTTCGAAGTCTTTAAAACTAAGTGGTAATTCAAGAATGCGTATATGAATAATAGTCAATTTGAAAAGTTTATAAAGATTTTCATGAGTTTATATTTACATAATAAAATAAATCTATTGCAGTGATTCTAAAATTTCCCCAAAAAATTTTTCTCTTTGGAAAAAATTTTTGTTTTCCTCATAAAAAATCATCAAGAGAATCAACTTGAAGCATTTATGGGACAGGCAGATAAAAAAAAAGAGTTCAAATTTCAAAGGAACAACGAATGGGGTCACAACTAGGTGGGTTCCTATGATAAAAAAGATAATGTATTGAGCTTTTCATGTTTTTTCTCCTTTCGTCGTCGTTGAGATTTTTGTCGGATCTTATTTTTTTTAAAACAAAAAATTGCAAGAAATTTTTTTTTAGGGTGAAATGGAATTCCAAAAAAACAACTTTTTTCTGATTTTTGATTTGTCTTGAGTTTGAGAAAAAGGATTTGTTTGCTAAAATTAAAACAAACAAAAAAAAACAGCAATTTTTGGTTTGTCCTTAGGAAAACTATTGGTATGTCAAAACTGAGCTTCTGTCATTTTTGAAACGAAAATTCTCTCTCATTTAGTCATATAGAATGAGAAGTTTCATCACCTGAATTTTTAACTTCTTCAACTCTTTCAAATCACTAATTCATTATCCATCTTCCGTCACAAAACAAACTCACACTCCATTTTTTTATTCTATCTTTTTCGAGAAAACGAAAAATCATCCTCATTATTCTAAGTTCTTTCTTTTCGGGGATAACCCATCTAAGTTACTATAGAGCTTTTAGATTGTCGATAAAAAACCCTTTTCTCCCGTCAAACTGAAAATTTACGAAGTTTGAAATTATATGAAAAATTTTTCCGTCTTCCTTTTTTTCAGAAAATTTAATATTTTTAGCTATTTTAAAATTTAATAGTTTTTCTTTCTCTTCTTTCCAAAATTGCCTGTTTCAAATTTATTAATCTACTGCAGGCTAAATTGTTTATCTTGAAGCCTCTTATATGGACATCATTGAGATCTTTCATTTCAATTTGAAAGACTCTTTCTCAGGTCAACATGGCTCGATTTTCTGGAAAGATCATTTCCCTCAATACCACTTCAAATATGAAAAAGAGTTTCTCATTTGTTAAAATCATCTTCTCATTTATCAAACAAGTAAAAAAATCTCATCTGCGACTTTAATAAATTAATGGCCAAGTTTAAATGAATATTCATTGGTTTTTTGTATTAATTTATTAGCAGATAAACTTTTGTTCCAAGCGCTGGGATTTCCAAGACTTTGTATTCTTCCCCTCCTTTTTTGGACTAAAATTTCAAGTCCGTACGATACGCAAATTGGGTTGAGTTTCAAAGTCCAAAGGTTTTTAAGAAAAAGCGTAGAGAAATGAGTCTACCATTTCAATAGGTCATTTCCCTTCGTCTAACGATTTGCCTGTTAACTAAAAAATTTAACGTTCATATGGCTTGGATGAAAATAAGATCAAGCCTTCAACCTCTCTCCTTGGGAAGAGAGAAAATTTACATAAAAATTTCCCCTTTTGCAGTTTTGTTTCAAAAATATGAACTCAAGTCTGTCTCCTTCTTATCAATCTATTTATATCAATGCTTCAAATTCAAAAATCTGATTTTATAAAAATTAGCCATTTTGACTTTACCATATGATACCGCTCAAAATGAATTTTCTCCTCTCCCTTGACTGATTACTAGGAACAAATGGTATCTGTAGTTAAGGGGTAAGGGACATGATTTTAGAGCTCAAATTTGGTAGAGTTACGAGAGCAGAATGATCTATGATTTTATGCACTTTTTGTAGACATGTATTTGAGGGTTGATGTTGCTTGAAGGACAAATCACAGAGAAGAGAAAAGGTTTGGTTTAAAATTATTATATTATATTATATCTGAATAAGCATATTTAGGTTGAAATTAACATCTCAAGCTCAAATAAAAAATAAAGTTCCAATCATGGAACCGTCTAAAGACACCTCTGTCACCAACAGCGGCAAGAAAACTCATAGCTTAGGAATATCTCCTGAGTCAAAGAATTCCAAGGATTTTGGTTTTCTCAAAAAGCTCAGGAAGAACAGCTCAAATGCTGTGAAGAAAAAATCATCAAAATGCAATTGCTACGGACCCAAAAGCAAGCATTGTCCCTTGCATCAGAACTCTTCAAATAATACTCATCAGCTTCAAAGTAAGAAAACAACTAAATTTCTCTCAAATAACTTGCGATAGAAAATCTGACCAAAATCGAGTCCTCGATTGAACGAAAATCAAGCTCTGAGGAAAAAATGATTGATTCCTTCGTTTGTTGCTTGAAGACATTGAACAGGAATAAAGTTATTCAAGAGTTGGAAAAAGTTTTTGAGACCGATAAGTCTATCCATCTGAAGATTCCCACAAAAATCCGATATCTCTCAAGGAAGTTTGAACTCCCTTCATTTCTCTTGCAACCCATCTGGGATGCCTTGAAAGATCCGGCTATTGAACTAAACATAAAAATCAATCTTGCCCAGGCTTTAAAGTATGGAGTCAGGAACGATTTAAGAAACAATTTAGATATTGGATATGAAAAGCTAATTGAACTTGTTGAAGGAGATTCTGCTGAGGTAAAGTCAACGATTGTATGGGCTCTGGGATACAAAATCAAGAATTCAGCAAAAGAGCTCACCAAAGAACTAAGAGAAAGTATCAGTTCCAAGAAAACTGAAGATATAGTTCCTGAAGCAAAGGCTTTCCTCAAAAGTCAGATGATGCAGCATGATTATACGACGATTAACGAGCAAGTTCGGCAAGAAAATCGTGCTCCTCTCAGGATTTTCAGCAAAAATTTAAGGAGAAGACCTCAAATTCTCGTCACAAAAAACCAACAAGTGATTAAAAGCAAATACAAAAATCAAGAATCGCAAGAGTCGAATTTTGATGTTGCCAATATTCTGGAGGGTCTTAGAAATCTACGTGGCAGAATTAGGTTGAACTCTAGAGTTGAGAGGAATGACCGGCCAGAAGAAGTGAAGGAGTGTAAAGGCAGCCATCGCTCGTGGACTAATGGCACATATAAGGATGCAAAGGCTCTTTATGAACGAGCAAAGTGTGGTTTACCCATCTCTACTCCAGATAAAGAGTGGCTAACAACCAAATTTCTAAATGACTCAAAATATTTTACTGGAGGTACCTTAGGTGATTTGCTAACTGATCGAATGATTGCCGCAACATTTAATACAATATCTCAGAAACAAAAATTAGCTGACTGCACAATTCAGAAACTTGTAGTTTGTTTAGATGGCCCATGGTCTCTGAGCGAATTTTATAGTCCAAATGAAGATACAGAGACCCTCCTTGCAAATATACTTTCTTCAAAGATTCCTTCAGACCCAATTGAGATTGAAAAGAAAATCTCAAATGGAATGCAAGAAATCAAAAATTCAGAAGAGAAGGAGATAACTTATCGTGTTCTGAAAAAAGTTGAAGTTTTATTTTTAAAGGAAGTTGCTTGTATGAGAAGAGACGCAATTTCTGCTTTATACAACTGTGTCCTTCGAGATCGAGAAGTGCTGACCCCTCCATATTTGCTCAAAGTGAAAGCTTGTTTACGAGATGATGACAAAAGAATCAGAGCCTTTGCTACTAGGATTGGCAGCCTCATTGAGAACCAAGAAATAAACGATGTGAAGGCTTTTTTTAAAACATGTATGTATCAAGTGGAAAAGATGGTTGATCTCGAACATTCGGTGGATTATATAGACCAGCAAAGCAAAGATCCAAGAAGATGTGGAGAGTTATTTACGGAAGATATGATTTTACGATTGAGTGAAATACTAAAGAGGACGGCTTATGACTATCAAATCAAAAATGATTGTAATCATATTATAAACAATTACCTTGAACATAGCTTTACAAAGGGCCTAACGTTGGAGGCCCTGAAGAATATTTGCTTCATATTGGAGGATAAAAATTTGGATGATGAAGAAAGGAATAAACTGAAAGAGAAAGCTTTGGTTTCAGTGTTGTTGACTGTAGAAAAGGAAAATAACCTTCCTCACTCTATAATTGCACTTTTAGTTGAAAAAATGAAAAGTTTGGATGATAATTCTGTGAATTTCATTATCATTATTCTTGGGAAAATTTGTAATCAGGCCAATGTAGATATTCCATTTACAGAAGAAATTTCGTTAAAGTTATTGGATGGTCGAGTGATAATTGACAATGGAGTCAGAACCACCTTCGGGCCTCGAAAAGAAGCTAATTCACCTCATCCTGCAATTTCAGAGATTACAGGAAGAATTATCTTCAGTTTTCTAAAGAAGGGAAAAAGAGCAAGCTCCAATGTTGTCAACAATTTGATTGAGGCACTTGCTAGCAGTGACAAGCAAACAAGAATTCAAGCAGCTAAGGCCATTTCGTATGCTTCGAACCATCATATGGCAGATTTCAATCGAGATATTTTAGTGACATTGGAGGGATACCTTACCGATAAAATCCCAGATGTTGCTATCTATAGTATCAACGCTTATACGAGCATCCTCAGTGGACTTCCTGAAAATTATGTCAGCTCAAGTCATTTGGATGTTCTTGCAACAATTTATGCATATGGAGAGCTTAGATTGAGCGAAAATGAGGAGTTTTCGGCTGTTGTTAACCAAAATATCTTGACTGTTCTTGCCACTCAGGCCAACAAGCAAACTTTTTCTGAAAGTATCTTTAGCCTTTTTGACTATATTTTTCTGTCTGATGATCCGAATAAAGAAAGATCTTTGGATATAATGAAGAGCTATGCCAATAAGAAAGAAGAGATACCCGAACACACAGTCCTTTCGATTGAAAATGTGCTTGGTCATTTGGAGCTTTCAAATAAAGCTTTGGATGTTCTGCAAAAGGTGATTGAAAATGGACAAAGAGTCAGCGATAAAACTTTAAAGATCTTTGCTGATAATCTTTTCTTTGATGATAGTGGAGAAGAAATAAAAAATCAAAGTTTTAAGATGCTAGAAATTGCCGACATGAATCAAGATTTATCTGATCACATATTTGAAGTTCTTGAGCTGGAGAGAGCAGGCTTAGCTATTCAACCAGGTGCTGCTGATTTTGAAGAAGCGTTAAAATTCCTGGAGGAACAATCGCGGGCAGGAAGGAAATTGTCTTCAAGCGTGCTCAAAGCATTGAATAAGCAGATAAATAATTCACAAGCACTGTCAATTTTGATCAATGTTTCGACAAATGGACAACTTTTGCCTAAATATATGATTGACAAAAATGAAGAAAATTTTTAATCCGAAAAAGAAACACGAGAAATTGCTTAGGATATTTTTCAATCTTGCAAAGAATAATCAAGAAGTTCCCTTAGACTTGTTGGAAAAACTCGAGCTGATGTTAGATAATAAAGACCTTGCAGATCAAACACTCTTGATCTTCACTTATCAAGCCAAAAAGGGAGAAGAATTGAACAAAAATGTAATTCAAAGAATCTGTGAAACATTCTTTGTCACAACAGATCAATCTATGAAACAAGAATGCCTTTCAGCTTTTTGCTCAATGATCAGAACTCATAAAGGTTTCTCTCAAGAACTCAATGAGAACGCTGAGAAAGTCCTGACCAATGGCCTTAACGATGAAAATGAGCACATTGTGGAGACGAGCCTGAAGGGTTTTGATTTTATTTGTACTCAACAAAAAGCTCATTTACGACAGGAGAGTATTGAAGCTCTGGTAAAAAGGATTGTGGATTCAGCATGTCCTGATGATCTGAAGCAAAAGATCGTTTCATTGTTGAATACTCAGGAACTCAATGAGCGACAATCCTCTCAACTAAAAAAAGCAGCATTGAATTCTGAGTCAGACTTCGAGTTCCTGACTATATTGTTTGAATTTCCAGAGAAAGGAGAAAATCTCTTTGAGCAGCATTTTCCTCGGATAAATAAAATAATAAATGAGCAAGTCAAGCTGCAGAAAGCGGCAATAAAAATATTGGACCTCTCTACCAATAAAAACCAGTTTCCTGAATATTTGGTTGACAGTGTAGCAACATTAATGTTTAGCACTTCTTTGACAGATCTAAGGGACCAATGTCTTGACCTGATTGAAAAAATTGCTGAATCTGGTTTAAAAATATCTGAGAAGGCCGTGTCTCAAGTTGCTATTTTGCAGAATACCAATCAAGTCTTGAGGCTCATTAAGAAGAATCAAGAGATTCCGAGAATCTCTGATTTGTTGTTACAGATTAACGCTCTATCAGACTCTAGCAAAGAGAGTAGACTGCCTGATTTGCTTCAAAAGATAGTTGCTGAACTGGATTGTGGATTAAAGTTGACAGAGGCTGCAATGAAGGAGCTAGTTTCTTTAGCTGAAAATCATGTAAATTTATCAGAGTTTGCTTTGGTATTTTCTCGAGTCTTATTGCAAGATTCCAGAATTGCTGAGAGTGTTGTTGTCATTCAGATTCTTGAAAAAGCAATTGAGACCAAGAAAATTGATTTGGATGTTGTCAAGGCTTATAGAAAACTGATTCAGTGTGAGAAATACCAAAATTTGGTTGGATCACTCGATATTTTAGCGGAATTCCTGCAGTCTCAAGAAGAAGAGGCCAAAATGAGTTTGGAGATTTTTTCATGTTTTGCGAATGCAGCAAATTTAAGACCTCTTTCTGAGAAAGTTTTGAAGTTGATGGAAACGAAACTGATTAACAAAGACACCGAGATTAGAGGAAAATGCTTCCAAGGATTACGGGCTGCCAAAAATTTCGGTTTTCAGTCTCAAATTTTTGAAGCCTATTGTGTTGAGTTACTTGAAAAGTTGAAAGCTCACACTGCAGTCCAAGTTAATTTAGAAATGAATTTGCTTGAAACATTGGCCTCTCTGGAGTTTCTGGATCTCGATAAACTGAAGCAAACTCCGCAAGATCACTGGATAAGAGTGCTCCTCCTTTCTGATATGCAAGCTCGTCTGGAAGCCAATTTTTCTCAAAAGGTTAATTTGTCCAGAAAATGGGTGAAAGCAGAACAACTCCTGAAATCGCACAACGTTGACTCAAATAAATTACTCAAAGCTCTTGCCTCTTGCAACAGCTTAAAAATTGATAACATTCTTCATATTATAGAACTCATCCCAAAGGTTGAGTTTAAAAAAGCAGAAGATATTCTCTTGGAAAGTGCTGATCCTTTTCAAGAACTCAAGCAACAGTGGCTCCTTGACTTACTCTCCGTGTGTTTAAGAAATCAGGAAAGTAGCCCCGAATATAAGAAGCAGTTGGCATTCAGCATCAGTTCTAGATTGACGACGCAAATAATATCTAAATTATTTGGTGCTATCTCAAAAGTTGAGAATCTCTCAGAGTTGGAGTCATTAATAGATTTTGCTGGAGAAAACAAGATTAGAAAGGGTGATATCCTCATAAAAGAGGCTTCTATCAAGGAACTGAGAAGGTCTTTGGAAATAAAATTATTGAAAAACCGTCTTCGAACCCAAATCAATCATGCTAAATTTGCCATGGTTCTGGACAGTCTTCTTGATAAAAACTGGTCATTTGAGGTGCTAAAGAAAATGTTTCAGAAAGCCGAATCATTCTCTACTTTAGAAACGAGAAGAGTCAAAGAACAAAGCCTTCTTCAAATTTTAGAAATATTAGTATATTATAAAATTCCTGCGACGAAAAGTGTAAAAATCCTTGAGATCTTTGACTGTAGGATGGGAGAATGGATAAGGAAAGTTAACGAAGTGGCAGTTGAGATCAGTTTCCAAGCAAACCCTCAGTTGAAAAACCATGTTGATCTCGTTGAAGAATTAAAGAAAGGCAACGCTGACAATGCTCATTTGCAAGTATTTCTCCAAGAAAATCCAAAGCTCTTTGAAGATATCGATCAGATTCAAAAGACAAAATTATTATCTTATGTTGCTTTATTCGGTCGTTCAGCCTTGAAAATAACAAAAGCTAAGATAACGACGTGGGTGAAAAGAGTAAAATCAGATTCAGAATACTGGAGCAAGCCAGAATCTTTAAAAGAAGCTTTGACTGTCATAAATGAAGCAAATGCCCTCCATACAGGATTTCTTCTTACCAATGCACAGGTCCTCAGTTGTATTGTCCTCTTGAATGCTGATCCAAAAAAAGGAAGATTATTGCAAGTTGGTACAGGAGAAGGCAAGTCAACGATTGTATCTGTCATAGCGATAGTTCATGCTCTTCAAGGGAAAAAAGTAGATATAATTACAAGCAATCCAGTCCTTGCAGACAGAGATGCCAAGGAGAAAGCAGGTTTATACAAGATGTTTGGCCTGAGCTGCATGGATAATGCTGATAAGTCCGTTTATATTAAAGGTCCAAAGATTTGTTACAAAAAAGACATTGTTTATGGTGAAATATCTCAGTTTCAATTTGATATCCTCAGAGATGAATATAGCTTGCTCGATACTCGAACCGGAAGAAAGTGCGAAGTGGCAATTCTCGATGAAGTTGATAGTATGCTGATTGATGATAGTTCAAACATTGCAAGGCTGAGCTCCACAATAGCTGGAATGGATCTATTGCAGCCATTTATTCATCTCATATGGCACAGACTGAATTTCTTACAGCAAGCAATAGTTCTGGAAGATGGTAAACACTACAAAGTTTCTGACCAAGCAAACAAAATTCTCAATATCGAGGAATTTGCAAAGAGCGTCGAACATTTGAACACAAACGGCGACATTGAGACCTTTTTGAAAGATCAGCTCAAGAGTTGCCTGGAAGAAGAAATAATTGAGAAGAGGATGATTGCAGTTCCAGAGAACTTTAGTGAGTTTGTGAAAATACAAATTCCCAAATGGGTTGATAATGCTATTCGAGCTGTAATGATGCAAGAAGATCAGCAATATGTTATCCAAGAAGGTGTGGTAAAGCCAGTTGCTTTTGATAGTACTGGAGTTGTCCAACATGCTACAAGCTGGAGTGATGGTCTTCATCAATTTATTGAGCGAAAACATGGATTAAAAATGACGAGCGAAACCTGCACAACAAATTTTCTGTCTAATATTGGGTTTATTAAGAAATATGGTAGTAATTTGTTTGGTCTGACTGGGACTTTAGGCTCTGAAAAAGCTAAGGAGACTTTATCAAAGGTCTATAAGGCAGATCTTGCGAGTATTCCTAATTTACATAAGAAACAATACCTGGAACTACCTCCACTCATTTGCAGAAATCAGAAACAATGGCTGGAAGAAATTTGTGATTCTGCTGTGAATGAAGCAAAGAAGGGAAGAGGTACATTAGTCATTTGTCAGACAATTGAAGATTGCAAACTAATTGACTCTCAACTTGTACAAAAATATCGAAGTGGAGCAATCAAGCTTTACACGATGAACGATATGGATCAGGAGAGGGACATCGACAAGATCAATCTTGGAGAGATTATCGTTGCAACAAACCTCGCTGGGCGTGGTACTGACATCAAGGCTGATAACATTGAAAATAATGGTGGCTTACACGTGATTTTAACGTTTTTGCCTCCGAACCAAAGAGTGGAAGATCAAGCTTTCGGGAGAACTGCAAGACAAGGGAAACGAGGGACTGGTCAGATGATCTTGAATAGAACCGCTCTTTTACAATATGGGAATGCTTGTCCACGAAAAATAAAAGAAATGCGAGATGAGTTTGAGTCCGTTATGTTTGATGAGTTTTTGGAAAAGGAATTACCGATGGTCAATACAAAAGATGAACTGTTTTCAAATTTCTGCAAGTTGAAACATAAAGTTCGTGAAAACATTAAAGCTGACACTAGCTTATGGCAAAAGCTGAAAAATTTAGGATCAGTAGTCTATGAGACAAGCATGTTGAATGCCCTTGAAGAGAGATGGGCTTTCTTTTTGCACAAAATTGACAATGAAGTAATTCCTTTGGGTAAAAGCGATGAGAAATATAATGAGTTTGAGAAACAGATTTTGCAAGATTTTGGCAAAAATGAGCTCATAAGAAATCCTTATTATTATACTACAATTGCCAATGATCTTCTGACTCATTCCTTTTTTTCTGAAGAGAAATATAATCAGGCCCTCCTTCACTATAAGCAAGCAATCAGCCTTGATTCACAATGTACCGCTGCTTATGTGGGCAAAGCATGGCTTGCAATTAAGAACTTCAAAAAAGGTGGCCCAAGCAAAAGTCAAATTCGAAAAGAATTGAACAAGTCTTTGGAATTCCTTCGTTCTGAAATGGTTGTTTTGAATACCTTGCAAACGTTTGTGCAGCAAGATTTCCCAAATATAGAATGTGATTTAGTCAAGCAGCTGATTGAAAAAACTTCGATAATTGGGTCTTATATGAACAGTGTCGAGAACATTACAACTGTGATAAAAAAATCTCAAAGATTGATTGATATTACAGGAATTAGAGAATGCCGAAATGATGCTAAGGATGTAGTTCAAGTCATCCGAAAGTTTTATGACAAAGAAAGGGGTGATTTAACGCAAGAATTTCTCCAAGATATTAAAATCTATGAGAAATTTAAACTCGTATTTAACGATCTCACAGCCTTTCCAGATACAGGAGTTCAAGATCAAGGAATTAAAACTCTCTCAGATGTATTTAAACATCCCTCAATTCTGGACCCAGCAGAATATAAGGATTTAACGATCACGTTAAGTCAGCTTCCTTATGAAGGATTAAGAACATTATTTGATCCTGATATCGAGATTCTAGGCGCTACTAAAAATCTAGCCCTTGATGAAGTGAAGAAGAATTTCCGAAAGTCTTGTAAAGTTGACTTGGAATGTGTGCTAGGCGATCAAACAGAAAAGAGCTTCGATTTGGAAGCAAAGGATGCTCTTGAGATTATCAGGAAAAAGCAGGGTGAGGAACTAAGATTCAATATTTTATTGAGGAATGCGAATGAAACACCGAAACTTTTGAAAGAAGAAGTTTCAAATGGCGCAGTTTTAATAGTAGAATACGCAAATCTAGACTGTGAAACAGCAAAAACCACACTTTCTGATCTCAACTTTGATCACTTACATCTTGAGGTATCAGGAATTAAAGCCGAAATATCAAATGCTCTTCTCAACACAACTGGATGCATCCAACTCCATGTACGAGAGAATGAAACTGAAAGTGTCGACGTTGAGATTGCCAGGAAAAGAATCCATAAAATTGAGGAGAGAAGACTGTGGATAAAGAAAGAAGGATTACATAAGGAAACTGCAGAACAAATCATAAATGCCTGCCCAACAGCAAGTTTTCAAATTACTTTTGTCAGAGTAGAGCAGCCGGGCACTTTAGAGGATCTAGAGAGAGAATCGGTCAATATAAGTTTCAGTAAATTAAGCTCGGCTTTTACTCAAAAGCTGATCCCTATTCTGAGAAAAAACTTCTTGGATTTTACTTTAGGGTTCGAAAACTTGAATGCTACACAGCTCGAGGATGTGATTAAGAAAGCATCATTTGAACAGGAAGATATTGAAATCACAAAAACAAAAAAACTCAGCGAAATGTTTATGAAAAATAACAGGCCAAACCTTGAGCTGTCAGAATTTGCAGAAAGGGGTATTGAGTACATGTTGGAAATTAATGAGAAAAGATTTATCCCATGGCGTAGTGTTATGACTCTGGCTGCGGTAGGATCTTTGCAAATAGTTTTCGGAGGTCTATTGGTAGCGTCTGCTATTGGAGTTTCATCGGGTATGGGACTGATTACAGAAGGTGTATTCGATTACATTATTGCTTTTCGAGCATACAGAAAAAGGTATTTTAGATGGTCAGATTATGCAAAACAGAAAGCTTTGAGCCTCATGATCTCTGCAGTTTCAATTGGTGTTGGGAAACTCACGGATGGATGTAAAGGAATTGACAGTGCACTTCGTGGAGTCAAGAAGGAAGCATTAGAGAAAGCTGGAGCTCAAACTGTCAGGGATACTGTGGTCAAAGCAGGCAGCGAATTAAATAAGCTAGCCCTTCGACAAATTTTCGCGACCACAGCAGGAGCGGTTGCACGTGAGGGATTGAACACTCTCGTTGATTATCTTTTCAATTTTGCTTTGGAGAAATTCAAACCAGAAATTTCTTCTTTGATCCAAAAGAAAATTGAAAATCAGTTTTGTGAGGAAACTTTGAAGACTTTGATTGGCAAAATGTATGCTCTCGACAAAATAAAAAATTCAAACTATTTCGTAAATCAAATCAAGAATATTGTCACCAAGATTATTTGCCCAGACAACAGAAATAATAACGATATATGGGATTCTATTGGAGGCCCATTATGTAGAGGCATCTTATCCAACGCCAAAGTTATTGGAAGTTCTTTCAGTATGCGAATGCGAATAATAGCAACGCTGAGCGGCTTAACTCAGATTGCCACCATGATCGATAGTATTTACGGCCAGTTTGTCAAGAAACTTTCGGAAATAGACAAGGAATTATTACCAATTCATAAGCTTCTTCATCGAAACTATAAAATTCCTCTTGATGAAGCCATAGAGATTTCAGAAATATTGAAAACAAACGAGGTTATCCAAATTTATAAATACAAAGTGCCCAATCAAACAGCAGTCAAAATTTCAAAAATGGCAATAGACCGTAGTGTCGCTCGAAATGATCATTACTACAGCTCTCTCATTTCAGATGTTGCAGGAGTCTTGGGAGCGATGAAAGCACAGCAGACTTCTCCTAAAGAAATGGAAAGTGAAATCATCAACCCACAAATATTTCTATCGTTATCAGACCGAAAACAGAGTTCAGAGCAAAAAGAGACAAGTGCTAGAAAGTATAGTCAAGGAAAATCTCTCAAGGATGTGCAAGAAATTGATTTCGGTAATTATGAAAGACACAAAGGTGACGTTACAAAATTTTGTGCAGATCTGGGCAAGTTTTCTCAAAAGCTGGATCACAATGACTTGAGCACTATTATGAAGGAAATATCTGATCTGATAACGGACCAAATTATAAAAGTTACAGAATCCCATTTGATATCTCCATGGAGCACTTATGCCGTTGGGATGTTTACCAACAATATTTCTGCCAAAGTACAAGATAGTTTGATCAGAGATCAACTGAAAAGCGACTCGAAGTCAATCAGCAAAGATTTGAAAGAATTGGAGGCAAAAGAAAACAAGGCTCCGGAAGAATGGGAAAAGATTGATGAATACAGGGCTGAGTTGGTCGAAAAAGCCGAATTGGCTGAGAGAGAGCAAATAACTTATGAAGATCTAATTGATCATGAAGTCCAAAAAGAAAGAGTTGCAGAAAATGATTTTGCAAAGATTATTGATTCTCATTCACCAAATGATCATAAATCTGTCAGTAAAGAAATGGAAAATGAAAGCAGTATTGTCGAAAAGGAGACATGGTGGCAATCCTTCAAGGAAATTGCAGAAAACGTAAACATTGTGGTATTGGTAGGAACGAAAGCAGGAGAGTTTTTCCTGAAGGCTACTGGAGGTTGTGGACGTCAAATTCTCGTTCCTATTATTACAGGAGCCAATATGACAAGAGTAACAGCTGTTAGCTATAAAATGATATCTGAACTCGCAGACTCAGCCGCAGATGATGGTGTTTTGCCTTTGGATATTCTCAAAAAGGTTTATCATGAAGTAGCAGAAAATAGCTTTGATATAATTGAAGCTTCATCTAAGGTCAAACTGAAATGTATGGAGTCAGTGATCCCGATTTTAGAAGAACTGAAAGAACCAGCAAGAAAACTCAAGGAGCTTGAAGAGTTCCTTAAAGGAGATGAAGAAGGGGAAGAAGAAGAGAAAGAAACAGTTTTGCTTAAGGCAAAATCGGGAGATCTTCCAGAAGGATCTCCGAACCCAATAACAACGGGCCATATGATGGCACTTTGCAAAAGCGGAACAGAAACTCTTCTTGGGGATAAAAAAGATATTTCGGTGGAAGGCAAAGACTTTGACAATCTTATATTATGTGATGGAAATCACAAAAAATGTGATGAAGATCTTGATGGAACCAAAAAAAAAGGCGTCACAGAAAAGGAAACTCAGTTTGGTCAACGCTTCTAGCCAGGAGAAAGAGGTTAAAGATTGTTCATAAATACAACATTACTGATTACTAATTATACTTGTCTATAGAAAAATTTTAATTTACTCTTCCAATGCATAAAAAGAGTTTTGAATTTCCTTCCATAAATTTTAATATAATCATTTAAACTTGATCTCTAATATTTGCAAATTTGTAGAAGCATAAGGAAATCTTTTTATTGAAAACAAAAACTTTTCTCAATTTTTCATATTTTTTTGGAAAAATTTTGAGGAGGGATAGAAATTTCTAAGTAAATTAGGAAAATCTTTTTTTGTTAATTTCAGAAAATAGAAAAAATTAAAAAAGGTAAGGGCATGATTTTGTTGCTATTTTGAATTTTTTACAAAATTTCTCTTCCTAAACTATTTTTAGGACGAAAAATGGGAGAGTTTTGTTGGCAAATAATCTCGCTTGAAAAAAATGTCCGATAGAAACGCTGAACAAGAAAAATCTGAAGCTTCCTCAGAAGATTTCTTTTCACTGTTCATATCTGGAGGTATAAATTATTATAAATTTTTTACCTCAGTTTTTCTGCCTGAAAATAAAAGAGTAATTTCTAAAGCTTCCGACCAGAAAAAATTAGGTTAATTTTCTCCTTCAAATTAAAATCTCGCCCGGCTGACTCGCCCAAAAAAATCGAGTCTAACCAACTATTTTTAGAGGTTTCATCTTCTCTTTCTAACCTCTCTTTTATCTCTTAACTCAAAGCTGTCTTCCACTTTTCTGAAGAAAAAATGGGTCTATCTAGAAGAAATTTCTGCTGAGCCAAATAATTTCGAATTTTATAATTTTTCTTTTCGAAGTTCAGAATTTATTAGA
>Ga0182738_1001692_pt1 | contig 27084 bp, 28 predicted proteins | sample eDN5th30CBELigMG_FD_128876 | JGI IMG/M metagenome (GOLD analysis project Ga0182738, IMG submission 128876) | Enriched Miracle-Growth compost microbial communities from Emeryville, California, USA - eDNA 5th pass 30_C BE-Lig MG (version 2)... ...
GGTAGCCGGCCGCGCGCAGATGATGCGCGAAGGTCGGGATCGACGAGGCGAATTCGGCGGCGTTGTCATAAACCTCGGTGCGCGACGGTAGCTGCCCGCTCATGAAGGAGGCGCGGCCCGGCGCGCAGAGCGGCGAGGCGGTGTAGTTGTTGCGGAAGCGGGCCGAACGCGCGGCCAGCGCCTTGAGGTTCGGCGCATGCAGGAAGTCGGCCGGGCCGTCCGGGAACAGCGTCCCGTTCAACTGGTCGACCATGATGATCAGTATGTTGGGGCGGCTGCTCATGAAGCTGTCTTGTGCTGCTGGAGTTTCGTTTCGAGATAGTCTTCGATCACCGCGACCGCGCTCACCGCGTTCGGTGTTCCGTCCTTGAGGGCGCGGCGGATGTAAAATCCGTCAATCAGGGCGGCGATGCCTTCGGCGGCATGGTCGGCCTCGGCGCGCGGCATGAGCTTTGAAAGACCGCTCATCAGGTTCGAATGCAGCCGGCGCGCATAGACGCGCAGCAGGCGGCGCATGGCGGGTGACTTCTGCGCCTCGACATAGAAGGCCAGCCAGGCGGCGATGGTCTCGGCCCGGAACTGCTTGTCGGAAAAGTTCACCGCGATGACGGCCAGCACGCGCTCGTGGGCGGTGGCGGCCATGTGCAGTGCGGCGCGCAGGTCGGTGCCCAGTTCGGACAGCAGGTGCCGCATGGTGGCCTGCAAAAGCTCGTCCTTGGCGCCGAAATAGTGATGCGCCAGCGCCGACGACACGCCGGCGCGGCCGGCGATCTCCGACATGGTGACGTCCAGCGACCCGCGCTCACCGATCGCGGAGATCGTGGCGTCGATCAGCGCCTTGCGGCGCAGCGGTTCCATTCCGACCTTGGGCACTCAAATTCCTCCTGAAGCGATCCTATTTTTAATTGACTGATCAATCAATAAAAATCCCGCCATTTTGTGGCGCGGTTGCTTTTGCTTGTGGAGCGGCATCGCATGTGGGAGTTCGCCACCAACTCCGGCTTGCTTCGCAAGCCACCATTCCGGGGCGAGCCACGTGTTTCCCCCGTCCTTTCCAATCAACGGGGAGAGAAGCACTGCGGGCGAAGCTGGCCCTTCCTTTCCCGCCTTTTAATGGGGAAACGGGGTGGGGGTGGGCGAGCCATATCAATTGCTCTCCCTATAAGGAGGAGGATAAGGCGTCGGCGCTTTATGTTCACGATTGAACAGTTACGCGCGTGCGCGTAATGTGCTAGAAGACCAAGGCTATTGGAGAGTCCCATGACTGCTTGCATCGTCGGATGGGCGCATTCGCGCTTCGGCAAACTGGAAGGCGAAACGCTTGAAAGCCTGATTACCAGGGTGGCGGCCGAAGCGCTCGACCATGCCGGTCTGGGCCCGGACGATGTGGACGAGATCGTGCTTGGCCATTTCAACGCCGGCTTCTCCCCGCAGGATTTCACCGCAAGCCTCGTTCTGCAGACGGATGACCGGCTGCGCTTCAAGCCTGCGACGCGCGTGGAAAACGCCTGCGCGACCGGCTCCGCCGCCGTGCGGCAAGGCATCCGCGCCATCGACGCCAGGGCTGCGAAGGTCGTGCTGGTGGTGGGCGCCGAACAGATGACGACGACGCCCGGCGCCGAGATTGGCAAGAACCTTCTGAAAGCCTCCTATCTGCCGGAAGACGGCGACACGCCCGCCGGTTTCGCCGGCGTCTTCGGCAAGATCGCGCAGGCCTATTTCCAGCGCTATGGCGACCAGTCGGACGCGCTGGCGATGATCGCCGCCGAGAACCACAAGAACGGCGTGGAAAACCCCTATGCGCAGATGCGCAAGGATCTCGGCTTCGAGTTCTGCCGCACCGAAAGCGAAAAGAACCCGTTCGTCGCCGGCCCGCTCAAGCGCACTGACTGCTCGCTGGTATCGGATGGCGCGGCCGCGCTCGTGCTGATGGACAGCTCCGACGCACTCTCGATGCGCCGCGCGGTGGCCTTCCGCGCCAACGAGCATGTGCAGGACTTTCTACCCATGTCCAAGCGCGACATCCTCGCTTTCGAAGGCTGTGAGGAGGCGTGGAAGCGCGCGCTGCGGAAGGCCGGCGTGACGCTCTCCGACCTGTCCTTCGTCGAGACGCATGACTGCTTCACCATCGCCGAGCTGATCGAATATGAGGCGATGGGGCTGGCGAGGCCGGGCGAGGGCGCGCAGCTTGCCATGGAAGGCTACACCGCCAAGGATGGCAAGCTGCCGGTCAACCCATCGGGCGGCCTGAAATCCAAGGGCCACCCAATTGGCGCCACCGGCGTTTCCATGCATGTGCTGACCTCCATGCAACTTACCGGCGAGGCTGGCGGCATACAGGTGCCGCGCGCGAAGCTCGGCGGCATCTTCAACATGGGTGGCGCTGCCGTCGCCAATTACGTTTCGATCCTCGACCGCATCAGATGAGGCATTCTCACGCATGAGGCACTCGGCCGTCGTCACCGGAGGCGCATCGGGAACAGGCATGGCAATTGCCCACCGGCTTCTGGATGACGGCTGGCCCGTGGCGATCATCGATGCCGACGAGCAGGCACTGGCTGCGGCCGAGGATTTTTTCGCGGCCGAGAACGTCATCTTCATTCAGGCGGACGTGACCGACGAGGACGAGGTGGAGGCCGGCTTCGACGAAGTGGTCGACCGGCTGGGGCTGATCGGCGGGCTGGTCAATGCCGCCGGCATCCTGCGCCACGTCTCCGCCGAAGATACCACCGCCGAATTGCTGCGCGAATTGCTCGACGTCAATCTGGTCGGCTCCTTCCTTGCCGCCCGCGCCGCGCTGGAGCGCATGGGCCAGTCCCTTTCCATCGTCAATATCGGCTCGGTTTCAGGCTTGCGGGCAAATCGCGGTCACCTGGCTTATGGCGCGTCGAAAGCCGGTGTGAAGCTGATGTCGGAAGTGCTGGCGCTGGAATTCGGCAATCGCGGCGTGCGGGTCAATTGCGTCGCGCCGGGGCTGTCGGGCGAGGATGATGATGCCGCCGCATATCCACCCGAGCTGAGGCGCGCGTGGATCGGGCAGGTGCCGCAGGCGCGTCACGGCGAGCCGGAAGAGATCGCGGCGGCTGTTTCCTTCCTGCTGTCGCCCGAGGCGAGCTTCATCAACGGCCACACGCTTGCCGTCGATGGCGGGTTTTTGGCCGCGGGCGTGCAGGCGGAGATTTAGCCCGCCGGACCGCTTGAAGCGCGGCCCTGCTCGCCGCCGCCCGTTTTCCCTTGCATCGCCGGTTCCTGCGGCTATCAAGGCCGCAACGAATATCCAGCAGGGTCATAATCATGTCGAATCCGGTCCTTGTCGAAGTTCTGCGCGGCGGCCACGTCGAAAGCAGGCATCGCGGCGCGGTTGCCGTATTCGACGCGGACGGCAAGGCGATGCTGGAAATCGGTGATACCCAGCGGCCGGTTTTTCCGCGCTCGGCGGTGAAGTCGATCCAGGCGCTGCCCTTTGTGGAGACCGGTGCTGCCGATGCCTACGGCTTCGGCGACAGGGAACTGGCGCTGGCCTGCGCCTCGCACAATGGCGAAGTCGGGCATGTGGAACTGGCCCGCGCCATGCTGGCGAAAGCCGGACTGGATGTGGAGGCGCTGGAATGCGGCGCGCACTGGCCTTCCTACCAGAAGGCAACCATCGAGTTGGCACGCTCGGGCGGCGCGGCCAATGCGCTGCATAACAATTGCTCCGGCAAGCACACCGGCTTTCTCTGTGCCTGCTGCCATGGAGGAATAGAACATCGCGGCTATGTGCGCGCCGGCCATGCCTATCAGGAGATGCTGCGCGGGGCGCTGGAGGACGTGATCGGAGCCGCGCACAACGCCGACAATCGCGGCACGGACGGCTGTTCGATCCCCACTTATGCGGTGCCGCTGCGCAACCTCGCGCAGGGTTTTGCCCGCATGGCAACGGGCGTTGGTCTGGGTCAGGAGCGGGCCAAGGCGGCAAGGCGGCTGTTTGCGGCCTGCATGGCCGAGCCCTTCTATGTCGGCGGCACCGACCGGTTCGACACGCGCCTGATGAATGTGGCCAAGGGTAGGGTTTTCACCAAGGTCGGGGCGGAAGGCGTGTTCTGCGCGGCGGTGCCGGAGCTTGGCCTCGGCATCGCCCTGAAATGCGATGACGGCGCCAGCCGCGCTGCGGAAGTGACGGTCGCAGCGGTCATTGCCCGTCTGTTGAAGGGGGACGCGCTGGCAGATGAGGTCGCCGAATTCACGCGTCCGCGCCTGACCAACTGGAACGGCATCGAAGTGGGCGGCCTGCGCCCTGCTGGAGAGCTTGCCTGAACCGGTCTTCAGCCGTTTCGGAGTGGCTTGTAGGAAGTCCGGACAACGCATAAGCTCGCTGCATGAGCAGAGCTTTCACCCGCGAAGAAGACAGCGAAAATGCAATCGCCGGCATCGGCGAAAGGCCGGTCAGCGAGCATCGCAACCTTGTGACCGAAAACGGCCTCGCCATGATCGACGCCGCGCTTGGCGCGCTGCGCGAGGAGCTTGGGGCCGCTGAGCGCGAGGGCAATCGCGAGCGCATCGCGCTTGTTTCGCGCGACCTGCGCTATTGGGCGTCCCGCCGGGAAACGGCGGAGCTTTCAGTTCCGGAAGCTGACAGCGATGTCGTGCGCTTCGGCATGCGGGTGACGATCGAGGACGAGGACGGCAACGCCAGGACTTGGAAGATCGTCGGCGAGGACGAGGCAGACCCGGCCCAGGGCATGATCTCCCATGCCTCGCCGATGGCGGCGGCGCTTTTCGGCAAGGGCGTCGGCGAGATCGCCACAGTCAACGGCAAGGAATGGGAAATCACCGAGTTGAGGGTGGGGTGAGGGTTTAGTCCGCGACCGGTTCGGTGTGATCGCGGAAGAAGTCGGCCGCTCCCGCTTCGTCGATTTCGCTGGCTGCCACCATCAGCACGAACTGGATAATGTCTTCCTGCTCGGCCTCGATGCTGAGGCCGTTGAAATAGAGAAAAAGGTCGGCGGCGGCGAATCCGGTTCGCTTGTTTCCATCCACAAAAGGATGGTTCTTGACGATGCCGAACAGATAAGCCGCCGCGAGTTCACACAGATCGGGCTCGCCGTAGGCCTGCTTCTGCAACGGCCGTGCGAGCGCCGATTCCAGCATTCCTTCATCGCGGACACCGGCGGCACCACCATGAAGGCGCAGCTGCTCCGCGTGCATCGCTTCGACGAATTCCCGCGAGTGGAATTCGGTCATTTGGCGAGAGCCCGATAGGCAACCTCGTATTTCTTCATCCGTTCCCGTGCGATCTTCATCTTGCGCTCGAACTCCTCGGGAGTATCCGAGGCCGGACGCAGCTTGAGGTCATTTCCCTCTTCGATGAGCACGAGCGTGTCTCCGGCGCGAAGGTTGTGCCGGTCGAGCACTTCCTTTGGCAGGATCACACCTTCGGAGTTTCCGATCTTTCGCACCACGACATTCATCGTCGCCTCCGTCGTTGTTATAACGGAAGATATAACACGTATCGTGTTAACACGCAAAATGTTGATTATTCCTGCCCGAGCAGCTTCTCCAGCAGGCGTGACGCGGCTTCGGGGATGACGGTGCCGGGTGGGAAAATCTCGGTCGCGCCCGACGCGAGCACGGCATCGTGGTCCTGCGGCGGGATCACGCCGCCCGCGACGATCATGATGTCCTCGCGGCCCAGCCGCTTCAGCGCGTCGCGCAATTCCGGAATGAGCGTCAGGTGGCCGGCCGCCAGCGACGAGGCGCCGACGATGTGGACATCGTTTTCGGCCGCGAGCCTGGCGATCTCGTCCGGGGTCTGGAACATGGCGCCGACGGTGACGTCGAAGCCGAGATCGGCGAATGCGGTGGCGATCACCTTCTGGCCGCGGTCGTGGCCGTCCTGGCCCATCTTGGCGACAAGAATGCGCGGCCTGGAGCCGGTCTTCTTCTCGAATGTCTCCACCAGTTGCTGGGTGCGGTCTGCGGCGGGATTATCGCCCATCTCCGAGCGATACACGCCCGAGATGGTCCGGATGGTGGCGACGTGGCGGCCGAAGGCCTTTTCCAGCGCGAGCGAGATTTCGCCCACGGTCGCCTTGGCCCGCGCGGCCCTGATGGCGAATTCGAGCAGGTTCCCATCGGCTTTCGCGGCCGTGGTGAGGGCATCCAGCGCGGTTTCGACGGCGGCGACATCGCGCGTGCCCTTGAGCTGCTGCAGCTTGGCGAGCTGGCGGGCGCGCACCTCGGCATTGTCCACCTTCAGCACATCGACCTCGATGTCCTGCTCCGGCTGGAAGACATTGACGCCGACGACGACCTGCTCGCCGGAATCGATGCGCGCCTGGGTGCGGGCGGCCGCTTCCTCGATGCGCAGCTTGGGAATGCCCTTTTCGGTCGCGGCAGCCATGCCGCCGAGGCTTTCCACTTCTTCGATGTGGGACATGGCGCGCGCGGTGAGATCGTGGGTCAAGCGCTCGACATAGGCCGAGCCGCCCCACGGGTCGATGATGCGCGTGGTGCCGGATTCTTTTTGCAGGATGAGTTGGGTGTTGCGGGCAATGCGCGCCGAATGGTCGGTCGGCAAGGCCAGCGCCTCGTCGAAGGAGTTGGTGTGCAGCGATTGGGTGTGGCCCTGCGTCGCCGCCATCGCCTCGATCATGGTGCGCATGATGTTGTTATACGGGTCCTGCGCGGTCAGCGACCAGCCCGAGGTCTGGCAATGAGTGCGCAGAGACAGCGAGCGTGGGTCCTTCGGCGCAAAATTCTTCTGCATCAGCCCGGCCCAGAGCAGGCGCGCGGCGCGCATCTTGGCGACCTCCATGAAGAAATTCATGCCGATGGCCCAGAAGAAGGACAGGCGCGGCGCGAATTTGTCGATGTCGAGCCCGGCGGCCACACCGGCGCGGGCATATTCGATCCCGTCCGCGATGGTGTAGGCAAGCTCCAGGTCGGCCGTCGCCCCCGCCTCCTGCATGTGATAGCCGGAGATCGAGATCGAGTTGAACTTCGGCATGTGATGCGAAGTGTAGGAAAAGATGTCGGAAATGATCCGCATCGAGGGTTTTGGCGGATAAATGTAGGTGTTGCGCACCATGAACTCTTTCAGAATGTCGTTCTGAATGGTTCCGGCGAGGTCCTTCTGTGCAACGCCCTGTTCCTCGGCCGCCACGATGTAGAGCGCCATGATCGGCAGCACCGCGCCGTTCATGGTCATGGAGACGGTCATTTCGTCGAGGGGGATGCCGTCGAAGAGCTGGCGCATGTCGAGGATGGAATCGATCGCCACGCCGGCCATACCGACATCGCCGGCAACACGGGGATGGTCGCTGTCATAGCCGCGATGGGTGGCAAGGTCGAAGGCGACCGAAAGCCCCTTCTGGCCGGCGGCGAGATTGCGCCGGTAGAAGGCATTGGATTCCTCCGCCGTCGAGAAACCGGCATATTGGCGGATCGTCCAGGGCTGCTGGACATACATGGTCGGGTAGGGGCCGCGGATATAGGGCGCGATGCCCGGCCACGTGTCGAGGAACGGCAGGTCGGCCAGATCGTGCGGGCCGTAGCGGTGCTTGACGGCGATGCCTTCCGGCGTGTGCCAGATATCGGCCTCGGTGCCTTCCTGCTCTGAGCAGGGATCGGTCCAGTCAAGCTTGGAAAAGTCGGGAATCATGCATTGGCTCCGATCAGGTCATCGAGCCGCGTGGCTGGCAGTGGCTCGCAGAAAACCGTGCCGTCGGTCGGCGTGGGATGGCGCTCGGCGTCAATGATCGCCACGGGCCGTTCCTGGGCCGCAGGATAGATCGTGGTGCCGACCAGCGCGCGCTGGCCTTCGCGATACTCGGCCACGCGGCGGTCGCGCGCTTCCATGACACGCTTCTGGATGTTGCCGCGCGCGAGGCTGTTGAGCACGCCGCCTTCGGTTTCGATCGTCTGGAACTCGCGCCAGGCCGCCTCGCACAGTTCGGCTGTCAGCGCCTCGACAGCGCCGGAACCGGAGCCGGGGTCGGCGACGAAGCCGAGATTGCTTTCATTGGCCATGATGAGCTGCGTGTTGCGGGCAATGCGCCGCGCGAAGGCGTCCGGCAGGCCGTGAGCGATGGTGTGCGGCAGGATCGAGAGCGAATCCGCGCCGCCCACCGCCGCCGCGAAACCGGCCAGCGTGGTGCGCAATATGTTCGTTTCGGGGTCCTTGAACGTCATCATCCGGTAGGATGTTTCGGCATGGATCACCGCGGGCGAGGGGGCAATCGAGCAGCTTTGCTGCACGCGCGCCCACAGCTTGCGCAGCGCCCTGATCTTGGCCATCGACAGGAACTGGTCCTGATCGACGCTGAGCGAGAAACCGATATGCGGCGCGGCGTAGACCAGTGCCTGCCGGGCTTCCTCGAAGAGGCGCAGATGCGCCACCGCGGCGGCGAGCATCATGCCAAGCTCCTGCGCCTCCGTCGCGCCGGCATTGTGCAGCACCCGCCCGTCCGCCTCCAGCAGCACGCCCGGAACGCCGAGCGCGAAGAAATGCGCCAGCGATTGCGGCATGGAGGCCTGCAACGCCTCGATCGACATGCGCAGCCGCCCCGTTCCCGCGAAAATGGCGGCGGGGTCGATGCCGAAGGAAACATTCAGCCTGGAGGGATCGACGCGGCGCTTGGTCAGGATCGCGACCAGCCAGTCGGCCATGGCGCGGCTGGAAGGGTGGACGTCGATGCGCAGATAGGTGCGGTTGAGCGCGACGCCATCCAGCACCTTGTCAAGCACTTCCGGCGTGCCCGACAGGCCATAGCCGAAAGCGTTGGGGGCGCCGTCGAAGACAAGCGCGAGGCCGGTCGCGCCCTGTTCGATCTCTGCGAGCGCCTGCGCATTGGCGCGCACGGGGTCCGGATCGTCGATGCGCTGCGCCATGATCCAGGGAGCGTTGGGATTCTGGCGGGCAAGGAACTCCGCGCCAGCCGGACGCTCATAGAGCGGTTCGACGCGGATGCCGTCATCCGTGTGCGAAACCAGCTTTTCCTCGAAGGAGGCACCGGCAAGCGCTTTCCGCGCCAGCGCGATCCAGCGGTCCCGATCGCTCGGTGGAAACTCGACATCGCCGAAAACGCTTCGTGCGTCCATCCTCATCCCTCTTGGTCCTGACCATGCAGGCCAGTTGAATTTATGGCTGCGCCGGCCCCATCGCAATGCAACATAGGTTGGGCATGGCGACAGTGTCGGGCACAGGGACATCCCCGCGTGAGGCATGTCCATATCTTCGATTGCCAAACCGGGATGCCGACTGCAAGCCTCAATAAGCCAAAATGGTCGATTGCCATTGTGGGGCTGTATCCAGGCAACTATACCTCATGTTCCGTCCTGAACGATTTGGTTTTGTCGAAGACAAGAGAGAACATGGCGCAGGAAGACAGCATTTTCATCGGTGCCAGCCGCAAGCCGGACGACAGCTACCAGCGGCCTGAAAGTTTGTTGCTGAAATATGGCAACCGGCACGGATTGATCACCGGCGCGACAGGCACCGGCAAGACGGTGACGCTGCAGGTGCTGGCGCAGAGCTTTTCCGATGCCGGCGTGCCGGTCTTCTGTGCCGACATCAAGGGCGACCTTTCGGGCATTGCCATTGCCGGTGAGCCGAAGGATTTTCTTTCGAAGCGCGCCGAGGCAGTGAAGCTCGATCCGTATGAATTCCGTGAGGCGCCCACCGTTTTCTGGGACATTTTCGGCGAGCAGGGGCACCCGATCCGCGCCACGATCAGTGAGATGGGACCGCTCTTGCTGGCGCGGCTGATGAACCTGACGGAAGCGCAGGAAGGGGTGCTCAACATCGCCTTCCGCATCGCGGACGAGGAAGGCCTGCTGCTGCTCGACCTGAAGGATCTGCAGTCCATGCTGGCCAATATGGCCACCCGCTCATCCGAGCTTTCGGGCCGCTACGGCAATGTCAGCAAGGCATCGGTGGGTGCCATCCAGCGCTCGCTTCTGGTGCTGGAGCAGCAGGGTGGCGCGAATTTCTTCGGTGAGCCGGCGCTGCGGATCGCAGACATCATGCGTACCACGCGCGACGGGCGCGGCGCGGTCAACGTGCTGGCTGCCGACAAGCTGATGACCAATCCGCGTCTCTATTCGACATTCCTGCTGTGGCTGATGTCGGAACTGTTCGAGGAGCTTCCCGAGGTCGGCGATCCCGAAAAGCCGCGTCTGGTCTTTTTCTTCGATGAAGCGCATCTGCTGTTCAACGAGGCGCCGAAGGCGCTGCTGGAGCGGGTGGAGCAGGTGGTGCGGCTCATCCGCTCGAAGGGCGTGGGCGTCTATTTCGTGACGCAGAATCCGCTTGACGTGCCGGAGACGGTGCTGGCGCAGCTCGGCAACCGCGTCCAGCACGCGCTACGCGCCTACACGCCGCGCGAGACCAATGCGGTGAAGGTCGCCGCCGATACGTTCAGGCCCAATCCCGATTTCAATACGTTCCAGGCCATCACCAGCCTCGGCACCGGCGAGGCGCTGGTTTCGACGCTTGAGGAAAAGGGCATCCCCTCGATGGTGCAGCGAACCCTGATTCGCCCGCCATCCTCGCGCATCGGCCCGCTAACGCCGGAGGAACGGCAGAAGGTGATGGCCGTAAGCCCGGTTGCCGGTCAGTACGACCAGGTGATGGATCGCGAATCGGCCTTCGAGATGCTGCAGAAGCGGGCCGGCCAATCGCAGGCGGAAGCCCAGCAGGGGGGCAACGGCTGGACGCTGCCGGATTTCGGCGGCGATTCGCAGCAGGGTGGCCGCAACGGCGGCCGGCCGCGCGCTTCCAACCGCCAGAGCGTGGCGGAAGCGGCCATCAAGTCGGTGGTGCGCTCGGTCGGTTCCACACTGGGGCGCGAACTGGTGCGCGGCATTCTTGGCGTTCTGCGCAAGTAAATAAAAAGAGCGGCGCAGATGCCTGCGCCGCTCCGGTATCCGTTCGGTCTGGAGCCTGATGACTTTCGCACAGCGTCGTCAGGCTCTGTCTATCCGCTGGAGCCTTGTCAGGCGGTGCCGAGGCTGCCCGTCACGACGATCGGCGACTTGTTCGGCACGCGATCATAAAGGTCGATGATGTCCTGGTTCAGCAGGCGCACGCAGCCCGACGAGACCGACTTGCCGATCGACCACCATTCCGGGGAGCCGTGCAGGCGATAGAGCGTATCTTCGCCGTTCTGGAAGATGTAGAGGGCGCGCGCGCCCAGCGGGTTCGTCAGGCCGGGCTGCATGCCGCCATTGGCGGCGCTGTATTTGGCGAGTTCCGGCTGGCGGCCGATCATCTCGTCCGGCGGGGTCCAGCGCGGCCATTTGCGCTTCCACTGCATGACCGCACGGCCCGACCATTCGAAACCCGCGCGACCCAGACCGACGCCATAGCGCATGGCTTCGCCGCCCTCGCGCACGAGGTACAGGAAGTGGTTCGAGGTATCGACCACGATGGTGCCGGGGCGCTCGCCGGTCGGGTCCTGCACGATCTGGCGCAGGAAGCGCTTGTTCATTTTCTTGATCGGGATGGCGGGGAGTTCATACCCCTCGTCGACCACGGCGCTGTACATGGTCGTATAGTCGCCGAAGGTTTCGTCGACGCTGACCTGCGGCGCCACCGGGGCGGGCCCGTCGATATAGTTGGAGCGGGAAACCGTGCTGCAGGCAGAAACGGTGAGGGAGGCGGCGCTGACTGCCGCCGCGCTGAGGAAGCCGCGACGGCTGAGGCGGGAGGAGAAGATCGAATCGGTCATGTTGCCCTTCTAGTTCCGGATGTCGAAAAGATTCGTGAACGACATCACAAAATTCCGTGAACGCTCCGCGAGCGGTGCGCCCATTCCCTCCCCATTAAGATGGAGGCCGATAGGTGGTTCCGAATCTGGCGTCAGGGTGAAGAAAGAAAGGCGAAGATGTGACCGCGCCACTACTGTGGCTTTTCGGCCACTTGTTGCGTCGGTGCATCAGCTTCGCTCGTCGGTCAGCAATCCGCTGAGCGAGGGCAGGATCAGGCCCGGCTGCAGGTCGCGATATTCGTCCGGCTGGTTCGTGCGGTTGATCCAGACCGTGCGGAAGCCGAAGCGCGTGGCCCCGGCCACATCCCAGCGATTGGAGGACTGGAAGGAAATCGCGTGGGGGTAGAGCCGCCATCCGGTCGTGACCATGTCGTAGACCTGCGGGTCGGTCTTGAAGCGGCGAACCGCATCGACCGAGAAAATGTCGTCCACCACCTGATCGAGCGCCGCCGACCGGACCGCCGCCTCCAGCATTGCCGGCGAGCCGTTCGACAGGATGGCAAGCCGCGCGCCCGCCGCTTTCAGGGCCTGAAGCACGGCCGGCACTTCCGGATAGCAGTCGAGATGCCAATAGGCGTCGAGCAGGTCTTGCCGCAGGCCGCGGTCTGCGGACGGAACCTTCCTGAAGGCGAAGTCCAGGGCCTGTTCGGTGAGCTGCCAGAAATCTGAATACGCCCCCATCAGCGAGCGCACCCAGGAATATTCGAGCTGCTTGGCGCGCCAGATTTCGGACAGGAGCTGTCCTTCCGGGCCGATTGCGCCGGCGTGGCGGCGAACCGCGGCATGCACGTCGAACAACGTGCCGTAGGCATCGAAGACAAAGGCGGTGTGGTGCATGCGGACTCTCGTGCAACGTCTGGCGATGAACGGCGGTCCTCACTCTATTGCGGGGAGCCGCTGGCATCAACATTTCCTGATGCCGGCCGGTTGACGCCAACGGTCAAAGAGTCTTCCATTGCCGCCGTTCGGATCGAAAGGTGGGCAGCATGTCACTTGCAGCAGCGGCGCAAACGAAAACCTGGACCTATGTCGACGGCGACTGGCACGAAGGCAACGTGGCCGTCATCGGCCCGCGCAGCCATGCCATGTGGCTCGGCTCGACCGTGTTCGACGGCGGCCGCTGGTTCGAGGGCGTCTCGCCCGATCTCGATCTGCATTCGGCGCGGGTGAACAATTCGGCCATCGCGCTTGGCATGAAGCCGACCATGAGCGCCGGGGACATCGTCGGCCTGACCTGGGACGGGCTGAAGAAATTCGATGGCAAGACCGCCGTCTATATCCGCCCGATGTATTGGGGCGAGCATGGCGGCTATATGGGCGTGCCGGTCGATCCGGCCTCGACGCGGTTCTGCCTGTGCCTCTACGAATCGCCGATGGAACCGCCTTCCGGCTTTTCCATGACCGTTTCGCCCTTCCGGCGCCCCACCATCGAAACCATGCCCACCAACGCGAAGGCGGGCTGCCTCTATCCGAACAATGCGCGGTCGATTCTCGATGCGCGCATGCGCGGCTTCGACAACGCGCTTGTGCTGGACATGCTCGGCAATGTCGCCGAAACCGGCTCGTCCAACATCTTCCTGGTCAAGGAGGGGCAGGTCTTCACGCCCGCGGCCAACGGTACGTTCCTTGCCGGTATCACACGCTCGCGCACGATGTCGCTGCTGGCCGGAAATGGTTTCCACATCACCGAAAAGACGCTCACCGTGCGCGACTTCATGGAGGCCGACGAGATTTTCTCGACCGGAAACCATTCCAAGGTGATTCCGGTGACGAAATTCGAAAACCGCGAATTGCAGCCCGGCCCGGTCGCTCGCAAGGCGAGGGAGCTTTATTGGGAATGGGCGCATTCCACGCCCGTCGGCTGAACGCTTGGCGTCATTGGGTCGAAACCGGCAGAAACAGGCTGCCGGTTTCGCCGTCACGAGCGTTTCATGGGGGCAACGACGAACAAGGGGTTGTTCGGTAACGATTCAATCATATGTGTGTCCGGTAAGACGATCCGGCGAATTTTGCCAATTGAGGGAGTATGACCAATGGCTTTTGAACTGCCCGCCCTGCCTTATGATTACGAGGCTCTCCAGCCCTTCATGTCCAGGGAGACGCTGGAATACCACCACGACAAGCACCACAAGGCCTATGTCGACAACGGCAACAAGCTTGCTGCCGAGGCGGGCATGGAAAACCTGTCGGTCGAGGAAGTGGTCAAGCAGTCGTTCGGCAAGAACGCCGGTCTCTTCAACAACGCTGCCCAGCACTACAACCACATCCATTTCTGGAAGTGGATGAAGAAGGGCGGCGGCGGCAACAAGCTGCCCGGCGCGTTGCAGAAGGCGATCGACAGCGATCTCGGCGGCTATGACAAGTTCCGCGCCGATTTCATTGCTGCCGGCACCACCCAGTTCGGCTCGGGCTGGGCCTGGCTTTCGGTGAAGGACGGCAAGCTGGAAATCTCCAAGACCCCGAACGGCGAGAACCCGCTGGTTCACGGCGCGACCCCGATCCTCGGCGTCGACGTATGGGAGCACTCCTACTACATCGACTACCGCAACGCGCGTCCGAAGTATCTGGAGGCCTTCGTCGACAGCCTCATCAACTGGGACCACGTCCTGGAACTCTACGAAAAGGCCTGATCCTTTTCCGTGTTGCAAAAACCCCGGCTTGTCCGGGGTTTTTCATGTCGGGGCTATGCATCCGATAACGAAAGCGTGAAGAGCATGTCAGAATGTTTTCGTCCAATTTCGCTATTGGCGTTCTCAGGCAGCCGAATCGCAACCTGGAGGTTTTTTATGAAGAGACTGGTTCTTGCCCTTTCCGCACTCGCACTTGCCGGGACGGCGGCTTTCGCGGACCCGATCGCTGAACGTCAGGCGATCATGAAGGCGAATGGCAAGGCGCTCAAAAGCATCGCCGGCATCGCCAAGGGCGCGGAGCCTTTCGACGCCGATGTCGTCATGGCCGCCCTGAAGACACTCAACGACGCCGCTCAGAAGATCGACGTCGCCAAGCTCTTCCCCGAAGGCACCGAGACCGGCGGCGACACGACCGCTTCGCCGAAGATCTGGGAAGACATGGAAGGCTTCCAGAAGGCCGTGGAAAAATTCAGGACCGATACGGCGGCTGCGGTCGCGGCGTCACCGGCGGATCTCGATGCCTTCAAGGCCGAGTTCGGCAAGGTTTCGCAGAACTGCGGTTCCTGCCACGAGACGTTCCGCATCAAGAAGGGCTAACTCCGATCTGATGGGTATTGTCGCAAGACTGGCCATCGGCGCGGTCGCGGTTTGCGCGGTCGGCGCCGGGGCCTTCTGGGCGCTGACTGCGCCGGTCAGGCTTGACGATGTCGCGCTCGCGGCATTGGGGCAGGGGGATGCCACGAGAGGCGAACGCATGTTCTGGGCAGCAGGATGTGCCTCCTGCCATGCGCGCCCCAAGGCCGAAGGCGATGCCAAGCTGGAGCTTGCCGGCGGCGTCGAGCTGAAGACCGGGTTCGGAACATTTGTCGCGCCCAACATTTCGCAGGATCCCAGGGACGGCATCGGCGCGTGGTCAGTCGAAGACTTCGCCAATGCGGTCATGCGCGGCGTTTCGCCTGAGGGCGAACATCTCTACCCGGCGTTTCCCTACACGTCCTATGCCCGCATGAAGCCGTCGGACGTGGCCGATCTCTACGCCTATATGAAGACGCTGCCTGCCGTGGCAGGCAGGACGCCCGAGCATTCCTTAAGCTTTCCGTTCAATGTCCGGCGCGGGCTCGGGCTTTGGAAGCATCTTTACCTGAGCGACGGACCGGTGATCGCCTTTGACGATCCGCCCACGGACGCGGTCCTGCGCGGACGCTATCTGGCGGAAGGGCCCGGCCATTGCGGCGAGTGCCACACGCCGCGCGAGATGACCGGCGCGGCGAAAACCGGCCAATGGCTGGCGGGTGCCGCCGCAGCCGAAGGCGACGGCATCGTACCCAACATCACCGCCGGCGAAGGCGGTATCGGCGACTGGTCGCAGGACGACATCGTCAATTATCTGGAGACCGGCTTTACGCCCGACTACGATTCCGTCGGTGGCACCATGGTCGAGGTGCAGCGCAATATGGAGCGGCTGACACAAGAGGATCGCGAGGCGATTGCCGCCTATCTCAAGGCTATCCCGCCGCATCCGAACGGCTATCCGCCGCGACAGCAGAAGCCTTCAAGCTGACCTGCACCGAACGCGGCCCTGCGTTCGGTGCTATCATGGTCCTGTCTTATCTTCGGGCCGGCGCGACGCCAGCCCGGCCCGTGACCTTCAGCGCGAAGGCATAGGTGTAGGCGATCTCTTCGAGGCGCGAGAAGCGGCCCGACGCGCCGGCATGGCCGGCATCCATATTGATCTTGAACAGGACCGGGTTCTTGTCGGTCTTGAGCTTGCGCAGCCGCGCCACCCACTTCGCCGGCTCCCAATAGGTCACGCGCGGGTCGGTGAGGCCGGCGACGGCGAGGATGGGCGGATAGTCTTTCGGCTCGACATTGTCGTAGGGCGAATAGGAGGCGATGATCTTGTAATCGTCCTCCGAGGCGATCGGATTTCCCCATTCCGGCCATTCTGGCGGGGTCAGCGGCAGCGTGTCGTCGAGCATCGTGGTGAGCACGTCCACGAAGGGGACTTCCGCAACCACGCCGCCGAACGCCTCGGGCGCCATATTGGCAATCGCGCCCATGAGCATGCCGCCCGCCGAGCCGCCCTGCGCCACGATGCGGTCATGGGCCGTGTAGCGCTCGGCCACCAGATGCCGCGCGACCGAGATGAAATCGAGGAAGGTGTTGGTCTTCTTCGCCCGCTTGCCGTCCTCATACCAGCCATAGCCCTTGTCCTTGCCGCCGCGAACATGGGCCAGCGCATAGACGAAGCCGCGATCGGCCAGTGACAGGCAATTGGTGTTGAACGACGCCGGAATGGTGATGCCGTAGGAGCCATATCCATAGAGCAGGCATGGGGCCGAGCCGTCCAGCGGCGTGTCGCGATGGTAGATCAGCGAGATCGGCACCAGTTCGCCGTCATGCGCGGGGGCCATCAGCCGGCGCGTGACGTAGTTGTCCGGATCGTGGCCGGAAGGCACTTCCTGCGTCTTCAGCAGGGTGCGCTCGCGCGTGCGCATGTCGTAGTCGAACAACTGGCTCGGCGTCGTCATCGAGGAATAGGAGAAGCGGATGACATCCGTGTCGTATTCGTAGGCGCCCGCGAGGCCCAGAGAATAGGCTTCCTCCTCGAAGGCGATCATGTGTTCCTCGCCTGTCTTGCGGTCGCGCACCACGATGCGCGGCAGGCCGTCCTTGCGTTCCAGCCGAACCATGAAATTCTCAAAACCCATCACCGACAGGATCAGCCGGCCGGGCTCGTGAGGCACCAGCTCCTTCCAGTTGGCGCGTACCGGGTCGGAAACCGGGGCGGTCATGATCTTGAAGTCCTTGGCGCCGTCGGCATTGGTCAGGATGAAGAAGACGTCGCCGCCTTCCTCCAGGTCGTACTGGATGCCGGTTTCGCGCGCGGCCACCAGCAGCGGTCTGGCGTCCGGCTTTGCCATGCTCAGCAGGTGATATTCGGATGTCTCGTGGTCGTTGATGCTGATGAATATCCAGTCCTTGCGGCGCGAGCCGCCGACATTCATGAAGAAGCCGGGATCGGCTTCCTCGAACACCAGCCGGTCTTCGGCGGGCGCGGTGCCGAGCGTATGGAAGAATATCTTCGAGGGACGATGGTTTTCATCGAGGCGCGTGTAGAAGAAGCCGCTGTTGTCGGCATTCCACACCCCGCCGCCGCCGGTGTCCTCGATGCGGTCCGAGAGGTCCTTGCCGGTGGGCAGATCGCGCACATGCAGCGTGAAGAATTCGGAGCCCTTGTCGTCGAAGGCCCACAGCAGGCGCTTGTGGTCCGACGAGTGGTCGAGCCCGCCGATGCGGAAATAGGCCTTGCCTTCGGCTTCCACGTCGCCGTCGAGGATGATTTCCTGCTCGCCGCCATCGCGCGGGATGCGGAAGAAGCGCGGCTGCTCGCCGCCCTTCTTGAAGGATGAGCCATAGGCGAAGGGGCCATCCTTCATCGGCACGGACGAATCGTCTTCCTTGATGCGGCCCTTCATCTCCTGGAAGAGGCTCTTCTGCAGCTCTTCCGTGTCGGCCATCAGCCCGTGCTGATAGGCGTTTTCCGCCTCCAGATGCGCGCGGATGGCCGGGTCGAGCGTGGACGGATCGCGGAACACTTCCTGCCAGTTGGTTGCCCTCAGCCACGCGAATTCATCGACCCTGGTGATCCCGTGCCACGTATCCTCGACCGGGTGTTCTTCGGTCTCCGGGGCCTTCATCTGCGGAAATATTGCGCTGTCGGACATATCGCCTCGCTGGAATGAACTTTCGAACGCGGAGTGAACACATGCCGGCCTGCCGGTTCAAGGGGCCTTCGGCCAATTGAGCGAGAATGCCCGGCAAAGCAGTGTCGATTGCTACGACATTAAGTGTTGCGCGCGCGGCGCGCGGCAAGTTCGCGTCTAACCTGTTGGCAAGCATTGCCGGAAGCTGTTGATCATGCCGGAAAGACTTGCCCGGTGCGGATCGTCCGTTTATTCCACTCGCGACAGTTTTTGCCGAAAAGTGACGAGAATTCGCGGATCGGCCCGTAAAGGGGACGGGGGAAGCGCTGCTGACATTTCTGGCACTCATATTGCCGTTTGTGGCCGCTCTGGCAGCGCCGCTGCTCACACGTGTCCTGAAACACAACGCGGCATGGGTTCTGGCGCTGGCGCCGCTCTGGATATTCCTGCATTTCGCCGGAATGCTCGAAACCGTTGCGGGCGGAAATTCTGTGTCCGGTGGCTTCGACTGGATAGCCAGCCTCGGCGTGCGCTTTTCCTGGTATGTCGACGGGCTGTCGCTGACATTCGCGCTGCTTATTTCCGGCATCGGCACGCTGATCGTGCTCTATTCCGGCGGCTATCTGAAAGGCCATGAGCAGCAGGGTCGGTTCTTCTCCTTCATCCTGTTGTTCATGGGCGCGATGCAGGGGCTGGTGCTGGCCGATTCCTTCCTGATGCTGTTCGTGTTCTGGGAACTGACGTCGATCGCCTCTTTCCTGCTGATCGGCTTCGACCATCGCCGGGAGGCCTCGCGCCGCGCCGCGCTGCAGGCGCTGGTGGTGACCGGCCTTGGCGGTCTTGCGCTGCTCGCCGGCCTGCTGGTGGTTGCGATGGCAACGGGCGCCAACGAACTCTCGACGCTGCTGGCTTCGGGCGAGGCGCTGCGCAGCAGCCCGCTTTATACAGCCGCATTCGTGCTTCTGCTGGGCGGTGCGTTCACCAAATCCGCCCAGTTTCCCTTCCATTTCTGGCTGCCCAACGCCATGGAAGCGCCGACGCCGGTGTCGGCCTATCTCCATTCGGCCACCATGGTGAAGGCCGGTGTCTATCTGCTGATGCGGTTCAACCCGGTCATGGGCGACACGGCCGCATGGGAAACCGTGCTGCCGCTGTTCGGGGGCGTGACCCTGCTCGTGGGAACGTTGCTTGCGGTGCGCCAGTCCGACCTGAAGCTGATGCTTGCCTACACCACCGTCGCGTCGCTCGGACTTCTGGTGATGCTGACCGGCTTCGGCTCGGAAGTCGCGGTCGAGGCGGCAGTGCTCTATCTGATCGCGCATTCCATGTTCAAGGGTGCGCTGTTCATGGTTGCCGGGCTGATCGACCATGAAACCGGAACGCGCAACATCGCTTCGCTGAGCGGCCTGCGCCGCGCAATGCCGATAACCTTCACCGCCGGCCTGCTCGCCGCGCTTTCAATGGGCGGTCTGCCGCTGTTCTTCGGCTTCCTCGCCAAGGAAGAGATCTATGCCGCGCTCGCCGGCACCGACATGTGGGCGGTGGCGGCGACGCTGGTGGCCGTGGTGGGCAACGCACTGATGTTCGCCATCGCCTTCGCCGTCGGCCTGAAACCCTTCATCGGCCCGCTGGGCGATGCGCCCAGGAAGGCGCATGAGGGGCCGCTGCTGCTGTGGCTCGGCCCGCTTGTGCTGGCAGTATGCGGGCTTGCGGCGGGGCTTTTCTCGCCCTTCGCGCACCACCTGTTTTCCAGCCCCATGGCGAGCGCGGTGGCCGGCGAGCCGGTTGCGGTCGAGATTTCGACAATCCCGCATCTTGGCCTGCCGCTCGCACTGTCGGTGCTGACGGTGCTTCTGGGTATTGCGGCCTATCTCGGCCAGACAGGACTGCGCGCGGCAATGGCATCGCTGGTCAGGACGATCGGCTGGGGGCCGGATCGCGGCTTCGACCAGAGCATCAAGGCGCTGGTGCGGCTCTCGGTGGCGGTCACGCGTATCGTTCAGAGCGGGCGGCTGGACATATATCTCACGGCCACCTTCATAGCGGTCGCGCTGTCGATACTCGTGCCGATGGTGGCCTTCGACGAACTCCCCGCGATGCCGCAAGTGACGGAATTCTGGTTCTATGAGCTGACCGTGGTGGCGATAGCGGTCATAGGCCTCGGCGCGGTGGTCTATGCCAGGAACAGGCTGACGGCGATCGTGTCGCTGGGCATACAGGGTTTCGCGGTCGCGCTGCTGTTCATGCTGCTGGGTGCGCCGGATCTCTCCTTCACCCAGTTCATGGTGGAAACGCTGTCGGTGGTCATCCTGGCATTGGTGATGACGCGGCTGCGGCTGGCGGTTTCCGAGCACCGCCCGCTCGGCCAGAAGGCTTTGGACGTTACCGTTTCGGCGGCCTGCGGCCTTGCTTTCGGCCTGCTCTTGCTGAAGGTGACGCAACTGCCCTTCGATGACACGTTGAGCAGGTTCTTCGAGGTCAACGCGAAGGTGATCGCGCATGGCCGCAACATCGTCAACGTCATCATCGTCGACTTCCGTGGTCTCGACACGCTGGGCGAGATTGCCGTGGTCATGATCGCGGGGCTGGCGATTCTCGCGCTGATCCGCATCCGCGCGAAGGACGGTGCGCAAGCGGTTTCCAAGCAGACGGAGCGCGCGCAATGAGGACCCTGATCTTCCGCACCGCGGCCCCCTATCTCAGCAGCCTGATGCTGCTGTTTTCGGTGTTCGTGCTGCTGCGCGGCCATAATGAGCCGGGCGGCGGCTTCATCGGCGGGCTGATCGCTGTTTCGGCCTTCGCTATCCTTGGCATAGCCCATGGCGTCCCGGCCGTGCGGCGGGCGATGTATTTCCATCCGATGGCGGTGTCGGGTTTCGGACTGCTGCTTTCAGCCCTGTCCGGCCTGCTGTCCTTCGTCTACGAGGTTCCCTTCCTCACCGGCATCTGGACTTCGGTGCATCTGCTGGGCATGGAAGTCGATCTTTCGACGGTGATGTTCTTCGACATCGGCGTCTATCTCGTGGTCGTGGGCTCCATCACATCCATAGCGCTGGCGCTCGAGGAACGGGAGGACAACTGATGGAACCCGTCTTTGCCGCCCTTGTCGGGCTGTTCTTCGCGGTCGGCATCTACCTGATGCTGTCGAAGCATGTCGTTCGCATCCTGCTGGGCGTCGTCATCTTCGGCAATGCCGTGAACCTGCTGATCTTCACCGCAGGGCGCATTTTGCGCGAGGTGGCGGCCATCATTCCCGAAGGAGCCGATACGCCGGTCGGGCCCATCTCCAACCCGCTGCCGCAGGCGCTGATCCTGACGGCGATCGTCATCTCGTTCTCGTTCTTCGCCTTCCTTCTGGTGCTGGCCTACCGCGCCTATCAGGAAATCGGCACGGATGACACCGATGGCATGCGCGTGGCCGAGCCGGCGGGCGAGCCGCTGCCGCCGATAGGATACTGACGATGACGGGCGAGGTTTCAGGCATGACCGATATTTCCGGCGCCATGATCACGGCTCCGGTCGCCGCCGCCGACTGGCTGGTGATTGCGCCGGTCGTGGTGCCGCTCGTCTTTGGCGCGCTTCTTCTGATGTTTCGCCACGAAATGCGCTGGCATGGCATCGTCGCGATGATCGGCCTGGCGATATTGGTGGGCGTGGACGCAGCACTGCTGAAGCGGGTGCTGGCAGAAGCGCCGCTTGCCATGACGATGGGCCGGTGGCTGCCGCCATTCGGCATCTCCTTCACCGCGGATGCGCTCGGCGCGGTCTTTGCGCTGACCGCGGGCGTGGTCGCGCTGATCTGCGCCGTCTTCTCCTTCCGCGACATTGGCGTTTCAGGCCGGCGCTATGGCTTCTATCCGTTCCTGATGCTTATGATGGCCGGTGTCAGCGGCGCGTTCCTGACCGGCGACATCTTCAATCTCTATGTCTGGTTCGAGGTCTTCGTCATCGCCTCCTTCGGCCTGCTCATCCTGGGCTCGGAAAAGGCGCAGATCGACGGTGCGACCAAATACGCCATTCTCAATCTGGTCGGGACGACGCTTTTTCTGATCGCCACCGCCTATCTCTATGGCACCTTCGGCACGCTCAACATGGCCGATATCGCCCGCAAGGCAGACGGCCTGCGCGGCACGGGGCCGCTGATGACGCTGGCGACCCTCTATCTGCTCGCCTTCGGCATGAAGGCGGCCGCCTTCCCGGTCAATTTCTGGCTGCCGGCCTCCTATCACACGCCGCGTATCGTGATCGCGGCGCTGTTTGGCGCGCTGCTGACCAAGATCGGCGTCTACGCGCTGCTGCGCACGCTGGTGATGCTGTTTCCGGTCGAGCGCGGCATTCTTGCCGAAACCATCGGCTGGGTGGCCGCCGCCACCATGATACTCGGCGTGCTCGGCGCGCTGGCGCAGGCCGATACGCGCCGCGCCTTCGGCTTCCTCGTCATTTCGAGCGTGGGCGTCATGCTGGCGGGGCTGGCGCTTGGATCGGAGACCGGGCTGTCGGGCACGATCTTCTATGCGGTGCATTCCATGCTCACCATGGGCGCGCTCTATATGCTTGCCGGCATGATGCGGGAATTCGGCGGCAGCTTTTCACTACACGAGCTTGGCGGTCTCTATCGCCTGTCGCCGCTGCTGACGGCCATTGCCTTCCTGCTGGTGCTGGCCGCCGCGGGCCTGCCGCCGGCATCGGGGCTGTGGCCGAAAATCCTGCTGGTGAAAGCCGCGCTGGAGGCCAGCGCCTGGTGGCTGGCGGGTGCGATCCTGCTCACCGGCTTCCTCACCACCATCGCGATGGGGCGCATATTCCTGCTGGCGTTCTGGCGCGACGCACCCGCAGTCGACGGGCGGCATGTGACTGCTGCCGCAACCGGAAGCCGCAGTCTGGGGCAGGGGGTTCTGATCGCATTCGCCATGCCGATCCTGCTCATCGGCATCATGCCTGAACCCGTCATACGTATCGCTGCGCAGGCTGCCCACGGGCTGCTGGAAAGCGCGCCCTATATCCAAGCCGTATTTCCGGCGGGAGGTGGCTGATGCTGCGCCTTTTGTCCGTGCTTTTGCTGGCCCTTGCCTGGGCAGCCGTGACCGGCTCCTTCTCACTACAAAACCTGCTGTTCGGCCTGCTTCTCGGCATCGCCAGCCTGTTCCTCTTTCGTGACGAGGTCGGCAAGTCGTCCGGCGCCTTTCATCCCTTGAGGGTGCTGTCGCTGTCTGTCCTGTTCGTCAAGGAGCTGATCGTTTCGGCCTGGCGGGTGGCAAAGCTGGTCCTGTCGCCGCGCATGGATCTGCGTCCGGGCATTTTTTCCTATCCGTTGCAGGTCGACCGCGATTTCGAGATCACGCTGCTGGCCAATCTGATCACGCTGACGCCCGGAACGCTGTCGGTCGATGTGTCGGAAGACCGGCGCACGCTCTACGTCCATGCCATCGATTGCTCTGACCCGGATGCCGCGCGCCGCGACATCGCCGAGGGGTTCGAGCGCAAGATTATGGAGGCATTCCGATGATCTCCGGCGAAAGCTTTCTAGCCTTTTGCGTCATGATCGCGCTTGGAATATTGTGCCTGTCGTTCCTGCTGACGGTGCTGCGCATCCTGCGCGGGCCGACATTGCCGGACCGGGTGCTGGCGCTCGACATGCTGGTGGCCGTGGCCATCGGCTTCATCGCCGTGCTTGGCATCAAGACCGGATTTTCCTTCCACGTGGATATCGCCATCGCGCTCGGTCTTGTGGGCTTCCTGGCGACCGTGGCCTTCGCCCGCTTCATCATCAGCCGCAAGGCCGATCCGGAAATTCCGCCAAGGCGCGCGGCGCCCGGGGAGGCAGGCCAATGAGTGTCTTGATCGATTATGTCGCCGGCATACTGATCGTGATCGGCGCACTTTTCACGCTGACCGCGTCGATCGGCCTGCTGCGTCTGCCTGATCTGTATACACGCATGCACGCCGCCTCGAAGGCGGGGACGCTGGGTTCCTGCGTCGTGCTCATAGCTCTCGCTGTACAGGCGCATGATTTCGCGATCGCCACCAGAGCCCTCGCCGGTGTTGCATTCTTCTTGCTGACAGCGCCGATTTCTGCGCATTTGCTGGCAAAGGCCGCCCATTCAGCCGGTTATCGACTGTGGCAGGGCTCGGTCAGGGATGACATGGCGGACGCTGCCCAACCTCGCCAAACCACCCAAAGTTGATTTCCCTAAAGCAGAAGATGTATTTGCGCGCTTCCGTATGGTTTGCTTCGCCACATTCTGGCCGGATCGCGATACAATGATGCACTTCACGCAGATTACATACGTAAATATTACTTGTGATCGGCTCGTAATGTAGAAATAACAAAATATTTAATTGACTTGAATTGCTGTTAAGTTCAAAAAAAGAGGGAACGCGAATCGTGGCGGAACATTCCCTTCGGTATCTCGCGCGATGCCCCGTGGTTTAGAAAAGGGGCGCTTTTCAAATTTGACTATGGGGCCTGAAGAAAATGGACGCTGTCGAAACGCCGAATAGAAACTATGAAATGCTGATTGAGCTGACAGCCGATGTTGTCGCAGCTTATGTCAGCAACAATCCTGTGCCGGTTGGTGAATTGCCTAATCTTATCGCCGATGTGCATGCAGCCCTCGGCCGTGTCGGCGGTGCCGTCGAACAGCCGCCGGTGGACAAGCAGAAGCCGGCCGTCAACCCGAAACGTTCCGTCCATGACGACTACATCATCTGTCTCGAGGACGGGAAGAAGTTCAAGTCGCTGAAGCGGCACCTGATGACCCACTACAACATGTCGCCCGACCAGTATCGCGAAAAGTGGGGCCTTGACCCCGCCTATCCGATGGTCGCGCCCAACTATGCTGCGGCTCGTTCGCAGCTTGCCAAGAAGATGGGCCTGGGCCGCAAGCGCAAGGCGCAGTAAAGCTGCGCCTCCTTGTAATCTAACGAGATTCTGACGGCGCCTTCGGGCGCCGTTTTGCATTTGCGCATCTCCTGAAGCGCGGCTTGCCGGTGACTTTGCCGTCTCCGGCCACCGTATCGCGGCCGTGCAGCCGGTCGAGCGCCTGTTTCAGCGCGATATGCCGGTTGAGGTCGTAGCTCCAGTGGCGGCGCATTCCGCGCAGACGCTCGCGCTCCAGCGCCCTTTCCAGTCGTAGCCTGAATTTCGCCTTCAGTTCCGGCCCTGCAGCGAGCGCGACCTGAAGGTCGATGCCGCAGACCAGGTGCAGGGCCGCCATCTGTCGGGCATTTGTGGCCTGTGCATGCTGTCTCTCCCTGAAGGCCCGATATTCGGCATGGATGTCATTCATGGATTTTCCTCTCGCAATCCTGTGAACGCACTATCGGGCCGTTGCCGGGGTGGGGGATGAAAGCGTCCGCGAAAACCGGCACTTCCTAAAAAAGCTCCTTGCGTTTCAGGGGCTTGTTAATTTTAGGGTGGGATATTTGTTCCTATTTTGTTCACACATATGCCCGGAGTCGATATAAGAATTCATTCCTATTTTAGCGGAGGGATGAGTTCTGTGTTCACGACTGCGACATCCAGAAAGTCAAAGGTCGAAGCGGAGACGCAAGCAAAGGGGAAAGCGCGACGCCAACGACTTGTTCTTAACGAACGGCGGGAGGAGCGTGCAGTCGAACTCTGCGACAGCCTGATCGACATCGTCGCAGCCTTGTTCAATGTCTGTGGCAAGGAGCTTCGGCGCACCGGCCGCACCAATCTGGACGTGGCGCGCGTGCGCCAGATCGCGATGTATGTGGCGCATGTGGTGCTGCGCCTGTCCATGTACGACATCGGCAAGGGGTTCGGGCGCGAGCGCACCACGGTAATGTATGCATGCCACACGATCGAGGATATGCGCGACGTGGAGGAATTCGACCGCCTCGTCGCGATGGTCGAGCGCGTGGTTCTGGCCGCTTTCAGGGACAGGGTGTGAGATGCCGGGAAGGAGCAGAATCATGAAACGACGGGTTCTTCGCTTCCTGTCCGGTGGAGATGTCCTGCTGCGGGAGGCGGCCCGGGCGGGCGGCGTGCTGCTCGATGGGGGTGAGCGCGGCATCATTTCCGCGTCGCAGGACGTCATCTCGGAAATGGTCGAGGAGGGGCTTCTGGCGCGCAACGGGAACAGGATTTTCCTGCCGGGACCTCTGGCCTCTCCGACAGGAGAAAGCCGGCCGTCCGGCGGGCGGGCGGAGCGCGATCTGGGTGTCGTTGCCATCGAGCAGGACGGTGCGAGCACGCTCGCCATCGTCAATCTCTCGGAATCGCCCCTTGGTCAACTCGCGCGCCGCCGCACCAAGAAGGGCGTTCCGTTCCTGTCCGACGCGGAGTTCCGTGCTGGCGAGAGACTGCGGGCCGACTATACGCGTGGGCAGATCATGCCCCGCATGGGCGCCAACTGGGTGGCGAGCGTCTCATCCGGTCGCCGCGACGGCGGCAACGGGATCGCCGATCTCACCGACGTGGCGCTGGCTGCGCGCCTGCGCGTCGAGCGCGCGCTGGCTGCCGTGGGGCCGGAGCTTTCCGGCGTGCTGGTGGATGTGTGCTGCTTCCTGAAGGGGCTCGAGCTCGTCGAGACGGAGCGGGGATGGCCGGTGCGTTCGGCCAAGATCGTGCTGAAAACGGCGCTCGGCGTGCTCAGCCGGCATTATGAGCCGCAGGCGCGGTCCCCGCGCAAGCGGGTGCTGCACTGGGGCAGCGAGGATTATCGTCCCAGGATGGAGGGATGATCAGGCAGGCTGGCGCAACGCGCCTTCCGCATCGCGCTTGACGCGCTTGACCATGGCGCGCAGGCCGTTGGAACGCTGCGGCGTGAGATGATCGTCGAGGCCGAGGGCACGCAGCGTGTCCTCGGCGTCGGTGGCCACGATCTCACTGGCGCGGCGTCCGGAAAACAGGGCGAGCAGGATGGCGACAAGGCCGCGCACGATATGGGCGTCCGAATCGCCCTGGAAGCGGATGACCGGGTCGGCACCTTCGCCATATTCGGTCAGCAGCCACACCTGGCTGACACAACC
>Ga0182738_1001693_pt1 | contig 27079 bp, 25 predicted proteins | sample eDN5th30CBELigMG_FD_128876 | JGI IMG/M metagenome (GOLD analysis project Ga0182738, IMG submission 128876) | Enriched Miracle-Growth compost microbial communities from Emeryville, California, USA - eDNA 5th pass 30_C BE-Lig MG (version 2)... ...
TCCTCGATCGGATAGCCATCGAGCGATTTGACCGTCACGATGGCGATCTGGTCGGTTGAGGTCTGTTCGAGGTTGGCGAGGGTACTTTCGATTTCCGCCTTATCGACGGGTGAAAACAGTCCGGCCTGGTCGGTGATGCGGCCGCTCAATTCAGGATACGTCGGCGCGGCAAACGCGGTCGCAACGAGAACCACGGCCGCCGCGAGCAGGCCGAGCAGCGCAATACGCGCGCCGGGCCAAAGCTCGCGACGTGATACCAAGGACCGAGCCGCGATTGGTGCGCCAGTCATCGGGCAGCTTCCGTCAAAGGTTGATTGAACGGCACCGCTAGGGCTTGCTGAAATCGACTTTCGGCGCCTTCTGCTCTTCTGCCGGGATATCGAACGTGGCCATCTCCTTGGCTGACGGATAGAGCGCCATCTTCCACAGGCGGCCAGGGAACGTGGTGATTTCGGTATTGTAGGCGCGAACGGCATCGATATAGTCGCGCCGCGCGATGGCGATGCGATTTTCCGTGCCGGCGAGTTCGCTTTGCAGCGCCAGGAAGTTCTGGCCCGACTTGATATCGGGATAGCGTTCGACCACCGCCATCAATCGTCCAAGTGCGCCGCCGAGCGTCGATTGCGCATCCTGGAATTTTTTCATCGCCTCGGGGTTGGTCAGAATGTCCGGCGGGATCTGAATGTTGGTTGCCTGCTTGCGGGCTTCCGTGACCTGCGTCAGCACGGATTTTTCCTGATCGGCGAAACCTTTCACCGACTCGACAAGATTCGGGATCAGATCGCTGCGCCGCTTATACTGATTGAGCACCTCGCTCCATGACGCCTTGGCTTGCTGCTCGTAGGTCGGAATGGTGTTGATCCCGCATCCGGCGGTCGAAAGCGCGGCCAGAACGACGGCTAGAAACGCGAGCGGGCGTGCGATGAACATTCTGGTGATGGCGGTCATGGTGCGGATCGTCCCTCTGTTCGGCGTCCTCTCAATGGACGCATACGCAGTGAGCTTTCGCTGGCTCCGATGGAGCCGAGTAATTTCCTATGAGCTTCTAGCGCCGTGTTCAAGGGAAGGCTTGGACTCCGATCGTCTCTACAACGATTAATGGCTTTACCAAGGTTTGCCGCGAGGCTTCGCCGGCGACTCCCGAACGCTTACATTTGCGGCCGGGACCATAGATTTTCTTCGTCTTCCGTCTGGCGGCAGGCTTCCGGCGCAAATGCAAAAAATTTGTGTCGGTTTTTTTACGAAGCGCTGCTGCTGGCCTTCTGTGTTCGAGGGATCGTCATGCGTAAGATTGTTCTGGAAGCGTGCTGCGCTGTCTGCCTCGCCCTTGTGGGCGTGACGCCGACGCTGGCCTTTGGCCGTTGCGGTGATCGTGCCGTCGAATGTTACGACAAGGTGCAGACGCCGGACCTCTATGCGACACGCACGCGTTCGGTGCTCGTGCGACCGGGCTATCGCAGCGTCGTGCCGACGCCGCCGGTCGTGCGCAATGTTGCCGTTCCGGTCGTCGTTCGTCCGGGCCGTTGGCGCACCGTTGTTGCGCCGCCTGTTTACAGCGTTAGGCGTGAACGCGTTCTGGTTGCGCCGGGACGCAAGGTGTACGAGGAAATTCCCGCCGTGACGCGGCGCGTCGAAAAAACCGTTGTCGTGCCGGGGCGTGTGCGCTGGCGTCGTATGCGGGATGCGTTCGGCCATGAGCGGATGTGCAAAGTTGTTTCCCGATCGAGGACGCGGACAGTCGTGCGCGAGGCCGTTGTTTCGCCGGCGCGGCGCATCGCGCACGTCCGCCGCCCGGTTTATGAGGTGGTCGAACGGCCGGTCGAAGTGCGTCCGGCAACGGCGCGCCGAGTCTACGAGCCGGCAGTTCATAGCTATATCAATCGCTCCGTCGTCGTTCGCCCAGCCGGCGTCGCCGTCGTTTCGCATCCGCCCGTCGTCGGCGTGACACGCGAGCATGTTCTGGTCCGGCCCGGCGGTTATGCGTGGGTGCGCTCGCGCCCCTGACGCTCCGACGTTTTTGAAACGCAGAACGCTCAGCGAAAGGCCGCATGTCAGTGCGGCCTTTTTTATTGGGACGGATTATTCAGTTAAACGGGCAGCGCATTATCGGCGTGCCGATGGATGGGGAGGAAATGCGTCCAGTTCGATAGCGAGACGTCGACCTGGAGTGGAAAGGCCACGGCCAATAAGGGAAAACTGAAGATCATGGCCACCATAATCACACATGCGAGCGTCGCCTGCATGGCTTGAATGATGTGCTTCAATCGAATGCACCCTCCTTGATATTACAGGTGCATTATGGTGAGCGAGTATGGCGTGGAATAGGCGCGACCGAGGCATATCGGAGAAAGTGCGGCGCATTGCACGCCGCACTTTTGGAATTACCGCCAAACGCAATGGCGATGTCCATGTCTCCACCAGCAGTGACGGTGGCGACGATGATGCCAACGACGCCAATAGACGTCCTGTGCAGGGGACGCCTGTTTCGAAAGTACGTTCAATGCGTGCACATCGCTGCTGACGGTTGTCGCACTCGCGTAACCTGCGCCCAGAGCCATCGTTGCGGCAACGACGGCGATCCCCCAAGTTGCTTTCATGCGTGCTCTCCTCGGTTGGCGGCGCCGCTTTAGGCACCGCCGGAACTATAAGGTTCGGCCGAGCACGCCCTTCCATACGGTTTCGTAAAGTGGGGACGTTTTGGAACGGAGAGACAAATAAGCTACGGTCGCGATTGCGGCTGCTTACCAGCGAAGCCAGTCGAGCGACTTGGGTCCACGGCAGAAATCGCGATGGTGCAAGTAATAGCAGCGGCGGCCGTCGAAATAATCGTCGCTATAGAATGGATCGCCCGCATACGTCGAAAAGCCGAAGCGATAGCCGTATGGCGGGCCCGCCCGATGATACCCGCGGCGCAAGTGCGAATAGCGCCGGTGATGCTTGATGACGTGGCCGTTGTGCGCGTGGCGATAATGCGAGTAATGGGACGAATTCGCCTCGGCCGGAATCGCAACCATCATCAATGTCAGGGCGGCGATCACGATGGCGCTGATGCTGTTGTTCATGGCAATGCCTCTCGGGGGGCGATGTCTAAGCGTGCTCGATGTTTGCGTCAGGATAGCTATTCCTAACGCTCGGCACGTAAGAATGGCTCCGAACGGTTAAGCCGTCCGGAGCCTCGTTCGAGAGACGGGCGAGAGACACGTCAACGGGAATTAATACCCGTAACCGCAGTATCGGCGTCCATACCGCCAGTAGCAGCCGTAATAATCATCGTCATAATAGTAATCGTCGTCGTAATAGGGGTCGCCGAGATAGATGCCGGCACCGTAGCCATACCAGCCGCCACGATGCCAGTGGTGGTGATCTCCATGCCCGCCGTGGTGCCAATCGCCATGACGTCCGCCAAAGTTTCGGGCCATTCGGGGGCCATCGAAACCGCGATTGCTAAACCCTCTAAAGTGGCCACCACCGCCGAAGTGACCACCTCCGAAATGGCCGCCACCGAAACCGCCGTGAAATCCGCCTCCACCCCCACCTCCGTGGAAGGCTTCCGCCGCCGGGACAAACGCCACCAGCGAGAGAGCGGCGCCGAGCGCCGCCAAGGCACTTGCATACTTTTTCATGGTCATCCTCTTTGCGCTTTCCGGGACGCTGGGCTGCCTTGACTTTCGCGCTTCGGTCTGCCCGCGTCGGCACCGGCACTGATGTCCGAGGGAACGCGCCGTCGCTATCGATGGTTGCGCGAACTGGCGGGTTCGTCCGCTTACCGATTTGTGATGTTGGAGGATCGCTCCGGAACCGTTTCAAAAGCGCTGTTAATCGCTGGCTATGACCGGGGTTTTAATAATGGCTTCGGCCGGCCAATTTGGCCGCGCGCTCGATATGGATATGCTTGGGACAGGGTGGGGCGGCCCTGAGATGACTGGAGCGGGCGAAGGGATTCGAACCCTCGACCCCGACCTTGGCAAGGTCGTGCTCTACCCCTGAGCTACACCCGCGTTTCCATCGTCACAGCGCCTTGCGGCGCCGAGAGACACGCCTTATGGCGCATGTGCCAAGCCATTGCAAGTGGCTGATCGACAATGGGCAGGAAGCCGCAGCATAAGCTCCATCGCGTGCTTCGCAACGGTGTTGGCGCAACGGGAAAGGCCAGGGATGCCCCTCACTCGGGACGAACTTTTGAGACGGCTTGGCGACCTCGGGATCGCGACGAAAACCGTCGATCATGCCCCGGCGTTCACGGTGGCCCAGAGCAGCGCAATGGACATTCCATTGCCCGGAGCCCACACTAAGAACCTCTTCCTGAAGGACGAGAAGGGCGTTCTTGTTCTGGTGGTTGCCAAAAGCACGACCGCGGTCGATCTCAAGTCACTGGCGAAGCGGTTGGGGATGGGCCGGTTTTCATTCGGCAAGCCGGATCTGCTGCTGGACGTTCTGGGTGTAACGCCCGGATCGGTGACGGCTTTCGCCGTCGCCAATGATCGTGAAGGCCGTGTTAGAGTGGTGGTCGACGAGGCGTTGATGGCCGAAGACAGCGTGAACTGCCACCCGCTTGAGAACACTGCCACAACCAACATTGCCAGCGATGACCTTTTGAGGTTCATTCGGTCGACAGGCCATGACCCGAGCGTCATTGCGCTAAGCGCCGCAGATACGGTGGCGAGGAGATAAAATCGATGGATTTCGGTACGGAAAAACCAGGCCTCGGGGGCGCTGGCGGCGATCTCATCAAGGACGTGACGACGGCATCGTTCAAGGCGGATGTCATCGATCTTTCGAAGTCTGTCCCGGTGATCGTGGATTTCTGGGCGGCATGGTGCGGCCCGTGCAAACAGCTGGCACCGCTAATCGAGAAGACGGTGCGCAGCTATGGCGGAAAGGTTCGGCTGGCGAAGGTCAACGTCGATGAAAATCAGGCGATCGCAGCGCAGCTGCGGGTTCAGTCGCTGCCGACAGTTCTGGCATTCCGGGATGGGCAGCCTATCGACGGGTTTGTCGGCGCGCAGCCGGAGAGCGCCATCAAGGCCTTTGTCGACCGGCTCGTGGCGGATGATGTCGAGATCGGGATCGGCGAGCTTTTGAAGTCGGCCCAAGACTCGCTCGAAGATGGTGATCTGCAGGGTGCGGCGGAAATTTTCGCGACGATTCTGCAGGAGGATCGCACGAACGCTGAAGCGCTTGCGGGGCTAGCATCGTGCTACCTGCGAAGCGGCGACGCTGTGCGCGCCAAGCAGACGCTGGGACTCGTTCCCCCGGACAAGCGGGAAATTGCGGCTGTGCGGAGCGTCGAGGCTGCGATCTTGCTTGCCGAAAAGAGCGCAAGCGCCGGCGATTTATCGGTCCTTCAACAACGCCTTGCCGAGAACGCCAACGATCATCAAACGCGCTTTGATCTCGCGATCGGTCTGGCGGCCAACGGAGAGAAGGCAGAAGCTCTTGATCTTCTTCTCGATCTCGTCAGGATGGATGCGAAATGGAACGACGAGGCGGCGCGCAAGCAGCTTTTGCAATTTTTCGATGCCTGGGGACCGAAGGAGCCGCTGGTTGCGGAAGGGCGCAGAAAACTGTCATCGATCCTATTTAGATGAGCTGGCGACGGTGCCGCGGAGATGAATTGATTTGACGTTGACAGACCGTTACAGGCGCCCGGCCGATCTGCCGGCCAGGATTCCGGTGTTTCCACTACGCGGGGCCATCCTGTTGCCGCGCGCGACGCTCCCGCTCAATATCTTCGAGCCGCGATATCTGGACATGATCGACGACGCGATGTCCGGAGGGCGCGTCATTGGCATTTTGCAGCCGCTGGTGCCGGGCGATGACGATCAGGAAAGTCCACTCGACAAGTCGGCAGGCCTGCGCTCTGTCGGCTGTGCCGGGCGCATCACGTCCTATCAGGAACTCGACGACGGGCACCTGATCATTACATTGACCGGTATCGCGCGCTTTGAATGTGTCGGCGAAGCGGAAACCGACAAGCCGTATCGCATTATGAGCGTCAGTTATGATCGGTTCGCGAACGATCTGACGGAAGGTCTCGGCGAGGAGTTGGTCGATCGTCAGAACCTGTTACGCGTTCTGAAAACGTATCTTGAGGTTAATAGCCTGAAAACGGATTGGTCGACGATCCAGCGGGCCTCGAACGAATTCCTCATCAACGCTTTGTCCGTCATGTGTCCTTACGGGCCGGAGGAAAAGCAGGCGTTGCTTGAGGCCAAGGATCTGCGGTCGCGCGCCGAGGTTCTCGTCGCGCTGGCCGAAATCGATCTGGCGTCAAACGGCAGTAGCGGAACGACACTGCAATAATCGCGGAAATTGCAGCGGCAGGAGTCTTCGCAATTGACCTCGAAAAGTGTGAATCGCGGCAACGAACCAGCCAATACGGTCGACCCCAAGATTTTGGAGCTGCTGGTTTGTCCGCTGACCAAGACGCGCCTGATCTACGACGCGGCAGCCCAGGAGTTGATCAGCGTCGCTGCCGGACTGGCGTTTCCGATACGGAACGGTGTTCCGTTGATGATCGAGGACGCGGCGCGGCATCTGACGGATGACGATCTGAAGCGCCGCTAAAGGCCGTGTCGCGACGGGAAGGCTTGCCATGCGAGCGTCTTTCAACACGCATTGTCCAAAAATTTTGATCTTTTTTGCAGTTTAACCAAATCTCTTAGGAGTCCATCAAACATCAAGGATGAAGCTCGTCTGCATATTGCAGGGGCAGACGATTTTGCTGAGACGATCCTCCCATTTTCAGACGCTCTCCCCGAGCGACGCGTTGCCGGGTTCATTCGTGGCGGCTGGGCAATCGTTGGCGGTTCGCCGCCAGCTTGCGCAGATCATCGCGCTCGGAGGCTTCGCATGCGCGGTTTTTGGCATTGCGCTCAAAGAGCCCGGATTTGACTTCGGTACGTTCAGCATCTGCGGTGGTGTGCTGCTCCTTCTGCTCGCTGCGTTTCGTCGGCTGCCGGGAATCAGAACGGTCAAAGCGCTGTTCAGTTTCAACGAACCGCGGGCCGATGCGGGTCTTGAAGAGATCAAGGATGCCCACTGGGCCCTTGCGGATAACGCGGCCCGATATCGCGAGCTTCTCGATGCGCAGAGAGAAATGATCGTTCAGCGAACGACGGACGGCCATGTCGTCTTCGCGAACCGTGCGTTTTGCGAGGCGTTCGGCGTTCAACGTGATGCGATCCTCGGCACCAAATTCAAGCCGCTTGTGGTTCGCGAAGACGTTGCGGAGGATTCGTCTTCTCCCGGCCGGCGCGTTGTTCAATTGCTGCAAACCGGCAATGTACGGCGGTGGATTTCCTGGGATGTGCGGAAAATGGAAAGCGCTGCCGGGGGTATCGAAATTCAAAGCGTCGGCAGGGATATCAGCCTCGAGCGGGCGATGGAGGCCGAGCTAAGGGAGGCGCGGGATATGGCCGAGGCTTGCAATCGCGCCAAATCCCGCTTCCTCGCCGCCATGAGTCATGAAATTCGCACGCCCATGACCGGCATTCTTGGAATGATTGGTTTGCTGCGCGATACACCGCTCGATGCCGACCAACGAACGTACACGCGTATGGTCGAGGATTCGGCGCGGGCGCTCCTGGTGCTGATCGACGACATTCTTGATTTTTCCAAGGTCGAGGCAGGCAAGCTCGAACTTGCGACGAGAGACTTCTCACTCAAAACCTGCGTCGCTCAGGCCATGCAGCTTCTGGCGCCCGGTGCTGCCGCAAAGCAGTTGAGTTTCACGTCGACGGTGACGAGCGATGTACCCGAATGGGTCAGAGGCGATGAGGTGCGGGTCCGGCAGATTGTCCTCAATCTCGTTTCCAATGCCGTGAAATTTACCGACGCAGGCGGTGTGGCAGTCTGCGTGTCGATTGCGGATGCGAGCCCGGTCGCGGACGGAACGTGCAAAGTCGCCATCAAGGTCACCGATACCGGGATCGGTATTCCGGCCGAGTTTGCTTCGCGGCTGTTTGGTGAGTTCGAGCAATGCGATAATGAAATGACACGGCAAACGGCGGGCGCGGGATTGGGGCTGGCAATCTCGAAGCGTCTTGCACAGGCGATGGGCGGTGACATTGTCGCCGACAAGAATCTTGATGAGGGCGCAACGTTCACGGCGATCCTTTGCTTCGACGCTGCCGAGACTCCCGCCGCCCAATCTCCCGCTACTGTGCGTTTGCCCGCGCCGCGCGTTTCCGACGCTGTCCATGCGTATGGACGTGTGAGCCGCCGCGCCGATGGGTTCAATGTTCTCATCGCCGAAGACAATCCGATCAACGCGCTTCTGGCCCGCAAGATCGTGGCCCGTGCCGGGGGTACGGCGACAATCGTCGAAGACGGACGGTTGGCCATTGCGGCTGTCTGGGAAACCTTGCAGCATCGCAAGGCGGCGTTCGATCTTATTTTGATGGACATTCTGATGCCCGGCACAGATGGTTTGGCCGCCGCCAAGTCGATCAAGGATCTTTTTCACGATCGCCGGTATCCTGGCTTTGTCTGTCCGCCGATCATTGCGCTGACCGCCCACGCCTTCCCCGAAGATCGGGAGCGTTGCTACGCCGCCGGGCTTGACGATTATTTGGCAAAGCCGTTCGAAGCCGATCAGCTTCAGGATGTGCTGCTGCGCTGGGCGCCCCGGGGAATCGAGACTGCGCCGCCTGCCGCCTAACTGACCTATTTGTAATCTCAAAACTGTCACGGAATCGTGCTAGCCAAATCCCGGTTGAATTGGCGAGGAACGCGGCATGTGGCAGGCGATTGCGGAGCGCGGAAAGCGGAGCTCTCGATTGCCCGTCAAATTCCCCGGCGGTCTTTTGGCCCTCGATGGGCTGAAGGGGCCGTCGCAGCATTTCAAGGCGTTTTCGCGAAAAATAGAGCCGAAGATCTACGGTCGGGTCGGCAACCTTGAGGTTCGGCTGGCGCGAACGTGGTCGGAGATCAAGCTCGCTCAACGTCTTCGTTATCAGGTCTTCTACGAAGAGATGTCGGCGACGCCGACGCGGCTGGCGCAATTTCGCCGGCGCGATGAAGATGCCTACGATGCGATCTGCGATCATCTTCTCGTGGTCGATCTCGACGAGACGCGGCCAACGCGGAGTGGGCGACCGGGGTGCCCGAAGGTGGTCGGGACTTATCGCATCCTTCGCCAGGATGTGGCCGAGCGCGGACCCGGATTCTATTCGGCCGGAGAATACGATCTCTCCAGCTTGCTGAAGAGCAAGTCTCCGACGCATCGTTTCATGGAGGTCGGCCGTTCGTGCGTGCTCGCGCCTTATCGCAGCAAACGTTCGGTGGAATTGCTCTGGCATGGACTCTGGACGTATGTCCGGGAGAACGGAATTGACGTCATGCTCGGCTGTGCGAGTTTTGAGGGCGTCGATCCCGACGCGCACAAGATGGCGTTGAGTTCCCTTCATCATCGGTCGTTGGCGCCCGAGGAATGGCGCTGCCGGGCGCGCGAAGATCTTTACGTGTCGATGAACCGCGTGCCGTTGGAAGCGATCGACAGCAAGGCGGTGATGAAAGCGATCCCGCCGCTCGTCAAAGCCTATCTCCGGCTTGGCGCGTACGTGGGCGATGGGGCGGTGATCGACCGTCAGTTCGGCACGACCGACGTTTTGATTGTGCTGCCCGTGGACAACATCGATCCGCGCTATTTCGACTATTACGGAACGCGGGACGAAACCAAGAGCCGGATCGCTGCCGACGCTTGAACCGCCGAGCGTTATTCACGAACCGCGCGCAAATCAGCAACACCGCCAAATCTGCCGAAGCCATTGCCGCTTAGGGCCGTGGCGTCGGCTGTATCGGCTTTGTGCCCGCAATCCTGCCGTCAAGCCCGGGGATAAGCGGGGGCTCGGCTGGTTGCCGCCCGGCTGAGGGCAACCTATGCATAACGCGGACTTTGCTTCAGCCGCGCTTGAACTGCCCGGTTGAAGCCATTGGGCAGACTGGACGATCTATTTCCATGACGAAGCACGACGCGCAGCGCCGCAAGCGCCACGTTGAAACGGACGTGGCGGCGGCCGAGGATGAAAAGCCGCAGTCCGGAAGCGGTCGCGCCTCTGTGCCCGACGCGACGCCGTCGATGGCGCAATATCTTGAGATCAAGGCGGCAAATCCGGATAGCCTGCTCTGGTATCGCATGGGCGATTTCTACGAGCTTTTTTTCGAGGATGCCGTCGTCGCCTCCGAGGCGTTGTCGATCGTGCTGACGAAGCGCGGAAAGCACGGCGGACAAGATATTCCGATGTGCGGCGTGCCGGTGCATCGCGCCGATGAATATCTGCAGCGCCTGATCAAGCAGGGCTATCGCGTTGCCGTTTGCGAGCAACTCGAAGATCCGGCGGAAGCGCGCAAACGCGGTCCTAAGGCTGTGGTCAAGCGCGACGTCGTTCGTCTCGTGACGCCTGGAACGGTCACCGAGGAAGCGCTTCTCGATGCGAAGGCCCGGAATTACCTGACAGCAGTCTATTGCGAGACACCGATCGAAATCGGCGCTTTCGCGGCGGAAGCGCGTCTGGGGATTGCATCACTCGATATTTCGACCGGGGAGTTCGAAGTCGGCGACGTTGCCGGACTTGACCTTACGGGTGAATTGATCCGACTGGCGCCGAGCGAGGTTGTTGCTGCGGATCGTTTGATTGGTGATGACGGTTTCGTCCGCGCAGTCGAATACGCGGGCGGCAAGGTAACGCCGGTACCTGCGGCGTACTTCAATTCTGCCGCCGGGACGCGCGATCTCAAAACCTGTCTCGGCGTTGCGGATATTTCCGCGTTCGGAACGTTTTCGACGTCCGAGTTGGCGGCGATCGGCGCGGTTATGAAATACGTCGATCTCACACAGATGGGGCGGAAGCCTCTCATCAATCCACCGCGCAAAACCTCCGGCGCGCGCCTGTTCATTGACGCGGCAAGCCGTGCCAGCCTCGAACTTGTCCGCGCGGCTTCGGGCGAAAAATCCTCGACGCTGCTTGCCGCGATGGATCGCACGGTTACAGGGGCCGGGGCGCGCGAACTACAGGCGCGGTTGTCAAGTCCGTTGACCGATCCGGCGGGAATCGAAGCGCGACTCGATGCGGTCGCGTTTTTTGTGAACAATCGCGCGCTGCTGGACGATGTGCGCGCATCGCTTCGCTCGGCGCCGGATCTTGCACGTGCGTTGCCGCGCCTTGGATTCGGGCGTGGCGGCCCGCGAGACCTTGCAGCCGTGCGCGATGCAATCGACGTTGCGCAACGCTGTTCGACGCTCATCGACGGGCAGGCGCCGCCGCTCGGTCTGCCGCCGGAAATCAAATCGATCTGCGCGCGTCTGCAGCAGGTTCCCGCCGATCTTGCGGACGCTCTGGGACGTGCCCTTGTCGATGATCCGCCCCTGCTTCGTCGCGATGGGAGTTTCGTCAGAGAAGGATTCAACGCCGATCTCGATGCCGCCCGCGCGCTGCGCGACGACAGCCGGCGTGTGATGGCGGAGCATGAGGCGCGCTACATCGAAGAAACCGGCATCAAAACGCTGCGCGTTCGCCACAATAACATTCTCGGTTTTTTCATCGAGGTGACGCAACTCAACGCCAAGCCGCTGCTCTCGCCGCCGCTGAGCGATCGGTTCCGGCATCGCCAGACGATGGCGAACGCGGTGCGCTTCGCGACGCCGGAGCTTCTCGAAACGGAGGGGCTGATCGCATCGGCCAGCGAGCGCGCACTCAATCTCGAACAGGAGATTTTTGCCGATCTTGCCGGGCGCATCGGTGCGGCATCGGGAAGCCTCGGTGCGGCGGCAGCGGCGCTTGCCGATCTCGATGTGTGCGCATCGCTTGCGCATCTGGCGCTGGAACAAGGCTATGCGCGGCCGGTGATTGACGACGGCATGGCATTCGAGATTCGGGGCGGCCGTCATCCCGTCGTGCAGCAGGCCTTGGCGAAGAGCGGCGGCCCGGCGTTCATCGAGAACGATTGCGTGCTCGGCAATGGCGGCGGTTCAGCGCCGGCTGGATTCGAAAGCGCGCCCGATGCCCGAATATGGCTCGTGACGGGTCCGAACATGGCCGGTAAATCGACCTTTTTGCGCCAGAATGCACTCATCACCGTCATGGCTCAGATGGGCTCCTATGTTCCGGCGCGGTCGGCGCATATCGGCGTCGTTGATCGATTGTTTTCGCGGGTCGGGGCGTCCGATGACCTGGCGCGCGGGCGTTCGACGTTCATGGTCGAAATGGTCGAGACAGCGGCAATCCTGAACCAGGCCAGCGATCGGTCTCTTGTGATTCTGGACGAGATCGGCCGAGGCACGGCGACCTTCGACGGTCTGTCGATCGCCTGGGCGACGGTCGAGTATCTGCACGGTGTTACGCGGGCGCGCGCGCTGTTCGCGACCCACTACCATGAGCTCACGGCGCTGGCGCGACGCCTCGACGGAATCGCCAACGTGACGATGGAAGTTACAGAGTGGCACGACACGATCGTGTTTCTACATAAAGTTAAGGCCGGGGCCGCCGACCGCTCCTATGGCATCCAAGTTGCAAAGCTCGCTGGGCTTCCGCAGCCCGTCGTGGCCAGGGCGCGGGACGTGCTCAATCGCCTTGAAAAAGCGGACCGGCGGCCGCGCGTCGGCGATGAAGGCATCGACGACCTGCCACTTTTCTCGGCGGTGCGGCCAAAAAGTGGACTGGATGAGCGTGAACGATCGGCCGTTGAAAAGGTTCTGCTGGCCATGCATCCTGACGATCTATCGCCGAAAGCGGCGCTTGAGAAAATTTACGAACTCAAGGCCCTCGCCGAAGCCGTGAAGAAGTCGAAGCCTTGACACAAGATTCACTCACCAGGCTGGTTCCTCCGCCCTATTTCGACGGCCTGGCGGTGCGCCGGGAATTGACGGCACTGTTTAATGCGAGCGCGTCCGTTGCCGATGCGCGCCCAGCCGTTCTCGATCGTCTGAAGGCGCTGGTGAGCCTTGCGCGTGCGTCGGCGCAGAATGCGTTGGAAGTCGATGGAAACGGCCGACGCTGTGCCGTTGGCCTCTCTCTCTTTCAAGACGAACTGATCCGCCTCATCTACGATTACACGGTGGCGCATGTTTATCGCGCCACCAATCCGTCGGATGCGGAACGCATGGCCATCGTGGCGACCGGCGGATACGGGCGCGGCCTGCTGGCGCCGGGGTCGGATATCGATCTGTTGTTCTTGTTGCCTTACAAGCAGACGCCGTGGGGCGAGAGCGTCGCGGAATACATGCTCTACCTGCTGTGGGATCTGGGTTTCAAGGTCGGGCATGCAACGCGCACCATCGATCAGTGTCTGAAGCTCGGCTATACCGACATCACCATCCGCACGGCGCTGTTGGATTCGCGGCTCATCCTCGGTGACGCGCAACTCTTTGCAGAGTTCGAGGATCGGTTCCGCGCGGAAGTCATCAGCGGCACTGCGCGCCAGTTCATCGATGCGAAAATGGCGGAGCGCGACGAGCGTGTGCGCCGAGCTTGGGAAAGTCGTTACAAAGTCGAACCCAACATCAAGGATGGCAAGGGCGGATTGCGCGATCTGCATACCCTGCAATGGCTTTCCAAATACATCTTCGGCCAAGAGGTCGGTTCAGCCGCTGTCGAAGCCGGTATTTTCACGCCGGAAGAGGTGCAAACATTTCGCCGCGCCGAAGACTTTCTTTGGCGGGTGCGGTGCTTCCTGCATTTCCTGACCGGGCGCGCGGAAGAAATTCTGTCGTTCGAAGTGCAGCCGGCGATGGCGCAAAGCCTCGGCTACATGAATCGCGGCGGCATGCGCGCCGTCGAGCGATTCATGAAGCATTACTTTCTGGTCGCGAAGGACGTCGGCGACTTGACGACGATCCTGTGCGGCGCGCTTGAAATGCAGCAGCTGAAATCGGCGCCGACGTACAAGCGGCTGCTCAGTCCGCTGAGCTGGAAGACGCGTCTCGAAGTTCGCCAGAGGACGGAGTTCCGCATCGATAACGATCGGCTGAACGTTGCCGATCCGGCTGTTTTTACGCGCGATCCGGTCAATCTTATCCGGTTCTTCGCGCAGGCCGCGAGCATGGGAACGTATCTGCATCCGAGTGCGGTGCGCCTGTTGCGGCAATCCTTGCGGCTGATCGACGATACGCTGAGGAACGATCGCGAGGCGAACCAGATTTTTCTGTCGCTCCTGACCTCCCGGAACAACCCTGAAGCGTCATTGCGGCATATGAACGAAGCCGGCGTGCTTGGCCGCTTTCTACCCGAGTTCGGCCACGTCGTGGCGATGATGCAATTCAATATGTATCATCACTATACGGTCGATGAGCATCTCTTGCGCACGCTCGGCAATGTTACGGCGATCGAGCGCGGCGAGTTGGCGGCAGAGCTGCCGCTGTCGTCTGCGGTCTTTTCTTCGATCCAGAATCGGCGGGCGCTGCTGGTCGCCGCGTTTTTGCACGATGTCGGCAAGGGGCGGAAGGAAGCGCATTCGATCGTCGGCGCCCGGATTGCGCGCAAGGTCTGCTCGCGATTGGGATTGACGGCTGCTGAAACAGAGCTTGTCGCCTGGCTGATCGAAGAGCACCTGACAATGAGCAACTTCGCGCATTCGCGTGATGTTTCCGATCCCGATACGGTGCGCGCGTTCGCGAATATCGTGCAGAGTCCGGAACGACTGAAGCTGCTTTTGGTTTTGACGTGCGCCGATATCATGGCCGTCGGGCCGGGTGTTTGGAACGGCTGGAAAGGTCAGCTTCTGCGAACACTTTATCATGAGACGGAACCGCTCGTCGCGGGCGGGCATACGCAGATTCCGCGAAGCGAGCGCATCAATCGCGCGCAGGCGGCATTGCGCGAGGCCTTGTCTGATTGGCCCGCAGCCGATGTCGATGCTTTCATTGCGCGCAATTACCCGAATTACTGGCTGCGGACGGACACGGCGACACAAGTCGCGCATGCGAAGGTTGTCCGTGATGCGATGCGCTCGCAAAAGAAACTCGCAACGGCGGTCAAGACGGATGCTTTCACGGCGATCACCGAGTTGACCGTATTCGCGCCGAACCATGCGCGGTTGCTGGCGCTGTTCGCGGGGGCTTGCGCCGCAGCGGGTGCCAACATCGCAGGTGCGCACATCACCACGACGCGCGATGGATACGCACTTGATACCTTCTTGCTCAATCGTGAGTTCGACGACGATGCTGACGAACTGCGGCGCGCGCGACGAATCTCGGACACCATTCAGCAGTTGTTACACGGCAAGGAGAAGTTGCCCGTTCTGCTGCAACGGCGGAGGGCGAATGCTCGCGGTGTGCGCGCCTTCACGGTCGAGCCGGAAGTGATCATCAACAACTCGCTCTCCGAACGCCTGACAGTCATAGAGGTTGCGTGCCGGGACCGATCGGGTTTGCTTCATGAGCTGACCTCGGCGCTTTCCGATCTTTCGCTCGACATTGCCTCCGCGCATGTAACGACGTTCGGCGAAAAGGCGGTGGACGTCTTTTATGTCACGGATCTGGTCGGCAAGCAGATCACCAGCGAGGTCCGGCAGGCCGCAATCCGGACACGGTTGCTGAGTGTGATGGCCGGAGATGCGCCGGCTTCCGCCCCGGCCAAGGCCGGTCAGTCCAAGGTGCGGTCTCGCTAGATGTTTACAATGCGCTAAGGTTCGGTCTTGGGGAGGGACAATCGCTTGCGCGCCGGATCGAACATCGTTACCTCGCTTCCGCGATGAAGCTCTATAAATCATTTGCGACCGTCGGGGGATTGACGCTGCTCAGCCGCTTTTTCGGCTTCGCGCGCGATATTCTCATTGCAGCCACCCTTGGGTCGGGATGGGTCGCGGATGCGTTCGTCGTGGCCTTTCGCTTTCCCAATCTGTTTCGGCGCCTTTTCGGTGAGGGAGCGTTCAACTCGGCGTTCGTGCCGATCTTCGCCAAGAAGCTGGAAGGTGAGGGGCCGGGCGCGGCGCGCAGCTTCGCCGAGGAGGCGATGGCGGGGCTGCTCTTCGTCCTGCTGATCGTGACGATCGTCACCGAGCTGACGATGCCGTTTCTCATGTACGGCCTGGCGCCGGGCTTCGATGCGACGCCCGAGAAGTTCGATCTGTCGGTCCTGCTGACGCGGATCACGATGCCGTACCTGTTGTGCATGTCGCTCGTCGCGTTGATGTCGGGTGCGCTGAACTCGGTCGGCCGCTTCTTCGAGAGCGCCACCGTTTCGATCGTACTCAACAGCGTCATGATGGTTGCGACGCTGATTTCGCTGTGGCTCGGCTACAAACGGGAACCGGAAGCGGGCATCATTCAGGCGTGGGCGGTGTTCGTCGCGGGCTTCCTACAGTTGCTTCTTCTGATGTGGGGCATGCGGCGGGCCGGGATGACGCTGGGTCTCAAGTGGCCGCGCCTGACGGATGACGTGCGCCACCTCGTGCGGCTGGGCGTTCCAGGCGTGATTTCGGGCGGCGTAACGCAAATCAACATCGCGATCGGAACGGTGATTGCGTCGTTGCAGCCGGGCGCCGTTTCGCAGCTTTACTACGCCGACCGGGTCTATGAACTGCCGCTGTCGATCGTTGGGGTCGCGGTCGGCATCGTGCTGTTGCCGGACGTGGCGCGGCAACTGCGCGCCGGCAATATGGTTGGCGTTATGGACAGCCAGAACCGTTCGCTCGAATTTGCGCTTCTGTTCACGATCCCGGCGGCGCTGGCGCTGGCTGTCATTCCGCATGACATCGTTCGCGTGCTGTTCGAACGCGGTGCGTTCCATGCCGAGGATACGGCCGCGACCGCCGCCGTGCTGGCCATGTTCGCGCTCGGTTTGCCGGCGTTCGTCATGATCAAAGTATTCTCACCGGCTTATTTCGCGCGCGAAGATACCAAGACACCGATGCGCTATGCGGTCATCAGCCTGACCGCCAACACCATTGGCTCGATCGTTTTGTTCTTCGTATTCCGGTCTCTCGGAATGATGCCGCAACTCGGCATTGCCGTTGCGACAACGCTTGGCGGCTGGCTCAATGCCTATCTGCTGTGGGCGACGCTGCATAGGCGTAAAGATTTCGTCGCGGACGCGAGACTCCGGCGCAACGTGCCGTGGATCGTCATCGCAAGCCTGGTCATGTCGGCAGCATTGTTGTTTGCGAGCAATTATCTGGCGCCGCATCTGGGCGCCGAGAGCCGGTTCGTCGAGAAGACGTCGGCGCTGGCGCTGGAGATCGGGATTGGGTTCGCGGTCTTCACCATCATCATCATGGCTACCGGCGTCATGTCCTTGCGGCAGCTTGGTGCATTGATCGGGCGGGGCGGAAAAGCCTGAGACGGCGGACTTGCTTCCGGGGCGCGGGCACGCGATAAGGCGGCCAAATCCTCACAACACGGTAGCACTCATGAAAACCGCGCCGCTCGTCTTTTCCGGTATGCAGCCAACCGGGAGCCTGCATCTCGGCAACTATCTCGGCGCGATGGTCAACTGGATCGAGATGCAGAAGAGCCACGACTGCATTTATTGCGTCGTCGATTTGCATGCGATCACCGTCTGGCAGGACCCGGCTGAGTTGCGCCACGCCATCCGGCAGGTGACCGCGACGTATATCGCGGCGGGCCTCGATCCGAAGAAAAGCATTTTGTTCAATCAATCGCAGGTCAGCGCGCACGCCGAGCTTGCCTGGATCTGCAATTGCGTGGCGCGCCTCGGGTGGCTGAACCGCATGACGCAGTTCAAGGAGAAGGCGGGTAAGGATCGCGAACAGGCGTCGGTCGGTCTTTACGCCTATCCGAACCTGATGGCGGCCGACATTCTCGCCTATCGCGCCACGCACGTTCCGGTCGGCGAAGACCAGAAGCAGCACCTCGAACTTGCGCGCGACATTGCGCAGAAGTTCAACAACGACTTCAACAAGGAGATCGTCGCTGCCGGATTCGAGGATGGCATTTTCTTCCCGCTGCCGGAGCCTGTCATTACCGGCCCGGCGACGCGTGTGATGAGCCTGCGTGACGGTACGAAGAAAATGTCCAAGTCCGATCCTTCGGATCTGTCGCGCATCAACATGATGGACGATGCCGATACGATCGCCAAAAAGATCCAGAAGGCGAAGACGGACCCAGAGCCATTGCCGAGCGACGAGAAGGGCTTTGCGGGGCGGCCGGAAGCCGAGAATCTCGTTGGCATCTACGCCGCGCTGAGCGGCCAGTCCGTTGCAGACGTTCTCAAGGACCATGGCGGTCAGCAGTTTTCGTCCTTCAAAAAGGCGCTTGCGGAGGTCGCTACCGAAAAGATCGGCCGCATCGGATCGGAAGCCCGGCGCTTAGGGAACGACACGGCAGAGATCGATCGTATTCTCGCCGACGGTTCCGAGCGTGCGCGCACCGTGGCCGCCCCCGTGATGGCGAAGGTCAAGGATATCGTCGGCTTCATTCGAAGCTGACGATCGAAGCGGTGCATCAGACGCGGTACGTCGTTGCGAGGCGGCCGAAGGAATGGCAGCATCCGTGTTATGAAACAGCGCCGTTCCTTTGAAGAAGGCCACCGCCGCAAATTCCTGATCGTCGTCGACGAGAGCCAGGAAGTGGAATGCGCGCTTTACTATGCCGCAAGCCGCGTGCAGCGGTCGTCCGGTTCAATCATCATGCTGTACGTCATCGAACCGGGGGAGCTGCAACACTGGGCCGGTGTTCGCCAGGTGCAGCTTGAGGAAGAGACGACGAAGGCCAAAGCGCTGTTCCGTCTCTTTCGCCGCAAGCTCACCCAGGGTGGTTTCGAAACGATCGAGACCGAAGACGTCATCCGTGAGGGCCGTCTGGCGGAAGAAGTGGTCAAGCTGATCGCCGAGGACGAGGACATCGCCATTTTGGTTCTTGGATCATCGAATGATGCGCAGGGGCCGGGGCCGCTCGTCGCATCGCTGGCGGCCGGACGCGCGGCTGGTGGTTTCGCGGTGCCTGTGACAGTTGTGCCTGGGCAACTTTCACTCGCGGATATCAAGGCATTGGCGTAAACTGTCGCCGTTAAGCGGCCGGCAGCGCCATTCTCGACAGAGGTCGGTAGGCTTCCTATATTTGGAAGTGTTCTAATGCCTGCGCGGCCCTACGGCGCGTTGGGCAGGGAATGGCCGCGAAACCTATCGAAGCGAGACGCTATGTTCATTCAGACCGAAGCCACGCCGAATCCGGCAACGTTGAAGTTTCTTCCGGGCCGCGACGTATTGGCCGAAGGGACCGCCGATTTCCGCACGAAGTCGGACGCTGCGACGTCGCCGTTGGCGGCACGCCTGTTTACCATCGATGGCGTCGATGGCGTTTTTCTTGGTTCGGACTTCATTTCGGTGACCAAAGGCGACATCGAGTGGCAGCATCTGAAGCCGATGATTCTCGGCGCCATCATGGAGCATTACATGTCCGGCGCACCGGCGACGGACGAAGAGGATTCCAACGATAACGGCGCGGAAAGCTACGACCCGGAAGACGAAGCGACGGTCGCGACGATTAAAGAGCTTCTGGAGACGCGCGTTCGTCCAGCGGTGGCCCAGGACGGCGGCGATATTACGTTCTCGGGTTTCCGCGAGGGCATCGTTTACCTGCATATGAGGGGCGCGTGCTCCGGCTGCCCGAGCTCGACGGCGACGCTCCGTCACGGCATCGAGAACCTGCTCAAGCATTTTTGTCCCGAGGTCGTCTCGGTGCAGGCGGTTTGAAGCAGGCATCTCCGTCATTCGAACCCCGCTTCGGCGGGGTTCTTCATATTTGAGCTTTGAAAACTGCGAGGAGCAATATGGGCCACCCGCTGGATCGCGCGGCACTCGATCAATTGTTCGACGAGGCGCATACGAATACCAAATGGCAGCCGCGCGACGTGCCGGACGAACTCCTTGTTCGCATCGTTGACCATATGAGGTGGGCACCGACCAGTGCCAACTGCTCGCCAGCCCGGATCGTTTTCGTCAAGTCGCCCGAGGCGAAAGCCCGGCTGAAGCCGCATCTCAGCCCCGGCAATGTCGAAAAGACGATGGCGGCGCCCGCTACGGCAATTCTCGCCTACGATCTCCAATTCTACGATTATCTGCCCCGGCTTTATCCGCCTGCGGATGCTCGAAGCTGGTTTGCCGGCAAGAAAGACCACGCCGATAAAACGGCATTCCGCAATGGATCCCTACAAGGCGGCTATTTTATTCTCGCGGCCCGGGCGCTGGGTCTAGATTGCGGACCAATGTCGGGATTCGATAATGCCAAGGTCGACGCCGAGTTTTTTGCGGGCACGGAAATAAAGTCTAATTTCCTTTGTAATTTGGGGTATGGCGACCCGGCGGGTGTTTATCCACGGTCGCCGCGATTTCGTTTCGACGAAATGGCAAAGATCATATAGTTTCCTTGGAATGAACATTCTTTCGTTCGATACCTGCTTTGATGCCTGTTCGGCGGCTGCGGGGCGCGGGCTGCGGTCGCTCACGCCCGCGATTTCCTTTGCTTTTGAGCCAATGCAAAAAGGGCATGCCGAGCAATTGTTGCCGATGGTCCAGACTGTCATGTCGGAGGCGAACTTGGAATTTGCGGCGCTGGACCGCATCGCCGTCGCGTTCGGGCCCGGAACATTTACGGGTACGCGCATTTGCGTTTCGGCCGCCCGCGCACTGTCATTGGCGACGGGAGCTGAAATCGTCGCGATTTCCAGCCTTCAGTTGATGGCGATGAGCCCGTTCATTCCGGCGGCGCCGACAGCGCATATCGCAATTGCAACCGATGCGCGGCGCGGCGAAGTCTATCTCGAAGTTTTCGATCGCCATTCGTTAAAAAGCGTTGTCGCGGCGCAATGCATTGCAATTGAAAACGCTGTTCGATTACTTGGAATGGCGCCGATCGTCATTGCCGGTTCGGGTGCGGAAATGCTTGCCGATGCGGCGCGGCAATCGGGTGTCGCGGCGACGGCCATTCTCCCCGGTTTACTGCCCGACGCTTTCGATCTGCTTTTTGCGGCTGCGGAGCTTCCGGTGCCTCCTGCCGTAAGGCCGCTTTATCTTCGGCCGCCTGACGCCAAGCCGCCGGCGCCGAGCCCGGTTCTTGGAGCCGGCGTATGACGTCGAACGTCACTCCGTTTCGCAACGTCAAGCACGCCAGTATGCTTTGGGCCGCTCCGGAACGCGCTGATGAAATCGCGGCGCTGCATGCGAAACTTTTCGATCCGCCCTGGGACCGAGAGGCGATCCGAAGCCTGCTTGAGCACCCGGCGGCGACGTCGCTCGTCGCTGTCGCCGGTACGCCGAAAACTGTCATCGGGTTCGTCATCGGCCAGCTTGCGGCGGACGAAGCCGAAATTCTTTCGATCGGCGTTTCGCCCGTCTGGCAAAGGGCCGGCGTCGCGGCTGGGCTTCTGGAAGGCTTGTCGCGTGCGGCTCGGCGGGGCGATGCCAAGCGGATTTTCCTCGAAGTGGCCGAAGATAACGAGGCGGCACTGGCGCTTTACCGTAAACTTGGATTTCAAGAAGTTGGTCGCCGGAAACGCTACTACGCGCGGCGCGATGGCGAGCCGGTCGATGCGTTGACGATGGCTTTGACGCTTTAGAAAGACTCTTGTTAGGTGGTCTCGATATAGACGCAGACGCCGACCGCTGCCTATAAACCGGGATAGAGCCAAGATCTTCAAAATCGAACGATTCGAAGCCTTTGGGCAGCCCCTCGATGATGTCGGATACCATGTCCGCGAGACGCGCAAACACACCAACGCCTCTTGAAAGCCAATGTGCGAAACATGGCCTGCGCATGACTGGGCAGCGCCGCGTCGTGGCGCAGGTGCTGTCGGAGGCGACGGATCATCCCGACGTCGAGGAAGTTCATCGCCGCGCACACGCCATCGACCCGCGCATTTCGTTGTCGACGGTTTACCGTACGCTGAAGGTGTTTGCGGAAATGGGTATTCTGGAGCGCCACGACTTCGGACTCGGGCGTGGCCGCTATGAAGCCGCCGTCGGTGGCCATCATGATCATCTCGTCGATATCGAAACGGGCAGGGTCATCGAATTTTCGAACGAGGCGATCGAAGCCTTGCAGGAGCGTGTGGCGCGCGAACTCGGCTTCGAGCTTGTCGGCCATCGTCTCGAGCTTTACGGCGTGCCGCTTGCAAAGAAAAAGCCGGCAGGCCGGAAACTTTGAGTTGGCGCCGATGGCAACGGGATCGCTTCGCGCTTCTGCCGTTCTCGCCAGCTTCTTTGGCCTGACGCTGCCGCTGATGCCCGTGCAGGCGCTGCTGCTGAAAGTCTCCGACAAAGGCGCGCGCCGCTTCCCGCATTGGTATCACCGGCAGGTGTGCCGCATTCTCGGCATCAGGCTGAAGGTCGAGGGCTCGGTTGCCTCGGACGTGCCTGTATTGCTCGTCTGCAATCACACGTCGTGGCTCGACATTCCTGTCCTGTCGGCGCTGGCGCCGGTCTCATTCGTCGCCAAGCTGGAAGTCGGCGGCTGGCCGTTTGTTTCGTCGCTGGCGCGGTTGCAGCGTTCCGTCTTCGTCGACCGGACGCGGCGTCTGGCCGCGGGCGACGCCGCAAACGAAATCACACGACGGCTCACACGCGGCGATACCATCGTTTTGTTCGCGGAAGGAACGTCGAGCGACGGCAACCGGGTGCTACCCTTCAAGACGTCGCTGTTCGGCGCTGTGGCCGGCGCGGACGAGGCGCTGGCGGAGCGCGTCGTCGTGCAAACGGCGGCCGTGGTTTACACGCACATCCACGGCGTGCCTGTGACGCGGGCAGACCGGCCGCGGCTCGGCTGGTATGGCGACATGGAAATGACGTCGCACGCCTGGGGTGTTTTGAAGTCGGGTGCGATCACTGCGACGATCAAGGTCGGGCCGCCGGTCCTGCTCAGCGATTTCCGCGATCGCAAGGACTTGGCGATGAAGAGCGAACGCGCGGTGCGGCGCGACGTGCTTGCGATCCTTCGCGGCCGGCCCGGCGCCGATCTCGAACCGGTCGAACCGACCCGCGAAGCCCGGCAGGCAAAGGTGGGCGCGGCGGTCCGCAAAAGCGAGAAATGGACATGATCCGTCGCTTTTGTGCTATGCGCATCGCCCAATAGAGCAGTTTCAACCTTTTTGCGGCTGATTTGACGACGTGGACCGTCCCGAACCGAAAACCTACTATCTGAAGACCTTCGGCTGTCAGATGAATGTCTATGACAGCGAGCGCATGGCCGAAGCCTTGGCGCGCGACGGTTACAGCGAAACGGCCGACCTCGACGCTGCCGATCTCGTGATCCTCAACACGTGCCATATCCGCGAAAAGGCGGCGGAGAAGGTCTATTCGGATTTAGGACGTATTCGCGACGTCAAGACGGCGCGCGCGAAGGGCGGCAAGGACACGGCGATTGCCGTCGCGGGTTGCGTCGCGCAAGCCGAAGGCGCGGAAATCACGAGGCGACAACCTGCCGTCGATCTCGTCATCGGTCCTCAGAGCTACCATCGTCTGCCGGAGCTTCTGGCGCGTACGGCCGCCGAGCAGACGCACATCGTCGAAACGGAATTTCCGGGTGAAGAAAAGTTCGCGCGGATGAAGGCGCCGCGTCGCGTGTCTTCGCCGTCGGCATTTCTTACGGTGCAGGAAGGCTGCGATAAATTCTGCACGTTCTGCGTCGTGCCCTACACGCGCGGCGCGGAATTTTCCCGGCCTGTGGCGAAGCTCGAAGCCGAGGCCCGTCAACTCGTCGAAGCGGGAGCGAAGGAAATCGTTCTGCTCGGCCAGAACGTCAACGCCTATCATGGCGAAGGTGCGGGAGGGCGAACAGCCAGCCTCGCCGACCTCATCGCTCGCTTGGCGCGCATCGATGGTTTGGATCGCATCCGCTACATGACCAGCCATCCGCGCGACATGAGCGACGACCTGATTGCGGCGCATGCTGACATTCCGCAGATGATGCCGTTTCTGCATCTTCCCGTGCAATCGGGGTCGGATCGCATCCTTGCGAAGATGAACCGCAAGCACACGGCGGCCGAATACGTCGATCTCATTGCGCGCGTTCGCAAGGCGCGTCCCGATATTGCACTTTCGAGTGATTTCATCGTCGGCTTTCCAGGCGAGACGGACCAGGACGTCGAGGACACGATCCGCCTGATCCAGGCGGTTGGCTACGCGCAGGCTTTTTCGTTCAAATACAGTCCGCGTCCGGGGACGCCCGCGGCAGGCCACGGCGAACAGGTCGAGGATGCAGTTAAATCAGAGCGGCTCCTTCGATTGCAGGCGGTGCTCGAAGCGCAGCAGATGGCCTTCAATGCCCGCAGCCTCGGCGGTGTTTTGCCCGTGCTTATTGAGCGCAAGGGCCGCCAGCCGGGTGAACTTGTCGGCCGCAGTCCCTATCTTCAGCTTGTTCACGTCAGAGCCGCCGGTGACGACCTTGTCGGCAGGACGGCGAATGTGGCCGTGAACGAAACACGGCGTGTGAGCCTTTCAGGTGTCATCGCTGCGGCATAAAGTAATTTTAGTGCATAGGTTCAGTTGTGGCGCGTTAACCACATGCTTCGGCACCAACCCTATCGCAAGATGGCTGCGGCTGGATGGCCGATTCGAAGGCGATAGCGAAAAGGAGTTCGCGATTGGCAGCATTCCGCGGGGCGTCAGCGCCAGTGTCGAGACGGCCGAACAAGCCGGAGCAAGAGACCGCTCGTGTGGTCGTGCCTTTTGAAGACAACCGGCTGCTCACGCAGCTGCTTGGCGAATACGACAGCCACCTCGCACTCATCGAAGACCGCCTCGGCATCGACGCGCACGCTCATGGAAATGTCGTCATTCTGACCGGCGCAGCTGCGCCCTGCCAGATCGCGCGCGAGGTTCTGGAAAAGCTGTACCGACGAATAGCAAGAGGTGAAATCGTGGGAGCTGGCGATATCGACGGTCTGATCCGGCATGCGCGATCCGATGGGGGAGCCACGTCCGACGGTCAGGCGCAGATCGCCACCCGCCGCCGTGTCGTCAAGGCGCGGACGCCGACGCAAAGCACCTACATGCGCGCCATCGAGAAAAAAGATCTCGTTTTTGGTCTCGGCCCGGCCGGTACCGGCAAGACCTACATCGCGGTGGCCTTTGCGGCGCATTGCCTTGAACGCGGGCTTGTCGAGCGGATCATTCTATCGCGGCCGGCGGTCGAGGCCGGCGAGCGGCTTGGCTTCTTGCCGGGCGATATGCGCGACAAGGTCGATCCGTATCTGCGGCCGCTTTACGATGCGCTGTATGACGTCCTGCCGCCGGAAAAGGTCGAGCGGGATATCGAGACGGGTGTCATCGAAATCGCGCCGTTGGCGTTCATGCGCGGCCGCACGCTCTCCAACGCGTTTGTCATTCTCGACGAGTCGCAAAATACCACCAGCATGCAGATGAAGATGTTCCTGACCCGCATCGGCGAAGGTTCGAAGATGGTGGTGACCGGCGATCCGTCGCAGATCGACTTGCCCTTCGGGACGAAGTCCGGCCTGGTCGAGGCTGTGGATTTGCTTGATGGGGTCGATGATATCTCGATCGTGCGCTTCGCGGCCGAGGATATCGTGCGGCGTGATCTCGTGGCGAAGATCGTCGATGCCTACGAGAAACCAAAGCAAGGCTGATGCCCGTTCCTTCCCAAGCGGTGCCGTCGGTGCTTGAGGTCGAGGTCGTCGAGGATGACGGCGAATGGCCCGGTTTAGGTGACGCCGAGGACCTTGTTGTGCGCGCTGCGGCGGCGGTTGCGGAAGAATTGCGGTTCGCGCAGCCGGGGTCCGTGGTTGTCGCATTATCCTCCGATGCGAACGTCGCCGTTTTGAACGGCCAATTCCGGGGAAAACCCAAGCCGACGAACGTGCTCTCGTTTCCGGCCGGAGATGGTGTTCCGGACGGGTTCCTTGGCGATGTCATATTGGCGTGTGAGACGGTTTATCGGGAGGCCAGTGAGCAGGGCGTGCCGGTCGCTCACCACGTGCAACATCTGGTTGTGCACGGCATCCTGCACCTCCTCGGCTACGATCACATCTCAGCCGAAGATGCTGAACGCATGGAAGCGCTTGAAATTTCAATTCTTTCTAAATTATGCATCGCAAATCCCTACACGGGCGCGCTGGAAACCGGTACAAGGGAATGACCGGCCCCTGACCTCATGGCTATGACCGATCACACACACGACAAGTCCTCATCCGATATTCTCAATGAGGAAGGCCGATCTCTCGGCGCCCAAGGATGGCTGCAGGTTCTGCGCGCCAAACTTGGGTTCGCGGTTCCGCAAAGCGTTCGCGATGCGCTGGAAGGCGCGCTGAAGGCCGACGCTTCAACCAGTTTTACCGATGCCGAGCGCAAAATGCTCGAGCGGCTGCTGCGGTTCGGTTCGAGCCGCGTCGTCGAGCTGATGGTGCCGCGCGCCGAGATTACAGCGCTTGACGAGAACGAGCCGATCTCGGAGTTGCTGCAAACCTTCGAAGACGCCGGCGTCTCGCGCATTCCGCTTTTCCGTGAAACGCTCGACGATCCGCGCGGCATGATCCACATCAAGGATCTGTTCCGCTGGTTCATGGCGGAAGCTACTGGCCGCCCCCTGAAGAACGGCAAGACCGATAATGGCGCGGAGGAGATTTCCTATGTGCCGGAAAAAGTCGAGTTGCAGTCGCTGGATCTCAGCCGTCCGATCACCACGGTAAAAATCCGCCGTCAAATTCTTTACGTGCCGCCGTCGATGCCGGCCGTCGATCTGCTTATTCGCATGCAGTCGACCCGCATTCATATGGCGTTGGTCGTCGATGAATACGGCGGTACCGACGGTCTCGTGACGATCGAAGACCTCGTCGAACAGGTCGTCGGCAATATCGAGGACGAGCACGATGAGGACGAAGAAATCAACATCGTCTCCGATCCCAAGCTCGGCGTCGTGGCTGCGGGCAGAACGCCGATCGAGGAATTGGAGAAACATCTCCAGCTCAAGCTCGTGGCGGACGATGAGGACAGCGATGTCGATACGTTGGGCGGGCTGATCTTTTCGATGCTAGGACGCGTTCCGGCGCGCGGCGAACTGATCCATCATCCCTCAGGCATTGAATTTGAAATTCTGGATGCTGATCCCAGGCGTGTGAAAAAGGTCAAAATTCATCCGGCCCGGACGTTGCCGCAGAGCACGAAAGCCTCA